>Ga0181538_10000411_pt1 | contig 49948 bp, 36 predicted proteins | sample PEATcosm2014_Bin_40_FD_119773 | JGI IMG/M metagenome (GOLD analysis project Ga0181538, IMG submission 119773) | Peatland microbial communities from MTU Mesocosm Facility, Houghton, MI, USA - PEATcosm2014_Bin23_30_metaG | ecosystem: Environmental > Terrestrial > Soil > Wetlands > Peat | place...
CAGTTCATCACCGCCGGCTCCATCATCGTCCGCCAGCGCGGCACCAAGTTCACCCCCGGCTTCAACGTCGGCATCGGCAGCGACGACACGCTCTTCGCGCTCAAGGACGGCAAGGTCGAATTCCGCGGACGCAAAATTCACGTTCGCATCCCCGAGGCAACCGCAACCGCCTAAAGAACCGGCCAAGTCCATCATTTGTGAACGCCCACGGCGCCGCCGTGGGTCTTTGTTTAGAATGAATCCAATATGTTCGTCGACGAAGCCATCATCGAAATCCAGGCCGGCGACGGCGGCGATGGCTGCCTCTCCTTCCGCCGCGAAAAATTCGTCCCCAAGGGCGGCCCCGACGGCGGCGATGGCGGTGACGGCGGCAGCGTCGTCTTCCTCGCCGATCCCAACAAGGACACCCTCCTCGATTTCTCCGGCCGACACCATTGGCGCGCAAAACGCGGTCAATCCGGAATGGGCAAAAAAATGGCCGGACTCAGCGGCGACGATCTCGTCATCCGCGTCCCACCCGGAACCCTCATCTTCGACGCCGACCACCAAATCCTCCTCGCCGATCTCGATTCGCCTGAAAGACGCATCGTCATCGCCCGCGGCGGCAAGGGCGGACGCGGAAACTGGCATTTCAAAAGCTCCACCAATCAGGCCCCACGCTACGCCGAAAAAGGAACCGAAGGCCAACGCCGCAAGCTGCGCTTGGAACTGAAACTCATCGCCGACATCGGCCTCGTCGGCATGCCCAACGCCGGCAAAAGCACCCTCCTCCGCGCCATCTCCGCCGCACGGCCCAAGGTCGCCGATTACCCCTTCACCACCCTCGACCCCCAGCTCGGCATCGTCGAACTCGGCCCGGACAGGCGAATCGTCGTCGCCGACATCCCCGGCCTCATCGAAGGCGCCCAGCACGGCGCCGGACTCGGTCACGAATTCCTCCGCCACGTCGAACGCACCAAGATCATCGTCCACGTGCTCGATCTCTATCCGATGGACGGCTCCGAACCCGCCGAAAATTACCGCAAAATCCGCGGTGAATTGGAAGCCTTCAGCCCCGCCCTCGCCCAAAAACGCGAGATCGTCGCCGCCAACAAAATGGACCTCGCCATCGACGATAGCGCCCTGGACCAACTTCGTCGCCAGCTTGTCGGCAAGGAAGTCTTCGCCATCAGCGGCGTCAGCCGCCAGGGCGTCGAGGATTTGCTGGACGTGCTCTGGCGGATTTTGTTAGAGATCAAGGCGCAAACGCCCATCCCCGTCCCAATCGCCGAGGATTTGACCCATGACGTGCCCCAATGATCTTCGCGTGGCATTGAAGGAATGGGCCGTCGTCTGCGCCGCCCTCGCCAGCGGGCGTCAAATCATCCTGCTCCGCAAGGGCGGGATTTACGAATCCGCGGGGGAGTTCGAGATCGAGCATCGGCAGTTCCTCCTGTTTCCAACCTATCTCCATCAAAACGCGGCGATGCTGAAAGACGATGAAAAAACCAAATTGACCGTGATGACGGCGGAGCCGGCGAAGATCGAGATTTCCCTGGCGGCCGAAATCACCGACATTATTCCAATGTCCGACCGAGCGGCGATGGATGCGCTGAATGATGAGCACATCTGGTCCGCCGGGCTGATCGACGTGCGCTTCAATTACCGGCCGGAAAATCCGCTCTATTTGCTTCTCGTGCGCGCCTACCGCCTGGCCCGGCCGGTGATGATCGACAATCTCCCAGCCTACGCCGGCTGCAAGAGCTGGGTCCCCCTCGATCGCGCGATCGCCACCAAAGACGCCGTCCCCGCGCTGAACGATGCCGACTACGCCCGCCGCCGCGCCATCGTAAAAAAGGGGTCATAAGCCTTTTACGGTATTTCTGCCAAAAACAGGGCGTATTCGCACATACCGCCCAAATGGCTTATGACCCCTTTTACGCGGCGGCGGACTGGCATCGATTCGATTCCAAGAGGTCGATCACGGGCCGGCTCTGGATCGCGCGCCAGATCGACGCCCGTTGAAGCGAATGAACCGGCGAGACGTTCGCCACCACCGCCGCGTCGAATTGCAGGGCGCGGGCGGCAGCATCGTCGATGACTGGAATCCCCCGGTATCGCCGTCCGGGCCGGGCGAGGTTGGCATCGGCGATGGCGACGACGTTCAATTTCAGTTCCCGCGCCGCCAGCCAATACGCATAGAGGTTCTTCCCGACGTCGATCAGGAGGATGGAGCGGATAGGAGTGTTCCTGGTTGCCGCGGCCAATCGGCGCTGAATCTCCTGGATCATCGCGAATTTTTCGAATGCCCCATCCGACACCACGCTTCGTCGGCGCGGCCGGAGGGATTTTGCCATGCCCTCCAGCAATCCGCGCCAGAACGCGATCCGATGCCGCCAGCCCTTCTGCTGCGCCATCCACCGATATCGCCGCATCCAGTCCATCGCGTAGGGCCACGCCCACTGGCGTGGAAACCGCCGGGCGATCACCAGCAGATTGTTCCGCACGTCCAGCCGGGTCGTGCGCGCCGGCTGACGCGCGATCCCCGTCTTCAGATGCCAAACCCTCAGGTCCTCGAATCGCTCGACGTCCCAGCCCGCGTCCAGCAGCCGTAGCGACAGGTCGTATTCCTCCGCCTGCATGAAAAAGTCGTCCGGCAAACCGCCAACCGCGCCGAGCGCTTCACTGCGAAATCCCGTCCCGCAACCGATGCACACGCTTGGAAACGCGCTGCTCTCCCGCGATCCATCGGGAAGGATCACGTCGAATGCCGCCGCCCCCAATCTCGGACGGGCGCGGAAATGCCCGATCATTCGGCGAATGGACTCCGCATCCGGATACGAATCATCATCCAGAAAAACAATGTACTCTCCCCGCGCCTCGCCAAGCCCCGCGTTCTTCGCGCACGCGCCGCGGTTGGCCCGCAACCGTTTCAGTCGCACCGCCGGAAACTCCCCAGCCACGGCCTGGGCCGTGCCGTCCGTGCTGGCGTTGTCCACCACGATCGTTTCCACCGCGAAATCCGCGGAGTTTTCCAGCGCTTGCAATTGCCGAAGCGTACTTGCCAGCGCGCCGATGCGGTTGTGCGTCGAGATCAAAAACGTCACCGTCGGGTGCGCCGCCCCAATTCCCCGCAACGTGCACGGCCGCGCCGGATCGAAATCATTGCGCGCCGGATTCTTCGGCGGCAGGTCCCACTTGGCGAACAGCTTCTGGTTGTCCACGCGGCCTCGGTCCATGTCCTGCGCGCGGCGTTGGTCCGCACGCTCGTCGTGATCGATGAAGCAGCCATGCGCCGGCTCGATCCACATTCCCGCGTGCCAGGCCTTGAGCGACAGATCGGGATCGGCCCCGAAGAAATAAAACCGCTCGTCGAAATATCCCAGCGTCTGATACGTCTGTCGCCGCCCGATGGGAAAATTGGCGTACAGCGTCCCGCGTACGTGGCAAAGGCGAAACGTTTTTCCATCATGCGTCGTTTCAAACGCGACGTTTCGTTCGGATGCGAAGCGATGGAACATCGCCAGAAACGCCACGTCCGCCGCCGCCGAATCGATTTGCCGCACCGCTTCGTCCAGCGTTCCCGGCAATGGCCGCGCGTCGTCGTTCAGCCAGATCATGTTCCGGCCGGCGGCGGCGCGAAATCCCTTGTTGGCGGCGCGGACAAACCCCTCGCGGCGTTCTTCGCGGATGATTTTCAGCCGATCGCCGAAATAATTCCCAAATTCCGCCAGCACCGCCCCCGTCGCATCCTCGCTTGCGCCGTCCACCACGATCACTTCAAACGAGCATCGCACGTCCTGGCGCAGGCTCTTCAGTCCGCGCCGAAGAAGCTCGGCGCGGTTGCAGGTCGGAATGATAATCGACAGGTCGTACATGCGGTTACCGCCCGTAAAGCCTGAACACCCGGACGCCGTGTTCGCGAAGGCTCCTGGTCTGTTCCCAAAACTGTTCCTCGTAGGTGTCGGTGCTGAGGACCACCGCGGGCAGACGATTGCCGGCGAGGGCGTCGGTCTGCACGTCGGCGAGCGAACGCACGGGCAAACCCAGGTATTGCGGCGTCTGGAGGAAGCGAGGATGGTCGTCGATCAGGCCGACGACCCGGTGACCGTGCCGCTCCCAACGGTGCCGTTCGCTCAGCAGCCGGGCCGTGTGCTTGCCGGCGCCGTAAAGCAGAACGCGCGCCGATTCGGATTGGCCGGCGGTCAGCTTCTGGCAGATGTCGTCGAGCCGGCACCCCGGCGAATCGGTCGGGCCGTCGATCCGCAACAGCGCCGCCGTGATGCGCGAGATGCACGGAAGCACCGCCGCCGCTACTGGCGCCGGCAAACTGGCCAGCCGGTCCGACGTGTAACCCGGCGTTCGGCGCCCGAACTCGGCGATTACGCGCCGGTAAAAATCCACTCGCTGCCGGGAAACGGATATAGGGTCGCACAGGCTGCGTACGCGGTCGAACGCCAGCCGGGAAAGTTCGTTCAACCGCCCGCGGTTGCGATAGGTCGAATCCATCGCCTCCAGCAGCGACCCGGCTGACCCGCCCTCCACGACCACTCCCGCATCGCCGACCAGTTCGACCGATCCCGTGCCGGCGGCGATAATCGTCGTTCGCCCGGCGGCCATCGCTTCACAGACGGCCAGGCTGAAGTTTTCGCTCAGGCTCGGCAGCACGCAGAACGAGCAGCCGTTCAGGGCCGTCTCGACCTGCGGCGGCGGAAGCTCGCCGGTGAATTCAACGCGGCCGCATACTTGGGCTGCCAGAGTCCCGAGGATGTGCAGCCGGACCGAACTTTCCCCCGGCGCGGTGCTGGTGTCGGGACCGATGAACCGGAACCGTGCCCTCGCGTTGCGCGTGAGGAAACCGTTGAGTGCCTCGGCAATAACGCCGCAACCCTTGCGCCACTCGAGCCGGCCAACGAACACGGCCGGCCCGTCCACCGGCGGCGGCGTGAAAGCCGCGCCGGGACAGACGTAAGGATGTGCGATCGTTGCCGGTTCTCCGTTTATGGCTACGAGCGCTTCAGTCGAGCGCACCACGGCCCGAGTCGGAGCGCACAGCGCATCGGCCAGGTGAATTTGCGCGGCTTCCATCGCTTCGATCAACTGTTCCTGCGAACCGAGAACCCTGTTGTTGATCCGATTGGCGATGGCGGTGCAAGTGTGCAAATGAACGACAACCGGCAACGGCCGGCCCGCATCCAGCAACAGCGGCAGACCCGAAGCGTCGACGTCGGCGGCTTCCACGATGTCGAACGCCCGTTGCGAATGCTCCCGTTGGAATGCGACGGTCAGCAGCCAGGCGATCGCCAGCCGGTACACCGCCTCTCCCCCGCTGTTGAGCACCGCCGCCAGCTCTGCCGGCAGCGTGGAGGTGAACACCCGGCGAGCCGGGTCCGGCGTATGGTGCAGCACGACGCCTACCGGAACATTGTCGGGCAGTGCATCTTCATCCCCCACCGTGAACACGTGCGGTTCGTGCCCCGCCAGCGCCAGCGCCGCGGCGCTCTGCCGAACGTAGGATCCGATGCCCCCCATGCGCAGACCGGGCCACTGGTAGGAGAGAAAAGCAACGCGCATTTGCGGTTATTATCGGACATCCGCCAGTACACCCAGCAGAGTTTTTCCCCTCCCCATCTACTCAGGCAGGGCCATCGCAATTGGCGATGGCGTTCAAGGGCTCAAGGGTTCAAGGGTTCAAGGGTTCAAGGGGAACGTTTTTCCCTTGAACCTTTGAACCCTTGAACCTTTGAACCCCATCGCGAGTCGAATGCTCGTAATTACAGTTCGCCTTCCTCCAGGACCGATAACCATCGAAGGAGATCCGCCGATGGCGAATTCGCCAACCCTTGATCCGCGCACCCGTCCAGTTGACCCGCCGTTCAGCAACCCCGCCGAATTCGACGAAGCGTGGAAGGCCCGGATCGCCCACCTGGCGGCGTTCGTGGACACCAGAGGACCGGTGATGGATATCGGCTGCGGCATGATGTGGCTCGAACCGCTGCTCGTGCGGGGAAACCACTACATTCCGGTCGATTACGTTCGCCGCGACCACCGCACGCTGCTGGTGGATTTGAACACGCAGCCCCTGCCGCCCGCGGAGGCGGAGTTCGCCTTCATGAGCGGTGTGCTGGAGTACGTGCGCGACGTCCCGCGGCTCCTGCGGCAGGTCATGGCGCGCCGATTCCGGCGAATCCTGCTGAGCTACTGCACGCTGGAATGCTGGTGGAAAATGCCGCTTCGGCGGTCGTTGAACTGGGTCAGCCACGAATCGCTGGAAGATTTGCTGAACGTGCTGTTGACGGAGTACACGATGGTGGCGCTGGAGCGGTTCCAGCAGCACGTCGCGCTGGTCGTTGAATTACGGGAGCCCTAGATGCCGCGCGTATGTCTTCTGGACCCATCGATCACCTCTCGCGAGGGTGGGCCGCCGGGAAATCTCGGCGACCTGATCGTCCGCCAGGCCGTGGTGCGCGAACTGACCGAATTCCTGCCGGGGTATGACTGGGTTTCGGTTCCAACGCAAATGCCGATGACGGCCGAGGAACTGGACCTGGCCGCCGGCAGCGATCTGCTGATCGTCGGCGGGACCAACCTACTCAGCAGCCACATGCAGCAGTACCGGCAGTGGCACATCTCCCCGGCCGAGGCCGCCCGCCTGGAGCGCGTCGTGTTGATGGGCGCCGGTTGGTGGCAGTACCAGGACGAGCCCGATTCCTACACGCGGTCGGTGCTGCTGTCGGCGTTGTCGCCGCGCCTGCCCCAATCGGTCCGCGACAACTACACCAGCCAAAAATTGCGCGGCTTGGGCCTGACCAACGTCATCAACACGGGCTGCCCGACGATGTGGCGGCTGACGCCCGATTTGCTGCGCACGGTCCCGAGGACCAAGGCCGACGACGTACTGCTGACGCTGACCGATTACAACAAGAACCGCCCGGCGGACCGGCAGTTGCTGGATTTATTGTTCTCACAATACAAGCGGGTGTACTTCTGGCCGCAGGGCAGCGGCGACGCGCGGTACTTGGCGGAGTTCTCCAAACCGGCGGTCCTGCTCGACCGGTCCGTGGCGGCGCTGGAGCAGTTGCTGCGGCGGCGCGAACCGATCGACTACGTCGGCACCCGGTTGCACTGCGGGATCAAATGCCTGGAGCACGGCCGGCGGTCGCTGGTGCTCGGGATCGACAACCGGGCGACCGAAATCGCCGCCGACACCGCCCTGCCGCTCGTCTGGCGAAGCGACCTCGATTCGCTGCGCTCGTGGATCACCGGCAGCGAACCAGTTCGATTGACGATCGCCGCCGCCGCCGTGATGAGATGGAAGCAGGAACTGTCCGCCGCGCTGGGGTGTTCCGCCAAACTGAACTCGGCCGCGTGAACGGCGACTGCGCCTCATAGCGATTACAAAAATCGTTTGCGCTTCCCGTAGCCCCGGATGTACATCCGGGGCTTCGATTGACGCGCAGTCGAAAAATGCAAACGGTATCACGCCGCCAGCGGGGCAACTTCCATGGAAGCCTGCGATTGCGCGGCGGCCCGGGCCTGATCGGCGGCAATCAGCGCCAATAGCCGGCTCGACGTCTTCTCGTACGTGAACCGTTCCAGAACCGGTTGCAGCATCGACTGCCTGAGCCGTTGCCGCTCCGACGGACTGCCCAGGAAGGATGTCACTTTCGCCTCAAGTTCCGCCCTCGAATTGAAGCTCGTCTCGTCGTAGTCCGATCCCCAGACGCAGCCGGCGGAGCACAGGTAGTCGCACTCGTGCATCGTCTGAAGCAACTGCATGAAGGTGTACTTCTCGGCAAAGGGATCGCATTGGTGGATGTCAACGACCTGCCGCAGCGTGTCTTGCAACTCCGGATCAGTGCAAGCCCGCAGTTGCTGGTCGGTGGTGATTCCCGAACGTTGGCAAAAATCCCAGAGCCGGGCGTAGTGGCGGCCGGCGATGTCCCCATCGCCGCGGCGCAGCAGGAAAAACCCGCCGCTGGCCAGCCCCTCCATCACACGCTGGTGCAGGCTGCCCAGTGGGCTGGCGTGCAGGTTGATCCGGCTGGCCTGGTAGATCAGCGACAGCTCGCCCTGATGGTTGGCCACCCCGCGGGCAAACCGCTTGAACGTCGGGTTGTTCTCCCAGCCCCGGCCATAGAGCCGCAGGTCGATCCCCAGCCCCGCCAACCAGCGCAGCGACTGGTGGCGAAATAGCGCATCGTTGACCCGCATGTAAAACAGGCCCATCAACTGCTGAACCAACTCCGGCGTCGGCTGCGTCCGGCTGTCGATGAATCCCTGCTCGATGATCCGGCGAATCGCCGGCGGCGCGACCACCGCCCTGTCGGAGTCGTACACCGCCCGCAGTTGCTCGAAAATCGCGCCAAGCAGCCGTTTCGCCTCCGGTGTGCCGTTCCGGTCGATCTGCTCCTTCACGATCTGCTCGGCCGGGACGCTGGCGTGGGTGACGAAGGCGACATCGCACACGTAGCGGGCCAATTCCGGGTCGTCCGCCCGTCGCGGAGTGAAGCGATTGGGGTCCATCCCGATCGTGGCGGTCAGGTAGCGGTCCCCGGGATAACCCATCTCATGCACCAATCGCATCTTTTCGTACGGGAACCCCAGTACGTAATCGCGCGCCCCCTGTGCCGCGGCGCCCTCGCGGCTGTAGATCTTGGGCATGTAATCCTGCGCCCACATCGCCATCGGCACGCCTTGCGGCAGGCCACCCATCTCCGCCCGGGAGTGATCGATCATCACGATCAGATCGGGCTTGAACCGGGCGCACGTCTCCGCGGTGACCAGATTGTTGGCCAGCTCATGATCGGCGGTCTCAATTAATAGCTCGGTCTGATGGCCCAATCGCGCGAACGCATCAAGCCAGCCCCGCATCGAATACTGAAGAAACGTCGTGTAGCGCGAGGTGATTCCCAGCACTTTTAGCGGCCCGCCGCCGCGATATCGCTCCGCGATGGACTGCGGTGTGAAGCTATCGGCATAGGCTCGCAAATCGCTCTGGACTTGCGATAGGCGCTGGTTGGCGAAGCCCGCCGATTCCTGGATCAATCCATCGATCGTCAGACCCGCCGGCCAAAGCGATGGATCGACCGCGACGGAAATCCTCGGCCACGGACAAGCCGCGTTCGCCCGCAACGCGGCGCGAAATTCGGCGAACGCGCTTTCACCCGCGAATAGCCGCACGCGCGTATCGGCCAGCAGCTTTTGCCAATCGTGGACGTGCACAAGAACCCAAAGCCGTTCCAGATCGCCAATCACGTAAAACAGCGGAGGCCGATGTCCCGGCGCCAGCGGCGCAGCGCACGGCAACTGATACAGGCAGTTCCACAGCCAGCCCATGTCCTCCCCCGCCACCAACACCGGCTGGTCGCACGATCCCGAAGGATACAGCTTGCGGGCCAGTTCCTTGGCCGTCATCGGCCCAAGCGTGTGAGTCAGCGCCGTCACCCCCAGCCCGCTGCCGGCCCCCAGTTGAATGGAATCGCCCACGGGCGCGATGTGGTAAACCCGCTTGGGCGTCAGATTCTTCAGGCGCCGCGCCAACTCCGGCAGACGCCGCGCCAACGCCTCAACGTTCGCCAAAAATCGCGACTCAAGCAGGGAAATGCCAGTCCAGAGAATTCTCGGCGCGGCACCGTCCATGGCGTCCTTCGCTGCTCCTATCGGCCCATTTGAAGCTGATCCATGAGATATTATCGGCCCCAGCCATGCCCCAAGAATTTCCCCCTTCCCATGTACTCAGGGGGAGGGTTGGGGTCAGGGCCATCGCATTTGGCGATGGCGTTCAAGGGTTCAAGGGTTCAAAAGGTAAAGATGAACGTTTTTTTGCTTGAACTCTTGAACCCTTGAACCTTTGAACTCAAGCCGCACACTCAAATGCGATGGCCCGCGCGCCGGGATGGGGGTCGAACCGGAAACCACCCAAACCTGATACAATCCCCCCGATTGAAACGCATCCGCCGATATCCGCACTCGCCGCACTTGGCGATCCTGTCCCTCGCGGTCTTCGCGGGCTGGGCCGCGGCCAATTCAGGAGAACCCGTGGCATCCAACGTGAAGGTTGAGCGCGTCGCTTATCGCCAATTCGCCGATAGCATCCGAATCACCAACGGCACAATCGAAGCGATTGTGGTCCCTTCCATCGGCGGCCGGCTCATGCGCTTTGCGACGGTGGGCGGCGATAATGTCCTGTGGGAAAATCCCACCGTGCCCATCTCCCAAGCCGGGCATTCGGGCAATTGGGGCGGCGAAAAAAGTTGGCCCTGGCCGCAAGACCAATGGCTCCAACGCACCGGCCAAGCCTGGCCGCCACCGCCCGAATCCGACCAATATCCCTATGACTGCCAAATCCAATCCAACGGCGTCCGCCTGATCTCCCAAACCTTGCCGGGCTACGATGCGCGAATTGTCCGCCAATTTACGCTTGCCTCCGCCGGCCCCGAGATGACCGAGGAAATCTCTTTCGAGCCGGCCGGACCCGCCGCCCGCCAACTTCCCGCCGCCGTCTGGTCCATCGCCGAGGTTCCCGCGACCAAAAAAATCTTCGCGCGCCAGACCGGCCAAACCCTCCGCCCGCTCGGCTTTTCCCCTTGGCCAAGCCCGCCGAAAATCATCGGCGGAATTTCAATCCTGGATCGTCCCGCGGATTCCAAAAGCAAAATCGGCTTGGACGCCGACTTGCTCGCGGTAGTCCTCGGCCGCCAACTTCTATCGATCGAAATTCGCAGCATTTCTCCCGCCACCGGCTACGCCCCCGGCGAAAAGGCCCAGCTCTACGCCGAGCCGGACTCCTCCCCCGAAGTCCTCGGCGTCGGCGGATTTACGGAATTGGAATTCACGTCCCCCACCGGCGCCCTCGGCCCCGCCCCCGTACGGTTGACGACCGTCTGGAAATTAGAACCGTTAACGCCCGCCGAAACCGCCGACCCGGCGGCGATCACTCGAAAACTCTCGACCAGGGAACATCGTTAGAACGCATTTTCACCGCGAAGTGCGCGAAGAGCGCGAAGAATCAATGCGGAGAAGAAGGTAGGTCATATTTCCATGATTGCCTTCGGCGCGGGGTCCTGCATTCGGTTCAATTGATTTACCTTCTTTCTTCGCAATGCTAAACATTCAATTCTTGTTTTGTTGAGAAGATTTTTTCAGGCGGCGACGAATTCTTCGCGCTCTTTGCGCCCTTCGCGGTTCTGTTTGCATTTCTTTGGTTGCGGCTATGCTGCCCCGTGCTCTTCGCGTCCTTTGAGGTGAATAATCCGGATTAGAGCCCGCGAGATGTTTTTGTCCGATGTCATAGCCTTTTCACCGTGAGGTTGGCCCAATTCCGACGTGCCGGAGTGCGAAGGTGGACAAAAAGATGAATGACCACTGTTTCTGGTGTCAAGAACAAGAATTGGGTCGCGACGGCGGCTCACCGCGTGGAGGGCGCTGACCGGTTTTCGAATTCGCCCCGCGTGCGCGCTTGGACGTTTTCCGGTGATTCGTCCTGTGCAAATTCTACTTTTGCGAGATTTTCGCCGCGACAATTGCAAATCTCGAACACGAACAGATCATTTCCGTTCTCATCAGGGCGCACATGGATATGAGTTACGATATATTCCGCGCTGACCCATCCCGCTTCGACAGCCTCTTTGAATCTTGGCAAACCGCACCGATGCGAGTCAAGTACCGTTATTTTATCTTCAATAAATCTCATCTGGATCCTTTCGACATTTTGGTCATTCCACTTGTTATATCGACTCTATCGTCCCCAAACATAACGGGGCGGGAAGATTTTCACGATGTTTCTTCCTGACGACGCCCGTCCCGGTATCACGACTTACTATCTCTCGACTTTGGATCGCTTCCATCTCCACTTTCTAGGATCGGCATACGACAATCCCACCGCCAATGACTGCGACGAGGGGTTGCCGTCATATTGGAGGCACCATCATGCGTCTGGATTAATATCTGGATCGATAAGCATCAACCTAAGTATCGCAACCAATGCGTCGTTTGAAAGACGGGCAATAGAGTCGTCATGATCTTGCGCTGCCTGAACATCCCTCACCAGGTCCACGTGCCTAATCATTGCGAAGTTGTCGGCATTCGCCTCAAGTAAGTCACGGCTCGCGTAGTCGCCCGAGCTATAGGCAGAACTTTTGCCATTTGATCGACGAAAACTAAGCGATTCCGTGTAAACGTGGGCGGAAGTGGTCCTGGTAATTCGCTCTACCATATAGTCGGTGTAGTTGTGGTGATGGATGACCTCATCGCCAACTTTGAGATTCCGTAACCAATTACTTTGACTGACGCATTTGCTTCTTCCGTCGCTCAACACGGGAACACGCGGTGGGGACGGAAATTCATCACGCTCCAATATTGCAGGTTTAATGTCTGGGTCGATTCGTATCAGCTTGAGTATCGCAATCAATGGTTCATTTGGAAGATGGTAGGTGATGACGTGATTGACTCCCCGAACCAGTCCCACCAAGGTACCATGCCTATAGGTCGCCAAGTTGGCGTCGCTTGCCTCAAGCAACGCACCAGCAGACGCTAAATAAGCCTTGTCATCGGACCTATAAAACCGATTGAGCATTGCGATCAATGTTTCATTTGGAAGATGGCAGATGGTGGCATCATTGACTGCCCGAACCAGTCCCACCAAGGCACCATGCCTAAACGTCGCAAAGTTGGCGTCGCTTGCCTCCTCGAGTAACGCACCATCAGAACTCAAATTAAAATGGCCTTTGCCGTCTGACCTGTAAAACGCACAATCGTTGGTAAAAACCAGAGTGTCAGTCGTGCGAACAATTCGCAATACCTCGTAGTAGCAGGAAGAATAACACCTCGGATTGTACTGGATGACCTCATCTCCAACCTTGAGCTTCTGTAGCCAATTACTCATATACTGTATTTGTAACAATTGTCTAGGTTCATTGCCAATGAGACTTCGGGAATCCCGCAAAGCCGCCCCCCCCGCGCTACGTTCGCTCGCCGTTCAATTCCACGGCCGCGATCGCTTCGATATCCGCCAGACGTTTGCCGCGCTCGGCTTTCAGGTTCGCCGCCAAGCGCCGAATCGAAATCAGGAATCGCTGACTGTCCAGCAAATCCAGAAGCGTTTCCCGGCCGGCTTCGTAGGCGGAACGGTCCAGGTCCACCACGCGCTGGGCACGCGGCTCGATCGTTTGCTCGAACAAGAGCAGTTGCCGATCGGCATCGCGCAGGGTCGCCAGGTCCGCGACCATTTGGGCCGCCAAGTCGTCGCCGGCCTGGCGGCGCATGGATTGGGATGACTTCAGGTTGGCCTGCGCCTGCGCGATGGCCGCTTCGATGGCGTCGTGGCGGAACAGCGGAATCGTGGCCTGGCCGAGAATTGATTGGGTGATCCCCATCAGGTCGGTGCTGCCGCTCAGGTTGAAATCGGGGATGTACTGGAGCTTGGCCTGGCGAATGGCCTGTTGGCGGGCGAGCAATTCATCGGCCTGGGCGAGCAATTCCGGGTTCCGCCGCTTGGCAAGATCCAGAAGCTGATCGTCGGAATACTGGATGGCCGCTGGCGTCGGAAACTGTCGTGGCGGCGGCAGCGGCGCATCGGCCGCCCGGCCCAGCAGGGCGTTTAGCGCCGCCAATTCCGCCGGCGATTGCGAGCGCATGTTCTGTAAATCGTTGCGAGAAAGGTCCGCCTCGTCGATTGCCTTCAGGACCTCCTGCTGCCCCGCGGCGCCGGCGCGGTTGCGGGACTGCGTGACGAACACCATCGTTTGCAGCAATTCGAGATTGCTCTGCTCCAGATCGATCAGCTGCGCGTTCAGCGCGTAGTCGTAATACGCCTGGAGGACCTTGGCCCGCAGATCGAACCGGGCCTTGATGAATCGCTGCCCGGCCGCCCGGGCGGTTTGAAGGGCCTGTTTCGCCCCCGCGTCCAGTTTCGCCGGAACCTTGATGTCCGTCATCGGATCGTTGGAAAGCCCGAGCATTGTGCTGGACAAGCCGCTTCGGCCCCTGGTGATCGTCGCTCCGGCCGTCAAATTCAGCGACGCCGTTTGCGACCCATCCTGGGGAATCTGTTCGATGGCCGATCGCCATTCCCAATATCGCTGCTGAAGTTCCCCGCTATTGTTCATGGCGAATTCGACCAGTTGCTCGGGCGTCGCGTTTTGTGGAAGCTCGGTTTTCGTGAACGTTTTTCCGGCCTTGTCCGCCAGCGAGCGCAGGTCGCGCTCGCCGTCCGGGTGAACGACACACCCGGCGGCCATCGCCAGCAAAGCGATCAGCGGAACTCGAAATGCTATTTTTTTCAACATGGCATCAACCCTCGACGGCGGACTTGGGAAGCGTGATGAGATGGGCGACGTAAAAGATGATCGGATAGATGAGCAGTTCCATGAGGAAGCTGGTGAACAGCCCGCCCAGCATGGGGGCGGCCAACCTGCGCATCACGTCCGCGCCGGTGCCGCTGGCCCACAACAGGGGGGCCAGCCCGAAGAACGCCGCCGCAACCGTCATCGTCTTGGGCCGGATGCGCTTCACCGCCCCGTCGTGGACCGCGTTAACGAGATCCTGGCTGGTGCGCATTTTGCCCGCGCGCTTGAACCGCTCGTAGCTGTTGTCCAGATACAACAGCATCACCAGCCCGGTCTCGGCATCCAGGCCGATCAGCGCGATGATCCCGACCCAGACGGCCACCGACGTGTTGTACCCCAGCAGATACAAAAACCAGACCGCTCCGGCGAAGCTGAACGGCACCGCCAGCAACACCACGCAGACGCGGAACCAACTCCGCGTCGCCGCATACAGCAGGATCACCACCACGATGAACGTCAGGGGAATGGCCCACTTGAGCCGGGCGTTGGCCTCCTGAATGTTCTCAAATTCACCCGACCAGACCAGCGTGTATCCCGCCGGAATTTGCAGTTTTGCCGCCAGGGTCTGGCGTGCCTCGGCGATGAAGCTGCCGATGTCGCGCCCGTTTACGTCCACGTACACCCAGGCCGTCCGCTGCGAGTTTTCGCTTTTGATCATCGGCGGCCCCGGCTCGATCTTGACGGTCGCAACCTCTCCGATGGGAATTTGTGCCCCGGTGGGGGCGGGGATGAGGACCTGCTCGATGGCCGATGGATCATCCCGCAGATCCCGGGCGTAGCGGATGTTGACGGGATATCGCTCCAGCCCCTCGACGGCGGTGGTCGTTTTCATCCCGCCGAGGCTGGAACTGATGACGTCCTGCACGTCGCCGGTGGTCAGGCCGTACCGCGCCGCCCGGGTCCGGTCGATGTTGATGTCGAGATAAAGTCCACCGAACGATCGCTCGGGATAGGCGCTGGCGGTGCCCGGGACGGTCAGCATGATTGTCGCGGCGCGTTCCGCCAGATCAGACAGGACCTGCAAATCCGGCCCCATGAATTTGATTCCGACCGGCGTTTTGATCCCGGTCGACAGCATGTTGGTCCGGTTCTGGATGGGCATGGGCCAGGCGTTGGCGACGCCGGGTTCCGTCACCACCGCGTTGAGGCCCGGATGATCCGTACCATCGGCATCCTGCCAGCCGTAAACCAATTCCTCCATGGTGATTTTCCGCTCGGCCGGCCAGAACGTGTGCTGAAGCGGCCAGCGCAGCACGGCCGGCCAGGAGTCAAAAAAATAGCTCATCTTCCGCGTGCGCCATTGTTGGGGATCGGTCTGCAATCGCGCGACGCTTTCGACCATGTCCAGCGGAGCCGGATCGGTCGCCGTATCCGCCCGCCCGATCTTCCCGTACACGCTCATCACTTCCGGGAAAGTCTTGATCAGCTTGTCCGTCTGCTGCAAAACCTGGCGCGCCTTGGTCACGCTGATGGACGGATCGGTCGTCGGCATGTAGAGCAGATCGCCCTCGTCCAGCGGGGGCATGAACTCGCTGCCCAGCCGCATCATCGGCCAGATGCACGACGCCATGAACCCCATCGCCACCGGCAAGACGATCCACCAGTAATCCATCGCCAGCCAGAAAAATGGGTTGTACGCCTTCTGCAATACCAGGCTCACGGGGCTGTCGTGCTCGTGAATGATTCTCTGCGGCACGAGCAGCATGGACGCCAGCAGAATCCACCCCAGCGAAAGCCACCAAAGATGCGGGCGCACCGCCGGCTCCATTCCCGCCAGCAGGACCAGCAAAGCCACCGGAACCACGACCGCGCCCAATATCGTCAGCACGTTCAGCAGATGTCCCCAGCGTTTGGGCAACGCGCGCGGCGTGACGAAGTAGACCATCAGCACCGGTATGATCGTGATCGACAACACCGCCGCCGAGGCCATCGCAAACGTCTTGGTAAACGCCAACGGCTTGAACAGCCGGCCGCTTTCGCCCGTCAACGCAAACACCGGCAGGAAACTCACCGTGATGATCAGCAGGCTGAAAAACAGGCTCGGCCCGACTTCCCGGGCGGCCTCGACGATCACGGTGCTTCTGGGCAGCGGGGTCCCGCCTGCCGCAACCCGCTCCTCCTCGGCATTCAGATGCTTATGCGCGTTTTCGATCATGATGATCGCGCTGTCGATCACCACGCCGATCGCGATCGCGATTCCACCCAGGCTCATGATGTTGGCGTTGATCCCCAGCAGATACATGATCAGCAGGCTGGCCAGCATGCTGCTGGGGATCACGAAGATCGCCACCAACGCGCTTCGGGCGTGCAGGAGGAACAAAATGCACACCAGCGCCACCACGATCATTTCCTCGATCAGCGTGTGGCGAAGCGTGTGAATCGCGCGCTCGATCAGGTCCGACCGGTCGTAGGCGGTCTTGATCGTCACGCCCGGCGGCAATCCGCCTTCCAATTCCGCCAGCTTCGCCTTGGCGTCGTGGATGACCTGATATGCGTTGGCGCCATACCGCGCCACGACGATCCCGCCCACCGCTTCGCCCTGGCCGTTCCATTCGCCGATTCCCCGGCGTTCCTCCCCCGCGACTTGCAGCGTCGCCACGTCCGACAACAAGATCGGCGTCCCATTTTTGCCCACGCCCAGCGGAACCTGGGCCAGATCGTGCAAGCCCCGCAAATACCCCCGGCTCCGGACCATGTATTCCGTCTCGCTCATCTCCACCACCGACCCCCCCACGTCGTTGTTGGAGCGCTGAATCGCGGTCATGATCGTCCCCACCGCCAGGTTGTACGCCAGCAATTGCTCCGGCTTGAGAACGACCTGGTATTCCTTGACGAATCCCCCGATCGGCGCAACCTCCGCGACATTGGGGACCCCGGTGAGCGAATAACGCAAATACCAGTCCTGCAAACTGCGCAGGCTCGCCAAATCCTGATTGGAAGAAACCAGCGCCTTGCCCGTCAGCGGGCAGGTCCCCGGATTGTCAAACGCGCGGACCTTGGTCAGCGCGGCGCGGCGGTCCGCCGGCACCTCGGCCGGATCGCCATACCACTTGTCCGCGCTCTCGTCGTGCCAGATTCCCTCCGGATGCTCCGCGCAGTAATAGCCGGGATGAAGAACGTATTGATAGACCCATCCCACGCCCGTGGCATCCGGCCCCAGCTTCGGCTCGACGCCCCCCGGCAACCGATCGCGAACGAAATTCAAATATTCCAGCACCCGGCTTCGCGCCCAATACAGGTCCGTGCCGTCGTCGAAGATGATGTAGATCATCGACGTCTCGAACATGCTGATCCCCCGCACCACCTTGGCGTGCGGAATCCCCATCATCGCCGTCGTCAGCGGGTACGTGACCTGGTCCTCCACCACCTGCGGCGCTTGACCGGGATAATCCGTGATGACGATCACCTGCACGTCCGACAAATCCGGCACCGCATCCAGGCTGATGTGCACCGCCGCCCACACCCCCGCCACCACCAGCATCGCCGTCAGCAGCATCACCAGGAATCTATTCCGCACCGAAAATTCGATGATCTTGGCAATCATGGGATACGCCTAAGGATTGCCGCCCCCGGCGTTGCGCAGCTTTTCGATCGCCTCGGTCGTCCGGCTTTCCACGTCCATCAGGAATTGCCCGCTGGTCACCACCGTTTCGCCCGGAGCCAATCCTTCGACGATTTGCACCTGGTCGTTGTCTCCAACCAGCCCGAGACTCACCTTCCGCGGCTCGAAATGGCCCTGTGACTGCACCACAAACGCGAACTGCCGCGTCCCCGTGTCGATCACCGCCTCCCGCGGCGCCAGAATCGCATCGTCCACCACCTCGGTCATGATTTGGGCGCTGGCGTACATCCCCGGCCGCAGCTCGTGCTTGGCATTGTCCAGCGTCACGCGCACCATCGCCGTCCGCGAATCGTGATTCATGTGCGGATAAATGAAGCTGATCGGACCGGTGAACGTCTTTCCAGGCACCGCCTCCGCCGTTGCCGACACCATCTCGCCCACCGTCACGTACGGAAGCTGCTGCTCGTAAACGGCCAGGTCAAGCCATAGCTCGTGATGGTCTTCGATCCGCATGATCTTCTCGCCGGCCTGGATCGCCGATCCGTCCACGACCATTTTCTCCACCAGTTCGCCGTCGATCGGGCTGCGGATGGGAACGGTGCGCGGGGCCTTGTCCGCCGCGGCAATCGCGTCGATGTCGCGCTCGGCGATTCCCCAAAGCCGCAGCTTCTGCCGCGCGGAATCGACCAGACCGCCCGATTCCGCCACCACCGCCGGCGCTGCCTGCGCGTCCAGCGACTTCAGCGCCGATTCCGCCCCGACCAATTCGTCCGCCGCCACCTGCAAATCGGGGCTGTATAAATCGAACAGAGGCTCGCCGCGATGAACGTGCATCCCCGCCTGGTCGGCGTAAAGCTTCTCGATCCACCCGCTGATCCGCAGATTGACGTCGTATTGCGCCGAGTCCGGCACGTCCACCATCGCCACCGCCCGGATCGTCCGCCGCAACGCGCCCCTAACCACTTGGGCCGTCCGCACTCCCATGTTCTGGACGATCACCGGATCGATGATCACCGTCGGGCCTGCCGACTGTTCCTTGTATACCGGCACCAGGTCCATCCCCATCGCGCTCTTGCCCGGTTTGTTGGAAATCGACGACGGGCCGAGCATCGGGTCCCAGTAATAGAGCAGCTCGCGGCCTTCGCCTTTGCCGCCGGAATTCTCCCCGTAGGTTTTGAGTTTCGTCAGCGGCATGCGGCAGATCGGGCACAGACCCGGATGATCCTGAATCACTTGGGGATGCATGCTGCACGTCCAAAGTTCCTTGGGCGCCGCCGCCGCGGGATGGGAATCAACCGCACTGGCGCTTGGGCCGCCGCCGCGCCGCATGAAAAAAACCGCCGCAACCACGATCGCGATCAACAGGGCCGTTGGAAGGATATTGTGCTTCATGTGTGTCCAATCCTGTGCGAAGTTTTATAACGCATCCGCGCCCTGCAAACGAACTCGCGGACCCGCCCCAGCGTTCCGCCCATGGCCGTCCGTTCATCTCATCAAACGAGTGGAACGGCGAAAAAGGTTCAATGCCTCCAAAAGGCCGCATGCCGAGCGTTGGTGCTCGGATATTGAACCTTTCCACGGACCAGACCCGTTTACATATTAGAAGTGGTTCGGCTACCGTGGAGCCGATTGGACGCGACTGAAGCAACGCAGCGGTTTTACGAGACGGTCTGGCCAAACCGCGCACTGGTCCTCCGCGCCGCGATGATTCACACCGCCAATGCCGCCGACGCCGAGGACCTGGCTCAGGAAACTTTGCTCAAGGCGTTCCGGGCAATGGATACGTTTCGAGCCGAAACGAATGCGAAGGCGTGGCTCCTGACGATTCTGCGAAATGCGAGAATAGATCGCCTTCGCACCCGAGCCGGCTCGGCCCCGCCGATCAGCCTCGAAGAATTGGCTACCGAGCCCGCGGCTGGCGATTCGGCGGCCGGAGCGGCTTGGGAAAGTCCGGAAGAGATACTGAACGCTTTTTCGGACGCGGATGTGATCGATGCCCTCCAGGGCATCGCCGAGGAATTGCGATGGACGTTGCTTCTTGTCGATGTCGAAGGCATGGATCACCGGGATGCGGCCGGCGTTCTTGGCGTGCCGGTGGGAACCATCAAGTCGCGCGTGCATCGGGCCAGGGCGATGCTGCGGCGGGTCTTGTTGCCGTTGGCGCGCCAGCGGAGATTGGTGCAGCACTGATGCGTGGAATGCTCGTGCAGACAGGAGTGCGTTATGGACAACCAGAAATTTGAAACACGGGACGAAAGGCTCGAACAGGCCACTGCCGCCCGGCTTGCCAAGCTCCGGTCCCTGCCTGTCGATACGTCGCGACTGGAAGAAATGCTTGAGGCACAAATTCCGCGAGTCCACGCCCAGCCGGCGATCCAGCTTTGGAAATGGCTGCGCCCATCCCGCGCGATTGCCGCAAGCCTTTTGATTTTCGCGATGATCGGCGCCCTGTTGATCGCCACCTGGGGCGGACCCGCCATGGCCTCTCCGATGGAGATGGCTCAACTTCACGACGATATCGTGTCGGGCCGCGCGGCGGTGACCCGCGTCGATACCATCGCGGCGGCGAACAAGATGTTGGCCGCCCAATGGGGACCGGCGCCACAAATCCCCAATATTCCGGCGGAATACACCATGGCTTGCTGCATGCGATCGGTGAAAAACAAGAAAGTCGCCTGCGTCCTGCTGGAAGACAACGGCGGCCCGGTCACCATGACCGTCGCCAAGGCCTCGGACGTGCGATCCCCCATTTCGCCAACCGTAATTCGCGGAGGCATCACCTACCACGTCGAAGCGGTCGGCCGCTTGAACATGGTCATGACTGAACGAAACGACCGCTGGATTTGCCTCATTGGCCAGGTTTCCAGCGACCGGCTCATGGACCTTGCCTCTCAACTTCAGTTTTGAGTGGTGTCTGGCGGCGCGGGCCTGCGCAGGGTCAGCAGATAAAGATACCGTGCCAGGACTATCCCAGGCATGTTAAACGCCAGATCGAAGAGGCCAAGGCAAATCACCCACCGGTAACACCCGCGTATTGCGTTTTGGCTGTCGAAACCGGTCCCCGGCGGAAGCGATCGCGCGGTCGCGGCGACGCCCCAGGCGCCCCGCAAGAAGAGAGCTATCCCCAGCAGACAAGCGGCCGAACCGATCGCGTGAAAATTAACCGTCCTGACGTACTTCCGCCGGTCAAAACCTCGGTCTTTCAACCAGGAGTTGACGACGGGATTCCAGAACCGCTTGCGGAAGAGGTTGGAAACCAATCGTCGAAAAATCCGCCGCACGGTTCGGTTCCGCGAAACACCGCACCGGGCAATCGGCGAGTAGATGGATGGCAAAGTCCATGACATGCGGTTCACGATGCTTCCGTTCGGCCAACGGCAGCAATTTCACCGTGGAATCAACCGCCAGTCCAGCGCCAACGCCCACGCGCCCAGGTCCACGGTCATTTATCGATGACGAACCTACGGGCCATAGATCGGCGAATCGTCCTGGACGAAAACGGTGGGAGGAACCGCGCCGCCGTTGACCCGGTTGATGAGCAGGTTGTCGAAGAGCGCGGTGTTGCGGGCGTTGCCTTCGCCGCCGGTCACCAAGCCCGCCAATCCGCGGTGGAATTGCCCGTCCTGTGCCGAGATGACGGCGGCATCGTCGACGAGCACCGTGATCGTCTGCTTCTCGAAACGCAGCTTGAGATTGTGCCACCCATCCCGTTGCCAGGGCTTAACCTCACCGATCGCAAGCTGCCGATCGCGCGAACCCTTGAATCGCGAGCTTGCCACGTAAAGCGCGCAGCCGCCGTCGGGGTAAAGCCGGGCGTAATAGCCATCCGGATCGCAGTCCCAGCCATTGCCGGTGTTGCTCACGCGGCCCATGACGCCGGCCCACCCGTCGTCGTCGAAGAAAATGTCCGCGCCGACCTCATAGTCGGTCCATGCCGTATCTCCGATGACCGTGTAGGGCATCCATTCCGGCGCCCAGCTTTGGGCCTTGCGAGCGACGACCTGCCGAAGGCATTTGCCGCGGCTATCCGGACGATCGGCGATCTCAAACACGCCGCAGACGTCGGCGGTATAGTGCGGCAGGTAACCCCATCCCTTCGCGGCGCCATAATGGTCAAACGTCTCGAAGTAGGGAAATGGGAAGGGCGCTTCATCGGGCACGCCGGCAAAGGTTCCCTTTTGTTGGCCGGTTGTGGTGGAAAGAGAGTAGATGGCGTCCGGATCGAACGTGACGGTGAACGTCCCATCCCGGTCGGGCGTTATATCCCCCTGCCGCACGAAGTATGCGTCGCGCGTGGTTCGCCACACGCATAGGGCGTGCGACGACAGCCCGGGGCCGATTTTGAACGTGACTTGCTGCGGGCCTTTGGCCCCGGCGGTTTCGGCGATCACGCTGTAATCACCCCCATCGGACTTCAGCGTCACCACCGTTCCTCCCCCCGCCAGAGCCAAACATCCGCTGCCGACGTATCTCCAACCGATGCGGGTGAATTGCCCGTAGTGCGCGTACGACCAGATGATCGGCTTGATCGCGTAATGCCCGCTCCAGGGTGATCGGGCGATGAGGGCGGGCGGCTGATCGGCGTAAGGCTCAATCGCATAGGTGGAACCCGCCAGATACCAGTTGATGATTTTCGTCGCGCCCCGCGAGATGAAATCGTCGTTGAACAGGTGCACCGCGCCCAGCGCACAATCGAAATCGTCCTTGTAGAAACGCCCCTCGCCGTTGTAAGCGTGCTCTTCGGTGTTCCAAATCGGCTTGCCGAATTGTTCGATCGTCTGGCGGACGGACGCGGGCAACGGTGCGAACGTCAACGTGTGGTTGCCGACAACGTTCACCGCCGCCGCCAGTTCCTTATCCGTCTTGAACTGCGGAATCCAGTCCCACATGTACTGGTTGCTGGGGTTGTCGAACGCGTGAATACGCACGCGATTCAGCCCGTTGTCATCCAGCGTGCGGCGGAACAGTTTAACCCAGCCGGTCACCGCGCCGCGCTCGTTCCGGCAGCCAATCGCGTCGAGGTCCAGCCCGTAAATGGATTTCAGCCCCTTGATCCACTTGACGTAGTAGTCGGCCATGTCCCGCGACCAGAAATCGCCGTCGCCGATCCAGCCGGGACAACCCCACGCACAGCCGTCCAGCGTGATGGCCGCATTGCGTTTCTTGGCCTCGGCCATCAGCCACCATTCGTAGCCGCGGGAGTAGTTCTCGTCGTTTCGCGACCGCATGTGAGTCGGCTCGGAACCTTGAGTCGAATTCCCATCGCCGCCGACCTCGACGTAAAGCGATTGCATCGACGCGGCGAAATTGGGCTTGAACAGCACGTCGAGGATCTGGCTTCGTTGCGGTTCGACGTAATCCTTCAGGAGCACCGAGGTTCCGCCGCCTCCGCTGACGGCCCCGACACCCTCGAACAATTTCCCCGGCGCGATGCCGTCAAGAACAATCGCTTGCCCGGAAGTGATTGCAAATGTCAACCTGGCATCCGCCAGAACGGCAAAGGACCAAACGAACGAAAGAATCAAACGAATTTTTGATGGTCGCTTCATCGCTTGCCGAAGTTATGGAGTTTGACCAAGCGCGTCAAATTCAAACCTGCCCGCCGCACACCAAATTTTGACCGCCTTGGCGTTGGCGGCTAAAAATTATTGCCGAGGGACGGCGGACATGAGATATCTTATTCTCGCGGCGGCGCTCTTCCTGGCGGGATGCTCGTTCTCGTCGCTTCCCGGCGTCACCGGCTCCGGCAAACTCGTCACGAAGCAATTGACTTTGGGGGAATTCAGTCAAATAGACGCGTCGAGCAGTTTTCAGGTTGACGTCACGCAAGGCGCAACTTCTTCGGTCGTCGTGACCGCCGATGACAATGCGTGGGATTCGGTCGACGTTCGCAACGACGGCGGCACGCTTCACCTGAGCATGAAGTCCGGCTCCTACAACAACACCCACGTCTCGGCCAAGATCGTGACGCCGCATCTGAGCGCATTCACGTTGTCCGGAGCCGTGAATGGCTCGATTGAGGGTTTCAACGACGCCGCCGGGCGATTGGATTTGAGCGTGAGCGGCGCGTCCACGCTGAACGGCGGATTGCGGCAAGGTCAGATGACGCTGGACATCGCCGGGGCCAGCACGGTGACGCTACACGGCGCGGCGGATCTTGTGAACGTCACCGTCAGCGGCGCCAGCCACGGCGGCCTGGAGGATTTGGCAAGCGATGTGATCCGCGCCGATATCAGCGGCGCCAGCAATGCCAACGTGTTCGCCCGGCGGAAGCTCGATTATGACGTGAGCGGAGCCTCGCATCTGTCATACGCCGGAAACCCCACGATTGGCCAGGCGCAAGTTTCCGGGGCTTCTTCCGTCACTTCGGCGCAATAGACGCCGCTTACGCGATGGGTTGCCGGCGGCCGGCGATTGCAGCACGTCCGACCGAGGCGTTTCATCGCCTATGGAAATCGCACAAATGCAGAGGATCAACGCGCCTCGTCAGATGAGCGGGGTCTCCGTTTTTTGCGCGGCGATGAACGAGGGTACAGAAGCATGGTCTACGCCTCGGCGAACGGATCGACAATCTTCACGCACGCTTTGGCGGTGTTTCCGGTTCATTTCGGCGGTGAGCACCGCCAATCGATGAGAATGAGACTCATTACAATTCATGCGCCGCGACCGGATTGGCTGTGTCTGCCGCTTCCTCAGCATCCAGATTCGGCGTATAAACCGTGTTCCTTAGACATTACTTCGTGTTGCGCTTCGGACAAGGAGGTCCGCGTATGACAGTAATGTAATCCATTTCACAAAATTAATAAAAACCCCAACCGGATTTAGCCGAGGTCTTACCTATGGCAACCATATTCATGGACCCAGTGACGCGCATCGAGGGCCACCTTTCGGTCCGCACCGAGATCGACGAAGGCCAGGTAAAAGCGGCGTTTTGCTCGGGGGAGATGTTCCGCGGATTCGAGGTCCTGCTCAAAGGCCGGGACCCGCTCGACGCGCAACAGATCACGCAGCGCATCTGCGGCGTCTGCCCGGTGTCGCACGGAACCGCTTCGGTGTTTGCCCAGGAACAAGCCTACGGCACGACGCCGGCCAAGAACGGCCGGTTGATGCGCAACCTCATCCTCGGCGCCAACTTCATTCAGTCGCACATTCTCCATTTTTATCATCTGTGCGCCTTGGACTTCGTGGACATCGCGGCCGTGACCTCGTACAGCGGCGACGATCGCGTGCTGGGCGCGCTCAAGGCGTGGGTCGCATCGCAGTCGGCATCCCACGTCACCTTCCCCGCCGCCCCCTTCCTTCCCCGCTTTGAGGGAAACTACCTCAAGGATGCCGACGCCAACCTGCTTGCCATTCGCCACTACGTCGACGCCCTGGATATGCGGAAGCTGGCTCACCAGATGGCGGCCATATTCGCGGGGAAAATGCCCCACGTCCCCTCCCTGGTCCCCGGCGGACTGACTGAAAGCGTCAACGCCGATAAGATTGCCATATACGCATCCATACTCGGCAAGCTCAAGATTTTCATCGAACAAGCGTACGTGCCGGACCTGCTGGCCGTTGCCGGGGCTTTCCCCGAATACAGCAAGATCGGCCGCAGCGGCGGGAATTTCCTGGCGTTCGGGGGCTTCCCGCAATCCGACGACAACGCCGACCGCTTCTTTCCCGCAGGCGTCTTGGTGCAGGGCAAGCTCACCACGCCGGACATAAGCCAGATCACCGAAGACGTCGGCTATTCGAAGTTCTCATCCGCTTCGGGGCTGAAACCGGCGGTGGGGGAAACCGTCGCCGACCCGAAGAAATCCGGCGCCTATTCCTGGCTCAAGGCGCCGCGCTACCAGGGCCAGCCCATGGAAGTCGGCCCCCTGGCCCACGTCATGGTGTCCTGCCAGTCCGGCAAAAACCAGGCGATTAACGGCCAGGTCAACGCGGTCCTGGCCGCGGCCAAACTGAAAATGGAAGATCTCGATTCGGTTCTCGGCCGCCACGTAGCACGCGCCATCGAGGCCAAAGTCTTGATTGACCAGTGCGGCCGGTGGCTGGATGAACTCAACCCGGACGAACCGTCATCCATCGAGTACACGATACCCGAAAGCGGCCAAGGCGCCGGGCTTATGGAAGCTCCGCGCGGAGCGCTTGGGCATTGGTTGGAAATCAAGGACAAGAAAATCTCGCGGTACCAGTGCGTCGTGCCCACCACCTGGAACTGCTCGCCACGCGACGATCACGGCACCCCGGGTCCGGTGGAACAGGCACTGGTTGGCGTGGCGGTGGCGGACGCCCAGAACCCGATCGAGGTCGCTCGCGTCATTCGCTCGTTCGATCCGTGCCTAGCGTGTGCCGTGCACTGACGCTCGGGAACCTGATGCATTAGATCGGAACTGATTATGACATCCATATCGAGACGGGATTTCGTCAAAGTCGGGGGGCAACTGGCGGCCATGTGGGGCCTCAGCGCCGCCATGGCGCCTCAACTCGCACAGGCAATCGAGGCCCTGGCCTCCGGCGAGCAGCCGGTACTCTGGCTGCAAGCGCAGAGCTGCTCGGGGTGCTCGGTCTCCTTCCTCAACTCCGATCATCCCGACGTGTTTCATTTGTTGTTGGAGAGTATCGCGCTGCGGTTCAACGGGACCGTGTCGGCCGCCACCGGCGCAGTCGCCATTGGCGTCATCGAGCGCACCATTCAGGAGGGCGGGTATTGGTTGGTCGTCGAAGGCGCCCTGCCCGTCGGAATGCCCGAAGCCTGCGTCCTGGGCCAGCAGCCCATGACCACCTGGGTCGCCCGCGCCGCCAACAACGCCAAAGCAATCATCGCACTGGGAACCTGCTCGGCCTTCGGCGGCATCCCCGCCGCGGAAAACAACCCCACCGGCGCGGTCAGCCTGAGCACGTTCCTGAACCAACAGAAGATCGACAAGCCGTTGATCAGAATCCCCGGCTGTCCGGCGCATCCCGACTGGCTGGTTGGGACGCTCGTGCATTTGGTGAAATTCGGAATGCCCAAGTTGGACGACCAGCTTCGGCCCAAGGCGTTTTTCAACCGCGTGCTGCACGATCAATGCCCGCGTTTCTCCGATTACGAGCGCGAACACTTTGCCAAGGCCTTCGGGGATGACGGCTGCCTGTTTCAGCTTGGCTGCCTGGGCCCAACGACACGGGCCGACTGCACCCTGCGCCTATGGAACAACGGAGCCAACGCATGCATCCGTGCCGGCGCGCCGTGCGTCGGCTGTGCTTCACCGGGTTTCGCGGCCAAGGCGGACTTCGCCTTCTATCCGCGTGAAGCTCTGGCCGCCGCCGCCGCTCGCAGGAAAGAGGAGTCCCCGTCATGAAACTTCATTGGAAGCTCTCGCTCGTCCTCGTGGTTGGCGTCCTCGTGGTGGTCTCCTTGACCCAGGCGCTGCAATACTTCACCGTTACCCATCGCATCTCAAATCTGTCCAGCGGCGATCTGGCCTTGATGCGCCAGCGCGAGGAGACCGCCGCTCGAAACGTCTGCGATGCCGTCGGACATTCCGTCGCCAGCTCGCTGGAACGCGGTGAAATGGAGAAATTCGGCCGCATTCTGCAGCAGCAGCGCGGCATCAAGGGATTGCTGGAATTCTCCCTGTTCAACCGCGACGGCGTGGTTACGCAAAGCTCCGAAGCCAGTGCCAAAGGCCGATCCCTGGCCCCGGAACTCCAGCAGCGATTCGTCAACGACCATCAAGAGTGGATTGACAGCAACAGTGAACGGATCCAGATCTACCGCCCACAGGTGGTGAGCGCCGACTGCGTGCGCTGCCACACCTCCTGGAATCCGGGAGAATTGGGCGGCGTGACGTACTTCAGCTTCTCCACCGCCGAATTGGCCCAGACCGAGAAAAACGCCACCGCCAGCATCGGCGACGCTCGCGTCGAGCTGTCTCGTAATGCCATCGGTTCCATCGTTGCCATGGCAGTGGTGCTGGCCTTGTCGGTGTTCGCCTCCGTGCGATGGCTGATCGGCCGGCCCCTGGGTCTATTCGCGGGGCAAATGGCCAACTTTGAGCGCGGCGATCTCACCAAACGCATCGATTACCAGAGCAAAGACGAGATCGGCACGCTTTCCCGGTTGTTCGACGCCTCCGTAGGCAAACTGGAAAAGGCCATTGGCGAGGCCCAAAGCTCCGCCAACGCCAGCGGCTCCAGCGCCTCGGCGCAGGCCGCCTCTATCGAACAGACCAGCGCCGCCATGCACCAAATGTCCACAGCGGTCCAGCAAAACGCCGAGAGTGCGCAGCAGGCCAACGAATTGATGAGCGCCGCCAACACGAACATCGTCGCCGCCAACGAGTCGATCAAGGTGGTCTCCACGTCGATGGATGAGGTCGCCGAGGCCAGCCGGCATATCGAGAAGATTCTGCGGGTGATCGATGAAATCGCGGCCAACACGAATATGCTGGCCATCAATGCGGCGATCGAGGCCGCCCGCGCCGGCAAGGCGGGCGAGGGATTCGCCGTCGTCGCCGAAAACGTCCGCAAGCTCGCCTCCCAAACCGCCGAGGCCACAAAAAACGTCGCCACCATCATCCAGGAGGCCAAAAACAAGATCCTCAACGGCACACAACGTGTGCGCGATACCCGCGACGCATTCGAGAAAATCGCCGCGCAAAGCCAGAAGGCGGCCGGACTCCTGCGGCAGATCGCCGCCATGTCCAAGGAGCAGGCAGAAGGAGTTGCCCAGGTTTCGCAGACCCTGCATCACCTTGACGCGTCCACCCAGCAAAGCGCCGCCCAGGCCGATCAGTTGATGGCCGCCATGTCAACCTTCAAGACGAAATGAGCGATACGTAGTCCGGACCCGTCACGCCCCAAGGTATCCGGTTCTTCCGGACAAAGACCCGTCTATTGCGCACGCGGAGTCAGAACGCGCCCCGTAAACTGGTCAAGCGGCCCTCTGCTCCAACGGTTCAATCGCATCGGCCAGGATTCGGCTGCCGATGCCGCGAAGCTCCTGAACGCCAATATCCATGCCACTGAGCAACCCGTAGTCTGTCGTCCTTCGCGCTTCCTCCATGACCCCTTCGTCAGCAAGCATTTCTCGCAGCCCCGCGCCTGCTTCGCTTGCGTACTTGCGCCAAGACTTGGGGAATGCCTTCTCCAGCCCATACTGCCACCGATCAACCCATTTCTCGGTTTTCTCCCGCCCCGACAAAAAGGCCAGTGCCAACACACGCCCGAGGTCCTTAGCGCACCTACGGAGTCCGCGGAACTCCCCGGACTCGATTTCGACATCGCTTACCACCGCGTGCGAAAGCAGGTTGGACAGCGCCATCATTTCGGGGGCGGCATATTCAAGCCCCTCGGCTGAATGATACCGGTTAAACGCAAGCAACCCCATGAACTTGAAGCTAGGCAAACCGTACCAGCCCCCATTTATTTGCACGGGAATCCACAGCTTGAGCGGCCCCTGCTCCTCAACGGGGACGTTGAGAAACTCGATAAAATAGTCGTTGGATGCTGGCGGCATAAGGCGGATCGCCCACAGCTTCTCTGTGTCCACGGGCAACTTGGCGAGAGGTCTACAATGCTTTGTCGGGCGCCAACCAATCGCCAATAGCCGTTCCGCGATTTTTTGGGCAGAACTCACATTTCCTGCGGGATGCACCAGCAGATCAGCGTCCTTGGTATTGATTGCTTGTCCGACCAACTTGACCTTGAACGCGTACGCGGCCGCAAGGCTCCCGGTCACAAAAACGTCCCTATGCAATTCATTCGGTATGTCGTTGCAAAGAGTGCGAAATAGAAACTCGGGGTCGAGGTTACTCATCACTTTACGCCCTGACGGAGGCGGCTAACAAGTTCGCGCGCCTGCGCCGTTAACCCCAACTCATTTAGATGACAGAGAACCTCGACAGGATCCGCGAATGGCATTGGTGACTTTGGCTCGTCGAGGAAAAGCGGATCCCGACGGTACGTGCGGTGAAGCACCAAGACCGTCACCCCTCGCACTTGCGGCGATCGCCGTTTCAATGCAGGATCGAGCCGGCGGACCAACTCGGTCGCGTCCCGAAGCCACCCCCCTCTGTGAGGCGATCGTTCCGCCGGTGTATGCAGCAGCACGTCAATCCGAGGCGTCCCATTGAGGTCGAACGCCGGATCCCAACGCCGTGCTGCGATAACGCCCCCAATCGCGACCCCCGTGGGGCGCAGGCGATTTAGCCGTCGCATGATTCCGTCCACTGCACCCGGTCCCGGGATCGGATCGACGAACTCCTCTGGCGGATAGACCAGCCTCTGTGCACGCAACAGCTCGGCCCACCGGTCCCGCGGATATTGCACCAAGGCGACGGACCGGGAACGTTCGCGCGCGATCAATTCGCTGGCCGCCAACCACCGAACGGCTTGAATCGCAGTCGGATACGAACACCCCACTTGCCGACTTAAAATCCCGACAGCGATCGGCCCCTCCCTTAGCAACCATCGGTGCAGCAAAACTTTCTCGACTTCCAGGGATTTCCACGTCACTCCGAGGGGGCCGCGGACCGGCGGGTCGTACTCCACAGAGAAATACGATCGTGACTCAGGTGGAACTCTCGTCTTCCCGGCGAAGTTGAGGAAATAATCGATTACCGGCGTCGGCCGTGGATACGGAGGCACCGCAACTTCAGTCCCGTCCACAACCGCTACCAAATACATCCGCGTGCTAACCTCCGGCAATAACACCCGTTTGATCGATTCCCATTCGGCCCGCACTCGACCCGGACTTATTCGCATAAGCGAAACCAGTACATAGCCGCGAACGACTTTCGGATGTCGGGTGAAGAACGTCGCCAAACCTATTGTGGCATCCCGAAGATCGCGCACACCTCTGGCCCCGAGTTTAATCGCGTATGTTTCTGAACCTTCTGGGCTAAGGAGATACCCACCACCGACTTCTGTCTGATAACCTAACCCGAGAAAATGATGCGTCAGATCCGACTCCATATCTATATGCTATTATCGAAAGTCGGAATTACAAACTAAAGTCCCGCTTAAATTTGCAAGTCGGAATTATTGTTGGCTCAAAATGGAAACCCAAGCCAAAAAGAACATAACTATTGCATGCAAATAGCGTTATCAACGTGCCGCAGCCGCAATTCCTCGGCTTCTTCCGACGGATGGTCACCCCGCATATTGGCGGTGAACCCACCCGCTACTCCGCCCGGTTCACCTGCTCCGCCAGCAAGCGCTTCAGCACCTTGCCCGTGGGCGAACGCGGCAAATCCGGCGGAAAATAAAATTCGCGCGGAATCTTCCACTGCGCCAGCCCCTGATCCCGACATAAATCCCGCAACGCCTCTGCCGACGCCTCCTCGCCCGGGCGCCGAATCACGAACGCCACCACCATCTCTCCCCGGCCGGCGTCTTGCTTCCCCACCACCGCCGCTTCCGCCACGCCCGCATGAGACACCAAAATCTCTTCCACCTCCCGCGGAGCGACCTTTTCCCCAGCCACGATGATCAAATCCTTCTTCCTTCCGGTGATGTAAAGAAACCCCTCGGCATCGACCATTCCCAGGTCTCCCGTTTTGAAAAATCCGTCCGCCGTCAGCGCCGCCTCCGTTTCCTTGGGAAGATTGTGATACCCCTTCATGACCATCGGCCCGCGGAGCCAGACCTCCCCGGTTTGTCCCCGCGGCAGCGGATCGCCCGATTCATCCGCGATCTTTATTTCCGCCCCCGGCACCGGCTTGCCCACGCTCCCGGCACGGTGCACCCACGGCATGTTCAGCGCCACCACCGGGCTGGTCTCCGTCAGACCATAGCCCTCGAGCAACGTCAGCCCGAACCGCTGCTGAAAAATCTCCCGCAACCGCGCCGGCAACGGCTCCCCGCCGGTGATCATCGCATAGATCGTCTTGAAATCTTCCGCAACCGCGCTCTTCAAATGCGCTATCGCCGCCAGCATGCTCGGAACCGCGAACATCAGCGACACCCCATGCTCGCGCACCGCGTTCACCGCCCCCACCGCACTGAACCGGGCCATGTAAATCACCGTCGAACCAAGTTGGACCGGCGCCAGCATCATCGCCGTCATCCCGAACGAATGAAACAGCGGGATCACGCCGAGAAACTTGTGCTTGTGTTGCAATTGCGCATGCTCGATGCACGCATCCACGTCGCTCTGCAGGTTGCCGAACGTCAACTCCACCCCCTTGGGCAGCCCGCTGGTTCCGCTGGTGTACATCAGCACGGCGATGTCGTCGGGCCTGGGCGCCGGCAACCGCTTTTGAAACGCCGCCAGCAACTCCCCCGGCGCCGCCCCGGCCGCACGCCCGGCAAGCTCCGCCAGGTCCACCACTTTCACCCCATCGTCCTTGATTTTCCCCCTCAATTGCGGAATGGTCACGATGGTGTCGATCCCGCTGTCGGCGATCATGTGCGCCATCTCCCGCTCGCTCAGCAGGAAATTGATCGGCACCACGCTCTTGCCAGCCAGCAGCGTTCCGTAGAAACTCGCCGCAAACCCCGCGCCGGCCGGAAGCATCAGGCCGACGCTGGGCCGTTGCGTCGTCTGGGCCAGATGCACCGCCATCCCCGCGGCCGACGCCGCCAACTGCTCGAACGTGTGCGTCCCGCTCTCGTCGAGCATCGCGATGTCCGTGGGAGTCCGGGCGGCATGGTTCAGCAGCGGCTCGAAAAGCATGGAAATAATATATCTGCCGGAGGCAAGGATGCGAAGGAAAAATGAAAACTCGAAATTAGAAACTCGAAACTCGAATCAAATTCGAATGACAAAGGTCGAAACAACAATTCGTTTTATCATTCGAATTTTGAATTTGATTCGAGTTTCGAATTTCGAGTTTCGAATTTTGTGTCTTCTCCTCCTCGCTTCCTGCACCGGCAACGCCCAATCGCGCCAGCAGCTCGACGCCGGCAAACACGCCCTCGACGCCGGGCAATACGACCAGGCCATCCGCAACGCCGACGCGGTACTCGGCGCCAATGATTCCCCCGCGCTGGCCGAGGCGTACTATCTCCGCGGCTACGCCATCGAGACACGTCCCAAGGACGACAACGCCGCCGCCGCACGCGACCTGGCCATGGCCCGCGATTCCTACACCCGCGGGCTCAATTGCAATCCCCGCCCGGTCCTCGCCGCCCGACTCCACGCCCAACTCGGAAACGTCTGCTATTACCAGGAGGATTACTCCACCGCCGTCCGCGAACTGGGAATCGCCTACGCCCAGCAGGACGCCCAATCCAAAGACCTGATGCTCTATCACATCGGCATCGGCCAGCAGCGCATCGGCCGATTCGACGATGCCGACCGCTCGTTCCAATTATTGCAGCAGGCCTATCCCAACAGCCCCTATTGCGCCGGCGCCCGCGCCCACCATGGCATCCGCGGATTCTACGTCCAGGTTGGCGCGTATTCGCAGGTCGCGGACATCGACAAAGCCGCCCGCGCCGTCGCCGCGGCAGGCTCGGTTCCGCTGAAAACAACCGATAAGGGTTTGACCATCATCCGCACCGCGGACGTGCCGTCGTTCGCCCTAGCCGAACAACTCAAAGTGCGCCTGGCCGGACAATATCCGGATGCGCGGGTGATGCCGTGATGATAAAGCCACGGGATTTGTATCTTCTGCTCGGATGTTTGACGCTGGCGCACGCGGCGTTTGCCGGCGACGATTCGTCGGCGGGACCGGACCAGCCTGCTCGCCCGATTCAGCTTACGCATCCGCTTCCCCTGCCGTTGCCCAACAATATTTTCTATGTGGAAGGGTCCACGCAGAAAATCTGCCAAGTGGCCGGAGAGACCGATCGCCAACTCCAAAGGCCCACCCCCAGCCAAACCGCCAGCCGCTTTGGATTGGTCGGAGCCGATCATGGCTACTCCTTTGAACACCATGGGAAACTGTACTTTCTATTTGGCGATGCCGAGCCAACCCGGAAATTCCACGGTAAACCCAACGAAAGAAACGATCCTCCACGCAATGAGGACGACAACGATGCCATCGGCTTCATCCCGATCACGCCGGACATGAACGTCGAACGAGGCCTGCGGCTCGACTTCATCCCCGACGCGATCGGCGCATACAAAAGCCCGGTGGTCCTGAATGATCGGGGTCAGCCGGCCATAACCCTGCGGACCAACGAAAGCCCGATCTCCGGGTTCGACGTCGATGGCCGGATGTACGTGATCTTCGGGACGGACAATCCCTATTCCAATCCTCCGCCAGGCCAGCCCAAGAACATAGATTCCGGCCCTTTGCGAACCGTGATGGCGGTATCGGATGACGATGCGGTGACCTTCCATTATCTCTACGATTTCTCGAAGGGGCCGGACGCGAGGTTCATCTTTACCGCGATCGCGCCGGGAGCCGATGGATACATTTATTTCTGGGGCACGCAGGGCGGGTTGCTGTACCGCCGCAGCGCCCCGTGTTTCGCCCGCAAGAAGGCCGCGTTGATCAGCCGTCCCGGCTTCATGGAATACTTTTCGGGCTTCGGGGCCGACGGCGCTCCGCTCTTTTCCGCCTCGGAGAGCGACGCATTCCCCGTATTTGTCGAGGGCGGCGGCTCGCCGCAATCCCCCCGGGGCAGCGGCGTCGGCGAGCTGGGCGTCCAGTGGAATCGATTCGTCAAGCGATGGATCATGCTCTATCAATGCCACAACCCCACGCCCGGCGTACTGGGCGGAATCCGCATGAGATTGGCCGAGCAGCCCTGGGGCCCCTGGACCGTGCCGCAGACCATTTTCAACGGCGAACGGGACGCCGGCGTCGGCCATTTCATCCACCGCGCCGTCACCGCTGTCCAACCCGCCGACGACGGCCTATCGACCCCCAATCGCCTCGCCGTGCCCGGCGGAGCCTATTCTCCCTGTTTTATCTCCCACTTCACCACCGGCGACGAAGCGCGTGGAACCTCAACCTTCTACTACACCATGGCCATCTGGAATCCCTACACCCAGGTCATCATGAAAACGTCGATACAAACGACAAATGAACGATAACACCCCTCAGGGCTGCGTACTCGCCCGACGCTCGCTCCACCAATCCGTCCATGCCTTGGCGTCGTTGCCGAAGGGTTTGCCGGTCAGATGCGTCAGTTCATCCATCATTTCCAAGGCCTGATCCGTGTCGGCTAGGGACAGGGCTTGGATCAAATACGGCACGGCCTCCGTCTTGCCCATCGCGCCCAGATATCTCGCGGCATTCATGCGGATTTGCCCGTCGCCGCTTTTTAGAAGGGTTTCGGCTTTGTCGATCCCCGCCGGATCGTGGCGGTCCTTCAAAATCACCAGGGAATAGCTCACGACGTTCGGATCGGCCGAATCGAGATCGCGCAGATGCCGAGCCGTCGGCACGTGCAACGCCCACGTCAGCAGCACCGATCCCGCGACCATGATGACGGCCATCACGATCACCACGATGCGGCTGCGCCGAGGGGAATCATTGCCCATATTCGCTCGTGGGCGGACAGGCGCACGCCAGGTTGCGGTCGCCGTAGGGGTTGTCGATGCGTCCGACGGCCGGCCAGAATTTGAATTGCCGGGTCCACGCCGTTGGAAACACCGCCCGCTCGCGCGAGTATGGATGCCGCCAGTCTTCCGAGGCGATCGCCGCCGCCGTGTGCGGGGCGTTCTTCAGCACGTTGTCATCCCGGCTCGCCTTCCCCTGCTCGATCTCCCGGATTTCCTGGCGGATCGCGATCATCGCTTCGCAAAACCGGTCCAACTCCGCTTTCGATTCGCTTTCCGTCGGCTCGATCATCAGCGTTCCCACCTCCGGCCAGGACATCGTGGGCGCGTGAAAGCCGTAATCCATCAATCGTTTGGCGATATCTTCAACTTTCACGCCGCTCGTTGCCTCAAAATGCTTGCAGTCGATGATGAACTCGTGGGCGCATCGCCCATTTTTGCCCTTGAAGACCACCGGGTAATGCGCTTCCAGCCGTTTGGCCATGTAATTGGCGTTGAGGATGGCGAACTGGGTCGCCCGCTTCAGCCCCGCATCGCCCATCAGGGCGATGTAGACGTAGGAAATGGCCAGGATGCCGGCGCTGCCGTACGGCGCCGCCGCGACGGGACCGACGGCGCGATCGCCCTTGCCCGGCAAGAACGGAGCCAGGTGCGCCGCCACCGCGATCGGACCCATCCCTGGACCTCCGCCCCCGTGTGGAATGCAAAACGTCTTGTGCAGATTCAGGTGGCAAACGTCCGCCCCGATGTCCCCCGGCCGGCACAGCCCCACCAGCGCGTTCATGTTCGCCCCATCCACGTACACCTGTCCCCCGTTGTCGTGCACGATCCGGCAAACGTCCTTCACGGTCTCCTCGAACACGCCGTGCGTCGATGGATAGGTCAACATCAGCGCCGCCAATTCCTGGCGATGCTCCTCGGCCTTGACCTTCAAATCCGCGACGTCGACGTTCCCCAAATCATCACATGCGACCGGCACGACGCGCAATCCTGCCGCCACCGCGCTGGCGGGATTCGTGCCGTGCGCCGATACCGGAATCAAACAAACCCTTCGCCCGCCCTGGCCGCGATCTTCCTGATACGCCCGGATCACCAGCAGCCCCGTGTATTCCCCCTGCGACCCGGCATTCGGTTGCAGCGACACCGCGGGAAACCCGGTGATCTTCGCCAGCCATTGCTCCAATTTGCCGAACAACTCGCCATACCCGCGCGTCTGGTCCGCCGGGGCGAACGGATGCAGCCGGGCAAATTCCGGCCACGTCACCGGCAGCATTTCGCTGGTCGCATTCAGCTTCATCGTGCACGAGCCCAGCGGAATCATCGACTGCGCCAGCGACAAGTCCCGGCTCATCAGCCGGAACACGTACCGCAACATTTCCGTTTCGCTCCGGTGCCGATGGAAAACCGGATGCGTCAGGAATTCGCTTTGCCTGGCCAGATTCGCCGGGAATTCCGCCCCCTCGCCGGCCAACTGATCGACGTTCACGCGCAGCGTCGATCCGCCGGCAAACGATTCCACGATCGCCTGCACGTCCAGCCGGGTGGTCGTCTCGTCCAACGAAATCCCGATCGTGGCGTCGCCGAAGTCGCGGAGGTTGTATCCCGCGTTTTTCGCCGCGGAAATCACGGAATCCTTTGGCAGCCCGGTCACGCCCACGCGAAGCGTATCGAACACCGGCCGATCCGCCACCGAATGTCCCAGCCGGCGCAGTCCCGCCGCCAGCGCGGCCGTCAATCCGTGAACGCGCCGGGCGATCCGGCGCAGCCCGTCCGGACCGTGATACACCGCATACATCCCCGCCATCACCGCCAGAAGCACCTGCGCCGTGCAGATATTGCTCGTCGCCTTATCGCGGCGAATGTGCTGCTCGCGCGTCTGGATCGCCAGCCGCAGCGCCGGCTGCCCGGCCGAATCCTTCGAGAATCCGACGATTCTCCCCGGCATTTTCCGGACGAACTGCGCCCGCGTCGCCAGATACGCCGCGTGCGGTCCGCCGAATCCAAGCGGCACCCCAAACCGCTGCGTTGAACCGACCGCGATGTCCGCGTCAAATTCCCCCGGAGCTTTCAGCAACGTCAGCGCCAGAACGTCCGCCGCCATCACCACCAGCGCCCCGTTGGCGTGCGCCGCCTGAATCACCGCCGAATAATCCACCACCGCGCCGTCCGTCGTCGGATATTGCAACAAAACCCCGCAGAACCGGCCGCCCGACAAATCCGCCGTTTCCGCCGCTCCCACCACGCATTTCATGCCGATCGCCTTGGCGCGCGATTTCACCACGGCGATCGTCTGCGGATGGCAATCCTCCGCGACAAAGAATGATCCATCATCATTTTCCTTGATTCGCCGGCACATGAGCATCGCCTCGGCCGCCGCCGTCGCCTCATCCAGCAGCGACGCGTTGGCCAGCGGCAAGGCGGTCAGGTCGCTCACCATCGTCTGAAAATTCAGCAGCGCCTCCAGCCGCCCCTGCGCGATCTCCGCCTGGTACGGCGTGTACTGCGTGTACCAGCCGGGATTCTCCAGAACGTTCCGCTGAATCACCGGCGGCGTGATCGTGTCCGAATACCCCATCCCAATGCAGCTTCGCAGAACCGAATTCTTCCCCGCAATGCCCCGCAACTCCTCGAGCAACTCAAATTCCCCGCGCGGTTCGCCGATCCCCAGCGAGTTCCGGAACCGGATCGATTCCGGAACCGTCTGATCGATCAACTCCTCCAGCGATGAAACCCCCAGCGTATCCAGCATCTCCCGCAGATCGGCCTCGCTGGGGCCGATGTGCCGACGTGCAAACTCATCCGTGGAAGCCAGAATTCCCTGCATGATCTAATGGCCGGTCTTTTTCAGATATTCCTCGGCCGAGAGGAGTTTAGCGAGTTGGCCCGCGTCGGCCACTTTCACCTTGATCATCCATCCCTTGCCGAAGGGGTCGGAATTCACCAGACCCGGATTGGCGTTCAACTCCGAATTGATCGCCGTCACGGTTCCGCCGACGCCGCTGTAAAGATCGCTGGTCGCCTTGACCGATTCGATCTCGCCCCACGCCGCGTTGGCCGCGACCTTCGCCCCGACCGCCGGCAGCTTGACGTACGTGATGTCCGTCAATTCATCCGCCGCGATTTGCGTGATGCCGATCGTCACCACCTCCCCCGCGAGTTGATGCCATTCGTGAGTTTCCAGATATTTTCGGTCTTTGGGAACGGGCATAATTCATCCTCATTTGGCTCGTTTATAAAACGGCAGCGCGACGACCCGCGCCGGAACGGTTGATCCGCGAAGCTCGACCTGCAACGCCTCGCCCGGCGCCGAGCGGCCGGCATCCACGTACGCCATGGCAATGCTGCGCTTCAGCGTCGGCGAAAAAGTTCCGCTCGTCACTTCGCCCACCAGCGTCGCGCCCGATTTCACGGCCGATCCCGGCCTGGCGATCCGCGGGCCTTCCAATTCCAATCCGACCAACTTCTTGGCCGGGCCGTGCTGGGCAATCACGCGCAGCGGCTCGACGCCGATGAACGGCTTACCCAGATCGACCGCCCAACCCAGGCCCGCCGAGATCGGGTCGATCCCCTCGGTCAATTCGTGGCCGTACAGCGGCATCCCCGCCTCCAGCCGCAGCGTGTCCCGCGCTCCCAGGCCCGCCGGCTTGATCGGCGAATCCGGCTTGCTCATCTCCCCCGACATCGACTTCACCATGTTCTGCGCCGTCCCGCTGGAAACGATGATCTCCACCCCGTCCTCACCCGTATATCCGCTGCGGAAGAGCGTGAACCGGCTCATCAGGTACGTCCCGCTCTCAAACCCGTATCGCTTGATCGACTTCACGTCCACGTCCAGAGCTTCGGACATCAACTCGACCACCGCCGGCCCCTGCACCGCCACCATCGCCGTCGATTCCGTCTGATCCGATATCTCCGCTTCAAACCCATCCGCATCCCGCACGCCCGTCAGGTGCTTGACGATCTTTTCCCGATTCGACGCGTTGCAAACCACCAGCCAGTGCTTGGCGTGCTTGCTCACGATCACGTCATCCAGCACGCCCCCGGCCGGATTGCAGACCAGGCTATACCGGCTCTGCCCGACCCGCTGCTGCGAAACGTTCCGCGTCAGCGCCTTGTCCAGCAGCGCCATCGCCGCCGCGCCGGTCAGATGAATTCTTCCCATGTGCGAAACGTCGAACAGCGAACCGCTGGCGCGAGTCTGGAGGTGTTCTTCCACGATCCCGCGGTAAAGGATCGGCATCTCCCATCCCGCGAAATCGACCAGCTTGGCCCCGCAGGCAACGTGAAATTCGTGCAACGGCGTTCGCTTGAGCATCCAACCGCCGAGAGTATTCGCGCAGCCAAACAGCGTCAACCGCGTTGGCTCATTTATTCCACCGGCCCGGTCTAACGTATCCCTTGGTTTGCCGGGGATTTTGTAGTATTCTCCCGTCAGAGTTTCGCGGGCGTAACTCAATTGGCAGAGTGTCGGCTTTCCAAGCCGAATGTTGAGGGTTCAACTCCCTTCGCCCGCTCTTGACCGCACTTGCCAGCCGTTGACAAGCTCAATTCAACAGCTTTTTTAGCCAAAGAACTTACCGGCCAATGAACAGGCCGGGATTCAGCTTGAAATGTGCCGCAAGTTTCAGCGCGTTCTCTTTACTGATTTGCCGATCTCCGCGCAAAATGGCCGGTCCAAGCGACCGGCTTCCGAGAATGCGGCCAATACCGGACGCACTTAGACCGTGGGCGCCCATCAAAAATCGAATTGCGTCCAGCGGGCCAGATGCCACCGCAACCCGGAAATTTCCATTGTCATGCGCTTCGATGAGTTGGGTCAACGTTTCAAGGTATTCCTCCTGTCCCTCGGAGCGCCGATCCAATACGGCGAGGCGGTCGACAATTTCCGCAGTGTTCTCGTAGTCAACCTTGTCGCGGATGGTGCGAGGCAGGTGCATGGCGCACAGTTCCTCAAAAGTTTCCGGAAGGTCATCATGTGATACGTGTATACGTCTCATAGTTCGTCCTTCCAGCGCTCCAAATCATATTCCCGGTGTGTGAGTGCACGCAGAACATAGACCCGGCCCTTGATGGGGTAGTTTGCCAAATAGTGAATGGCGGTAATCAGCCTGCATCGGTTGTTGGAGACATCGAAAACCGCCACCGTATGGCTATTGCGAGTTTTCACAAAATCCACCCGTTGTCCGAACGCCGCCTTAACGTCCTCAGGGGTGTTCCAGGCGGCTCCGGTGACCATATTGTGCCAAAGACCAAGCTCTTTCTTGGTTCTCGGATAGCGTGACCCAAACTCCTCCAACCGCTTCTTGGTAATTACTCGCATACCGCGCGCCCGCTCGGCAGACAGCGTCCAGTGCGCACATAATGTACACACCGTCGGTACGGAAGTCAACCGTCTTGAAGGCGATCAGCCGACATCGACCAGTGCATTGCCGTAGCGAAGTGAGTCTGATAATCTTCGCTCTGTTCACATTCCAGATGCCGGGGCAAAATGCCGGGCCTAAACGCTGAAACATTGTACAGTCAGGGCAACGCGCTCGCGGCCGCTGGAAAGCTCGACCAAGCCATCGCCGCATACGCCCGCGCCATCGAATTGCGGCCCGAGTTCCTCGACGCCCATTTCAAGCTCGGCAACGCCCTGGCCAACACCGCAAGGTGCGACGAGGCGGCCAAATCCTTTCGACGCGTTCTCCAGATCGATCCCAACCACGTCGATGCCCTGAACAATCTCGGCAATACGCTGCTCGCCACCGGTCAGGCCGACGAGGCCGTCTCGCTTTACCGACGGGTCCTGGCCATCCGGCCGGACCACTTCCTGGCGCACAATAATCTGGCCGCCGTTCTGGTCATGACCGGGCAATTCGCCGAAGCGATGGAATTTGCCCGGCGCGCCGTGGCGATGCGGCGGGACTATCCCCCCGCCCATCGCAACCTCGGCGACGCTTTGGCCGCGCTCGGCAAATGGCCCCAGGCCGCCGAGAGCTACAAGAAACTCGTCGAACTTGATTCCGCCCGTCCCAGCGCCAATCCTGGCGCAGCCGCAGATGCCCGAATGAAGCTGGGAATGGCCATGAGGCACCTCGGCCGATTCAACGATGCCATTTCCCTTTTCCAGCAGGCCATCGCGCTCACCCCCGGCGATTTGGACCCGCGCGATCGCCTCGCCAACGCCTACTGGGAAAACGGCGACATGGACGAAGCTCTCGCGGTTTGCCGCCAGGCCGTTCAGACCCATCCCACCGAAGCCAAGGCCCACAACAATCTCGGAAACGTCTTCGTCGAATGCGGCCGGCTCGACGACGCCCTGGCCAGCTTCGACAAGGCCGCCGAGCTTGACCCATCCAATTCCGTCGCGCCCAGCAACAGAGTCTTCGCGGTCATGTTCCATCCGGACTACGACTCGGCCCGCATCCTGCACGAGTTGAAACAATGGGAGCGGCGATTCGCCCCGCAAACCGCCGGAGTCAAGCACCCAAACGATCCCTCGACCCAGCGCCGATTGCGCATCGGCTACGTCTCGGCCGACTTCCGCGATCACGTCGTCGGGCGGAACGTCCTTCCCCTGTTCCAACGCCACGACCGCGCGAAATTCCAACTGTTTTGCTACAGCAACGATTCCCCGCCCGATCGATTCAATCGGCAGTTTCGCGCCTTGGCCGATGGCTGGCGCGACATCGCCACATGGCCGGACGACAAGCTCGCCGCCCAAATCCGCGCCGACAAGATCGACATCCTGGTCGATTTGTCGTTGCACCTCGGCGGCAGCCGGCTGGCGGTCTTCGCCCGCAAGCCAGCGCCGGTGCAGGTGACGTTCGGCGGCTATCCCGGCACCACCGGCTTGGCCGCGATGGACTATCGCCTTACCGACCCCTACCTCGATCCGCCCGGCGCGCCCGACGACGCCTACGCCGAACGATCCGTCCGGCTTCCCCACAGCTTCTGGTGCTACGATCCCGCCGCGATGGAAGTCGCCGATGCCCCCGAACCCGGCCCGCCCCCGGCCGTTGCGGCGGGGAGGATCACTTTCGGCTGCCTCAACAATTTCCGCAAGATCAACGACCGCGTCCTCCAGTTGTGGGCCGGGGTGCTGCAAGCGATCCCCTCTCGAATTCTCCTGCTGGCCCCGCGCGGCAGCCATCGCGCCGCGCTCGTCGATCGCCTTCGCCAGTTGGGCGTCCATCCCGACCGCATAGGATTCATCGATCGCGGCTCGCGCGCCCAATATCTCGATTCCTATCGCCTGATCGACATCGCTCTCGACACGGTTCCCTACAACGGTCACACCACCAGCCTCGACGCCTTATGGATGGGCGTGCCCGTCGTCACGCTCATCGGCCAGACCGTCGCCGGAAGGGCGGGATACAGCCAGACTACCAACCTTGGCCTACCGGACCTGGCTGCCCGCACGCCCGAGCAATTCACCGCGATTGCCCTTGCCCTGGCGAACGATCTGCCTCGCCTGGCCGAACTGCGCGGATCGCTCCGCCGGCGGATGCGTTCCTCGCCCCTTTGCGACGCCGCCGGATGGACGGCCGCCATCGAAGCGGCGTATCGGCAAATGTGGCAACATTGGTGCGATCAGCAATGAGCATCAGCTCGCCGTCTGCTCGCGCCGAAAACTCCAAAAGACGGAAATTCGAAATTCGAATGACGAATCAAACTCGAAATTCAAAATTCGAATTTCAAACTTCGAATTTGATTCGTCATTCGAATTTCGAGTTTGTCCCCATCCCCTATTTCCGCCACGGCCGCAGCAGCAGGTCATACGCCACCGGCGTCGCGATCAGCGACAACAACACCGACACGCACACCGCGCCGATCACCGCGATGGCCAGCGGCTTCAGCATGTTCACCGCCCCAAAGCCCAGAGCCAATGGCAACATCCCCAGCGCCGCCGCCAGCGACGTCATCAGCACCGGCCGCAGCCGCCGCGCGCCCGCCTGCACGATCGCCTCCTCCAGTTCCACCCCCTTTTCCCGCAGGTCTTTCACCGCATCCAGCATCAGCAGGCCGTTCTTGTGAACGATCCCCATCCCGATGATCGCCCCCAGCAACGTCACGATGTTCACCGTTGTCCCCGTGACCAATACCGCCAGGATGATCCCGAACCCCGACAACGCCGCCCCGAAGATGATCGCGATCGGCTCATAAAACGACCGGAATTCCGCCAGCGCCACGATGAACACCAGCGCCAGCGCCGTGATCAGCACTGCCAGCAGGTTCCGGAACGATTCCTGCTGCTCCTTGTACAAACCGCCGTATTCGATCAAATCATGCGGCAACTTCGGATCGCCGTCGATCAAGCGCCGTACGTCGCGCATCGCGCCGCCCAGATCGCGGTCCTGCAACCGCGCCGTCACCGCGACGTTCTGCCTCAGGTTGTCCCGCTCCAATTCCAACTGCCCCGGCTCGATCACAACGTCCGCCACGTCGTCCAGCCGAACCACCGTCCCATCCGCGGCCCGCACCGGCAACCGCCTGATCTTCTCGATCCGGTCGATCGCCGTTGGGTCGGCCTTCACCCTCACGTTCACGATCCTATCGCCCTCAAGAATCGTCGAGGAAATCTGCCCGAGCATGGCGACGTTCACCGCCTGCCCGATCGCGCTCGCCGTCAGCCCGAGATGCTGCGCCTCCGCCGGACGCACCCGCAGGCTGATCGTCGGGCCCGTGTAGATCAACCCGCTGGCCGTGTCCACGATCCCCGGAACGTTCTCCAGCTTCTCCTCGATGTCCGACGCCTCCTGCTTCAGCACGCCCGGGTCCGTCGAAAAAACCTTGATTTCGATCGGCTCGTCCGTCCACGTCAGATCGCCGATCAGGTCCGTGAGGATTCCCGGAAATTCCCAGTCGATTCGCGGAAGGGACTGGCGAAACCTCTGTCGCACGTCGGCGATCACCTGCTCCGTCGAGCGGTCGCGCGCGGCTTTGAGCTTTACCAGAAAATCTCCCGTATTCGGCTCGACGATCGCAACCCCCAGCGCCGTGCCCGTCCGCCGGGAATAGCTTTCCACTTCCGGAATCGAAGAAAGGATCCGCTCCGCGATTCGCATCTGCCGGTCGCTTTCTATCAGGCTCGTCCCCGCCGGCGCAACGTAATCGATGACGAATCCCCCCTCATCCATCGGCGGCAGGAAATCCGTCTTGAGCCGGCCATACAGCACGAACGCCCCCGCGAAAACCAGCACGCACAACCCCGCCAGGAACCACCGATGCCGCAGCGCCAGCCGAACCAGGTATTCGTAGATCAGGTTCACCTTCCCGAACACCAGGGCCTCGTACTTTCGCTGGCGCTTGGCCGGGCGCACAAACCACGCCGCCAGCGACGGCGTGATCGTCAGCGCCAGCACCAGCGACGCCAGCAGCCCGATTACCATCGTCAGCGCCAGCGCCCGGAAAAACACCCCCGCGATCCCCGTCAAAAACGCCAGCGGGATGAACACCACCACCGGCGTCAACGTCGATCCCACCAGCGGCGGCAGAATGCCGCTGATCGCGCTGGTGATCATCTCCTGCCGCGAAAGCCCCGCCGACGTTTTCACGTGGATCGCCTCCACCACCACGATCGCATCGTCGATCACCAGCCCGATCGCCGCCGCGATTCCACCCAGCGTCATCAGGTTGAAGCTTTGGCCAAACAGCTTCATCCCCAGGATCGTCACCAGCACCGTGATCGGAATCACCGCCGTCGCCACCAGCGTCATCCCCGCATCCCATAAAAACAGGTACAAAATCGCCACCGCCAGGACCAGCCCGAAAATGATCGCATCCCAAACGTTGTGAACCGACGCCCGCACCAGCAGCGACTGATCGTAAAACAACGACAGCTTCATCCCCTCCGGCAGCGTCGGGCGGATTTCATCCAGTTGCCTGTGCAATTGGTCCGCGATATCCAGCGTGCTCCCATCCGGCTGTGAAAAAATATTGAGCAGCACCGCGTCCGTCCCGTTGGCGGTCACGACGTCCATCACCGGCTCGCTGCTCCGCTCGACCCGCCCGATGTCCTTCAGCCGAATCCCCCGCCCCCCCGCCGTGCTCAGAATCAGCCCCTCCAGTTCCTCGGCGCTGTGCATCCGGCCATCCACCACCGTCAGGTACAGGCTGTGGTCCTCCTGATGGATCCCCGTTGGAATCACCACGTTGTTCTTCGCCAGCAGCTCCGTCACCCGCGCGAAATCCATTCCCATCGCCGCCATGCGCAGCGGATCGAGAAACACGCAATATTCCGGAGCTTGCCCCCCCACCAAGTCCACCCGCGCCACCCCCGGAATCCGCAGCAATTGCGGCTTGATCTGGTATTGCGCCAACTCCCACGCCTGCGTCGAACTTTCCGCCGATCCGGTCAGGCTCACCCCGATGATCGGAAACACCGAAAAATTCATCCGGTAAACTTCGGTGGCAACCGTCGCCGGCAACGACGGGCGAATCTGCGCCAGCCTCCCCAGCGCGTACAACTCGCTCTGCCGCATGTCCACGTCCCACGAAAAGAACAGATCGATTTGGGCAACGCCACGCCCCGTCGAGGATTTGATCGACTGGCAACCCGGAATCTGCTTCATCGTCTCTTCGATCGGCCGGGTGATGCTGGCCATCATCTCATCCGCCGGCATCACGCCGTTCTGCACCATCACAATGACCCGCGGAAACTCGGTTTGCGGAAACAGCGCCGAAGGCAGATGCAATGCCGCATATCCCCCCGCTCCGCACAACGCCAGAACGATGAACGTGATCGAAACCGCGTGACGAAGCGCAAATCGTGGCAAGGTGGATCGCATCTCAGCAGTTCGATTGGCAATTCAATGATTGAGGACCCGTATGTCCGACCTGAACAACAGCCCATACGCGCCGCCGACGACAATCGTCTGATCCGGCTGCAAACCCTCCGCCGTCACCTGCACCCAATCCCCGTCCCGCAGCCCCGGCTGCACCGGCTTCAAAATCGCCTGCTTGCGGTCCTCGCTCACGACCCCGATGTACGGCCGATCCAGCGCATCCCGCACGATCGCGTCCGCCGGCGCCACCAGGCAATCCGCCTGCTCTTTGCTGATGATGCTCACGCGCCCGAATTGTCCCGGCCTCACCGCCCGGCCCGCGGGAATCGTTATGTCCACGCTCACGAGATTTGTTTTCGCGTCCGCCGCGCCATCCACGCGCTGGACCTTGGATTCGAATTTCACGATTCCCCCCGCCGCCGGATCGGCGGGGATTTCAATCTCCGCCGTCTGGCCCGCCGAGATCGTCTGTGCCTGCCACGCCGGAATCCCCGCCGCCATCACCAGCCGGTCCAAATCCACGACCTGAACCGCGGTCGTCGTCGGCAACGCCACCTCGCCCGGATGAACGTTGATCGCCACCACCGTCCCGCCGATCGGCGATGTCACAGACTCTTCGCCCGCTTCCGATGTTCCGCCAATCAGCCGCGCCGGCTTGGCCACGAACAGCGTCTGCCCCTTGTCCACGTGTTGCCCCTCGACGCACCGCACTTGCCAGACCGCCGCCGGCCAGTCGACCGTCACCCGCGCTTCCGCCGCCGCCGCATCCCCCGTTGCCGGCGCCGGCTCCACGGTCCCGAACCCCACCACATACCCATGCAACGTCATCTTCCGGATCGTCCCGATCCGCACCTCGATATCGGTATGCTTGATTTGGTCCGCCGCCTCGATGCTGCTCGCCAGCGGCGGCGCGGCACGTTCCCTCCATAGAAAATAAAGCGCGCCCCCCAAGATCAGAAGAACCCACAGCTTCAGCGCCGCAGATACGATCCTCGTCGATTCCATCGCCCGCACATTCTACACGCACCCGCACGCTTTGCCGCGCCCCGGGCTTTGGATCCATTAGCCCCCCGCTCTGCGGGGGTTTTGCGGGGGCCCCGTTATTGATCGCCCGTGTAGGTGACGCTATTGGGCATCGGCTTCAAGACGGGGGCATTGTCGGCGAAGTGTTTCTCCACGGACCAGGTGACCACCTCAAGGTAATGCCGCCTCATTCGAACCATGGTAACGAAATATCCGAATTCCACCTTCGACGCCGGCGAAGTTCCGTGAATCTCGTATCGGATCGCCTTGTAGCCGTTGATCTCGATTGGTTCGGGATCGGAACACTTGGATTTGACCAGGTGGGAAAGGACCTCATCCCGGAGGGTCTTGGCATCGTCGTCCAGCGTGGCGTAGGGATCGTCGCGGTTGGCGATGAGCACCATCACGAAAGCGTCGGAGTCCTCATTGCGCGCCTCGATGGCGGCGCCGGGATTGCTGGAATTCTCGGCCACCCATCCCTCGGGCACGACCAGTTGAACCTGGCCGTCCTTGCTTTTGACGGTCACGTTGGAATCGGTGTCGTCCGCCCGTAGCGGAGCCAGTTGCGATGCCAATGACAAAACAAGCGCGATAAGCGCGACGCGGTAAACCATGGCCATTTAAGTAGCATATCGGCAAGGAATTGACGAGCAATCAGGCCGGGGGGCGTTTTTTTGATGGTAAACTCTTGCCGCCTTGACACTTTTGCGGTCCTCCGTAGGATTCGCTGGTCTCTCCCCACCGATGGGGCGTTCGCCGAGAGGTCCGGCGCGTGGCCGGATGGGTAGGCGTAACCGGCCGGATTTCGCGGTTTTAACCGGCCGGGGCCCTGGGAGATGAGCCATGATACTCCGCGAACGGTCACGTCCATTCCCGAAGCCCGGCATTCGCGCTTCTCGCCGGCGGGCAGGTCTGTCGCCATTCGCGTTACCCGGTAGTGTAACGGTAGCACAAGAGATTTTGGTTCTCTTTGTCCTGGTTCGAATCCAGGCCGGGTAGTTCCTCGATGCCCGGCTGGGAGCTCTTTGATTCATGAGCGTCACGGCGATCATCCTGGCGGCGGGCAAATCGACGCGGATGAAATCCCGCCGGCCCAAGCCGCTGCATGAAATCTGCGGAAAGCCCATGCTGGGATGGATTCTGGACGCCTGTTTCTCGGCGGGCGTGACCCGGGCCCTGGTCGTGGTTGGCCACGGCAAACAGGAGATCGTCGAGCAGTTCGGCAAGGATCGGCGGATTCATTTCGTCGAACAGACCGAACAGCTTGGGACCGGGCATGCGGCGAAAATGTGTGAGCCGCTGCTGCGCGGCCATGGCGGCGACGTTTTTTTGCTGGCGGGCGATACCCCGCTGATTCGCGCCGAAATCCTCCGCACGTTGCTGGACGTGCATCACCAGGACCGGGCGGCGGCGAGCATGGCAACGGCGATCCTGGACGACCCAACCGGCTATGGACGGGTCGTCCGCGACGAGACCGGACAGTTTGTGGAAATTGTGGAACAGGTGGACTGCGACGATCGGCAGCGGGAAATCCGCGAGGTTTTCCCCAGCTATTACTGCGTGAAGAGCGAGGAGTTGCTGTTTGCCCTGTCCAGGCTGACCAACCACAACAAGAAGGGCGAGTATTACCTGACGGACATTTACGGCATTCTGAGAAAGGCGGGCAGGAAAGTCATTGCGGTGCAGGCGGTGACGGCGGAAGATGTGATTGCCCCGAACACGCGCCAGCAGCTTGCCGAAGCCGATGCCGCCATGCAGGAACGGATTCAACGTGGTTTGCGTGAAGGCGGCGTGACGATTGTCAGCGGCATCAATACGTACGTCGAGGCGGGCGTGACGATTGGACCGGATACGGTCATTGAGCCGTTCACGTTCATCGGCCGGGACAGCACGATCGGCGGCGATTGCGTGATCGGGCCGTTCGTGTGCCAGCCGCCGGGCAGCATCGTGCCGGAAGGAACCAGAGTCGCGGGGAATCTTTGACGCGGAAGAGGCAATGGCAACCAAGCTGGATCCGAACAAGTTGAAGGTTTTCACGGGCCGGGCCAACCCGCAACTGGCGCAGAAGATCTGCGATTATTTGCAGATTCCCCTGGGCCGCGGCGGGACGGACTTGTTTCCCGATGGTGAATTGATCGTGCGGGTGGAGGAGGACGTGCGCGGGCGCGATTGCTACGTCGTGCAACCGACGAGCCATCCGATCAACGCGCATCTGATGGAGTTGTTCATCTGGATCGACACGCTTCGGCGCGCCAGCGCCCAGCGGGTGACGGCGGTGATTCCCTATTTCGGGTACGCGCGTCAGGACCAAAAGCACGCCGGCCGCACGCCCATCACCGCCAAGCTGGTGGCCAATCTGCTGGAGCGCGCCGGCGCCGATCGGGTGGTGGCGGTCGATTTGCACGCGGCGCAGGTCCAGGGATTTTTCGACATCCCCGTCGATCATCTCAACGCCGGGCCGGTGCTGGGAAAATGGTTCAGGAGCCTGAAGCTGGCCAACCTGGTCTTCGTCAGCCCCGACGTCGGAAACGTCAAGCGGGCGCAGGTTTACGCGGAGCTGCTCAACGGCGAGCTGTGCTTCATCGACAAACGCCGCCGTAGCGGAACCATCACCGAGGCCAAGCACGTCATCGGCGACGTGGAGGGCAAGAACGTCCTGATCGTGGACGACATGATCACCACGGGCAGCACGGTGACGACGGCGTGCGAGGTGCTGCGCCAGAACGGCGTCAAGGACATCTACATCGCCGCGACCCACGCGGTGTTCGCGCCGCCGGCGATGGAGCGGCTGGCGGATTGTGAATTCACCAAGCTGGCGGTGACCGATACGATCCCC
>Ga0181538_10000413_pt1 | contig 49913 bp, 36 predicted proteins | sample PEATcosm2014_Bin_40_FD_119773 | JGI IMG/M metagenome (GOLD analysis project Ga0181538, IMG submission 119773) | Peatland microbial communities from MTU Mesocosm Facility, Houghton, MI, USA - PEATcosm2014_Bin23_30_metaG | ecosystem: Environmental > Terrestrial > Soil > Wetlands > Peat | place...
GTGCCGGCGGCCACCAGCGTGACGGTCGAACCGGAGACCGTACAAACCGAAAGCGTCGTCTGCGAATTGAAGCTTACCGACAACCCCGAACTTGCCGTCGCGCTTACGGTAAAAGGCGCCGTCCCGTGTGGCTCGTTAGAGAGCGGCCCGAACGTGATAGTCTGGCTGCCTTGGGTTACCTGGAAACTTTGATTTACGGGGGTTGCCGCGGCCCAATCCGAGTTGCCGGCCTGCGTCGCCTGGACGGTGCACGTGCCGGCGGCCACCAGCGTGACGGTCGAACCGGAGACCGTACAAACCGAAAGCGTCGTCTGCGAATTGAAGCTCACCGACAACCCCGAACTTGCCGTCGCGCTTACGTTGAACGTTCCCGAACCGAACGCGTGGTTCGACAGCCCTCCGAACGCGATAGTCTGGCTCTCGGCGGTGACCGTGAAACTCTGGTTGACCGGCGTGGCGGCGGCATAGATTGCATTTCCTGCCTGCGTCGCCTGGATGGTGCACGTGCCGCTGGTGACCAGCGTCACGGTCGAACCGGAGACCGTACAAACCGAAAGCGTCGTTTGCGAATTGAAACTTACCGCCAGCCCGGATGATGCCGTGGCGCTCACAGTGAAGGGCGCGGTGCCGTATGGTTGGTTGGAAAGCGCTGCGAACGAGATGGTCTGACCGCACTGGACGGTGGTGGTGGCGGAGGCCTGAGCGGAACTGGCGTTGGTGGAACTCGCGGTGGCCGTGTTGGCATAGACGCCACAGCCTGAAACAGTGGTCGTGCTGGCGACATGCACGGACGCCGTCGCTCCGGAGGACAGGCTTCCGAAGCTGCAACTGAGCGTGCCGTTCGCGATGCCGCACGATCCCGGCCCGCTATACGCGGGGCTGATCGACCAGTTGATTCCCGTGCCGGCCGGCAGCGGGTCATTCAGCGTGACCACCTGCGCCGTACCGGTGCCGGGATTGCTCGCCATCAGGGTGAATCCGATGGAGCTTCCGGCGGCGGCCGTCGCGGCGTCCGCCGTCTTGGAAAGACTGAGCGCGGCCGGGCTGCCCTGGCTGTAAAGGGCGATCACCTCGGGCGCGGTCAGGACCCGGCCGTAAATCCGCATGGATTGCATGGCGCCGCCCCAGTTCACTCCCATCTGCAGAGTCGTGCTCCCGAGAGTGACGGTAAAGGTATCGCTCGCCACTAGGGCGCCATCCACATAGAGTAGAGCGTTCGTACCGTCATAAGTTGCGATTACTAAGTGCCATCCGGTAGCGACCGTGCCGCCCTGCGCGCACCCTTGCGAAATGTTATAGATCGAACATGTACCGGTGGAACCGGTTCCTCCGTTGATAATGAACTTGTACATGGTTCCGGTCGAGTCGAGACCGAGAGACCAGGTGCTTGCGTACACGAGGCTCGACCACCCGATTTCCGAGGCCGCCGAATTCACCCACACTGACGCGGAAAAAGCCGCGCTGAAAGGAATCGCGTTGGAAACCGCGTAACTCTCGTTCACATTGAACTGGAGGGCGAATGGGAACAATAGACCCGTGGTCCAGGTGGTGTTGGTCAAGTTAGCGTTGTGGCCGTTGCCCGATTGATCGAGCGCCTGGGTCCCCGAGCCGTCGTTGAACGGCCAGTAAGCGAGTAACCCGGTGCTGAGCGCGACTCCGGTCGAAAAATTGAGATTTACCGGCGTGGAGATGTTATTCGCGACGGTAACATTACTTACGCTGACATTGGTATATCCCGGCGCGGACGCGGTCACGGTGTAGGTCCCCTCGGGGAGGCTCATGGTGGTATAGGTTCCGTTGGAGCCGGTGATGGCTCCGCCGCTGAAGTTGGCGCTGGTGAACGCGACATTGGCATTGGGGACCGGCAAACCGTTGAGATCGGTGATCGTGCCCGTGATGTTCCCCAAGGCGCTCAGGGCCAGGTTCACCGTTACAGTTCCGTTGGCGGCCAGAGTCTGGCTTCCGGACGTAGTGTCGATGTAATTGGGCGCGGCTGCCGTGAGCGTGTACGATCCCGGCTGCACGGAGAGCGTGTAATTGCCGGAGGAATTAGTGATGGCGGTACCGACAATCTGACTGTCGGAGATCGCCACGACGGCCGCGCCGGCCACTCCCACGCCGTTGTAAGTTACCGTGCCGGTAAAGCTGCCGTACGAAATCCCGAACTGGATGGTGAGCATGGTGTCGGCGCCGGCCACTACTGTCGCCTGCGTGGTCACCGTGTTATTGCCGGTATCCGTCACGGTGACCGGGTAAGTGCCGGGGCTTAAGTTGATGCGAAAGAGGCCGTCGGTAACGCCACTGATCGGGTCATCCGCCGTGGTGTACTGTTGCGTGCCGGCGGTAACGACGGCGCCGCTGAGCGGAAACCCGTTGGAGTCGACCACCTGGCCGGTAAGCGCGCCTTCGGTGAACGGCCCGGGAATGTTTGCCAGCGCGGCGGCGGCATTGATGACGCCATATCCGATGTTTTGGTTCCACCCTGTGTGGGGCGACTGCGCGGTCTGCTGGATCCGCTGGGCGACTTCGGCGGCCGAGATCCCCGGATTGGCGGCAAACAACAACCCGGCGAGCGCGGACACATGCGGCGTCGCCATGGATGTGCCCTCCAGCGTGCCGTAATTCTCGGTGTTAAAGCTATTGGCGTAAGTGGGAAGCGTGGAGAGAATGCCCACGCCGGGCGCCGCTATCCTCACCCAGTTGCCGTAGCTGGAGAACGAGGCCACCGTGTTGGTGTCGTCGGTAGCAGCCACAGCCAGCACGTGATTGCCATCGCCGGGATATATCAGTTCCGAAGTGCCTTCATTGCCGGCGGCCGCGACCACCAGGACGTTATTCGCCCACGCCGCGTCCATGGCGTTTTGCATGGTCTGGGAGTAACCCTCGCCGCCCAAGCTCATGGAAATGACCTGCGCGCCGGCGTCAAGGGCGTCCAACATGCCTTGGGCCACCTGGTAATCGGTCGCCTCGCCGGTGTTGCTGCTGGTCTTGATCATGATAATTTGCAGCGGGAAACCCAGGGACGCGACGCCGGTCGCATTGTTTGTGGCGGCGGCGAGAATGCCGGCGACGTGAGTGCCGTGGCCGTAATCGTCCGCCCAGCCGTTGCAGGTGGGACTGGTGAGAGTGGTTTTTTGAATGTACGTGCTGTCCGCCCAGTCAATCTGCCCTCCCTGTGCCGAATCCGTCGAAGTGCCGCCGGCGTTGATGAAATCGGGATGGGTGCAATCGAGGCCGGTGTCGAGAATCGCGACTTTGACGCGGTTCGTGCCGGCGGTGGCGGAAGTCAGGAATAGGTCGGGAAGATAGTTCCATGCCTGCTGCGCGTGCACGGTGGTCAAATTCCATTGCTCGGTGAGATAAGTGTCGTTCGGCGGTCGGACCGTGACATTGCGGATGTGGTTGGGCTCCACGTAGGCCACCAGGGGATGGGCGGCAAGCAGTTTGGAAACGGCGGCCTGAATGCCGGGCGGAAGGTTGAGGAGATAGACGTTGCGATTATGGCCGAGGGCGCTGGCGACCGCCTGAGGAACGATGGCACTCAGGACCTGGCTGATGTCGGCGCCGGGTTTCAGGCCTACCAGAAGTTGATCGGGCTGGACCTGGTCATGGGGTCCGGCCAGGAACTCCTTTCCCGCGAACGCAGACGGGCAGCCGGCGGCCAGAACCAGAAGCCAAGCCAGCAGGCCATTACTGCGGCGAGCGGAAAACGCAAACATACTTCTGCGGTAAACCCCAGGAAAAAATACCACTTATCGCAGTTATTGTAATTCAGGCGGTGCCTATGCTGACAGAAAACTAGTACCATAACCTCGGACAAGTTCTCTTCTGTCAGATGGTGCGCGGGTCCCATCCCGAACGGTATTCGCGGGCCAGGTATTGGTGGGCTTGCGCGAAGTTGGCGATGGTTCCGGTGGAGGGATCGTAAACCAGCCGGCGGCCCGTTCGCAGGGCGATGGCGTAGAGATTGACGGCCTCGGAAAGCGCGCCGGCATGGAGAAAACTGCCCGGCGACTGCTGTTTGTCGCCGCGGCATGCCGCCACCCACTGCGTGAGCGAAGGCGTCAGCGCGGGCGTATCGGCGATGGGAACATGCGGACGGCGCGGCGGCGCCGGCTGTCCCCGCATGCGCGCCAACGGAATCAGGTGCGGATCTTCCAACTGGAATCCGGCAAGAATTTTACCCTTGTCACCGACGAACATCATGCCTTCCGGCGGCATTTCCTCGCCATCTTCCTCGACTTCGGGCGGGGTGGGCGGATGAATGCCGCCATCGTACCAGACGAGATCGACGGGCCCGCGCTGGCCGCGCGCGGGATAGCGGAAGCGCACCACGCTGGCGAAGGGGAACGAAAAATCGTTGTGGATGGTGTTGGCAACGCTGTCCCGAAACGTGCAGGCGTGGCTCAACATCGGCTCGACACTGGTGGGGCCGGAGAGATCGAGCGCGTTGAAGACAGTCCAGAGGCTGTAGTGGCCCATATCGGCCATGGATCCGCCGCCGAAATCGTACCAGCCGCGGAAGACCATGTGGGTGTAATCGGGGTGGTAGGGGCGATCGGCTTCCGGCCCGAGCCAGAGGTCCCAATCGAAGCCGTCGGGAACGGAAGGCCGGTCGGCGGGGAGGGTGGCGTACTGCGGCCAGACCGGGCGGTTCGTCCAGTTGTGAACCTCGCGCAGGGTACCGATGGCGCCGCCGTCGATCCACGCCATGACGGCGGTCATGTCGCCGTTGCTGTCCCACGGCATGAAATGGGTGGAGACTCCGGTCTGGCGCGCGGTATCGATGACGAGCTGCGCTTCCTTCAGGCGATTGGAGATGGGCTTGTGCGTGATGACGTGCTTGCCGCGCTTCATGGCGGCGATGGCGACGATGCCGTGAAGATGGTCGGGAGTCATGATCTTGATGGCGTCGATGCCTTTTTCTTTTTCGAACATCTCGCGGAAGTCGGCATAGGCGGCGCAGCCCTTGTAAGTGCCGGAAGCGTTCTGCGAAGCATAATACGTTTCCACGGCGCTCTTTCCGGCGTCGCGGCCGCCGGGGATGGCGCCGGGAGTGCCCCAGTCGGACTTTTGCAGCGTGCGGCGCAGGAAATTGAGGAGGCCATCGCGGTCCCAATCGCGGTAATTGCTGGCATAGCGGTTCGGATCGCAGACGGCGGTGATACGGATTTCCGAGGACGCCAGAAAGTACGGCATTTCGCGCAGTCCTTGCGTGCCGGTGCCGATATAGGCTAGGTTGATCTGATCGCTCGGCGGGATGTAGTTGGAGCCTCCGAGGACGCGGCGCGGAACGATGGTGAAGGCAGCGGCGGCTGCGGCGGCGGCGCCCAGAAACTGGCGGCGATTGGAATCGGGGTTCATGGCCGGTAGGATAACTGGAATCGCGGGAAGGGGCAAGATGGGAATGGCGCTCTCACCGCTCCAGTGTTTTGGCGAAAGCACTTGCGTCAGACTCATGACGTCAAGTGCTCGAAGCCGAGGACGAAGGTCCGTTCCCGACGTTGCCGGGGCCAGCGAAGAAGAATTTGGCCGCCGATGAACGCAGATAAAGCCGATAATGAGTGCCGATGAACCCCGATGATCAAGGACCGCTGGATTCGATGACGGAACGCGTCCTCGCTGCGATATTTGAGGTCTCCAACACGTTGGGAGCCGGTTTCCTGGAGAAGGTCTACGAGCGCGCCTTGCTGAGAGAGCTTGCCTTGCGCGGCATCTCTGCGATTGCACAGGCTTCCTTCGCCGTCCTTTACAAAGGCCAATCTGTTGGCGAATACTTCGCCGATATCCTGGTGGAAGACGTGCTGGTGGTCGAATTGAAATGTGTGGAGCGCCTGGCCAGCGAGCATACGGCGCAATGTCTCAACTACCTGCGAGCCTCAGGCAAAACCGTTTGCCTTTTGGTGAATTTCCAGAAACCGAAGGTTGAGTGGAAGCGGGTCGTACTAGGTTACCGTGAGCAGCAATCATAGCCGTTGTTTTATCGGCGTTTATCGGCGTTCATCGGCGGCTAAATTCCGGACTTGTCGTTTTTCTTCCTCGGCACGCCTTTCGTATGGCAATCGGCGCATTTCACCCAGTGAACATTGTGCTTGCTCGATGTCGACGCGAAGGTGGTGTCCATCTTTTCCACGTCGAGGCCGCAGTTCGACATCTTGGGATGGCAGGTGGCGCAGGAGGCCTTCGTAGTCTGCCCGTGCTGCGCGTGGCAGGCCAGGCAACTGATGCCTTCGTGGACGCCCATGCCGGTGCGGTCGTCGCCGCTACCGATCTGATCGGTCGCGAGCGGGGCGTGGCATTGATAGCAGAGCGCCTGGCGGCGATCGGGGCTCATCTTCACGGCACGCGCGCCGTCGAACATCTGCGGCAATGACAGGTCCGCGAGTGGGATGTACTGCTGGGTGCGCCGATCGAAGAAGGCCAGCGACGGCCGGACCAGTTCCTGCGAGGGGCCGGGAACGGCGCCATCCTCGGCAGACTTGTTCATCGGCTTGCCCTCGCGATGCATTTCATGGCACGTGACACAGGGCATGGACGGCGCGGCGGAGAGCGTGGCATCGAGGAGGCGCCACGGACCGCTGCGATCGACAGGCGTGACGAGGTCGGCGATGCCGCCCGCGAAGTGCATGCCATGGCAGCGGAGGCAATCGTCCATCAGCATGTTCTGCGCGTTGTATTTCTTGTCGAGGAAAATACGCGCGTAGGTGGCGCTGTGCCCACCGGCTTGCCATGCGGCGTATTCCTGGCGATGGCAGCTCTGGCACTGCGCGGTGATGGCCTGCGCGTCGCGGTTGGGGAATGCGATCTGCTCCGGCATGTCGTCGCGCAGGTGCTGGGAGGCGCGCCGGAGATTGGTGCGATGAAAAGCAACGTCGGTGGTGAGCGCGCCGCCGTGGCACTTGGCGCAGGCGATTCCGCGATGGCTCGAGTGCGCCCACTCGTCGTAGCTCCCCTGCATTTCGTGGCAACGCGTGCAGCGGCGGCCGTTGCCGCTTTCGAAATAAAGTCCGCCGGCGGGAACGGAGAGCAGCGCCGCTACGGCAACCAGGGCGCCTCCGAGAATCCATTTCCTCACGCCGGCACCTTCGATCCCTTCCAGGCGTGCAGCAGGTTGGAAGATGCGCGATAGGCATTCGCGAGGATGGTGAGAACCGGATTGAAGCCGCCGTTGGTGACGTGGACGCTGGCGTCGATGACGTAGACGTTATCGACGTCGTGAAGCCGGCAATCGCGGTTGACGACGGAAATCTTCGGGTCGTTGCCCATGCGGCAGGTTCCGGCCTGGTGCTGTCCGCCGCTCAATCCGGGGCCGGGGACGCGCGGCCAGGTGCGGTTGGCGCCGGCTGCCTTCAGCCACGCGTCGGCTTTCCCGGCCAGGAATCGCGCGATTTCGAGAGTGTGCGGATGGCGTCCGCCGGAAAGACGCGCCACGGGAATGCCCCACGCGTCTTTCACTTTGGGATCCACCTGGACGCGCGCCTCGAACACCGGCATTTCCTGCACCGGTCCGAAAACAACGACGGTGCGCTGGTAATATTGGCGGACGAATTTCTTCTGCTCGATGCCCCAGCGGGGCACCCACGGCGGCAGCGAAGTGACGTAATGAATGGGCAGGCGGATGAACTCGTTGGCCAGCATGCCGCCGCCGGCGAGTCCCGCGTTGCCGTGGTTGTAATCGCAGATGGCGATGGTGGCGCCGGGGCCGATATCGTCGAAGGTGTCGAAATCGAAAATGCCGTTGGCGCCGGTGTAGGAGTGGCCTTGCAGATTGCGGCCCACCCAATCGTAGCGGTTGCCGAGGCCGTTGGGGAACAGACGATGCTTGGTATTCAGCAGCAGGCGCGCCGATTCCACCGCTCCGGCGCTGACGATGACCAGGTCGGCGGTCTGCACCTGGAGGCGATTGGCGGCGTCGTAGTAAGCGACTCCGGTGGCTTTGCCGGAGTGATCCAGCAGGATTTCGCGCGTCATGCACTCGGTGCGCAGCTCGCAGTTGCCGGTCGCTAGCGCGGTGGGGATGACGGTGTTGTGGGTTCCGTTGCGCGCGCTCACCTCGCAGGCGAATCCCACGCACCAGCGGCAGCGCATGCAGGAGCGGCGTCCGTTGTACGGGACGGAATTCCGCAGCATGGGGATGTGGAACGGGTGGAGGCCGAGGCGATGGGCGGCCGGTTCGAGGATGGCGTGCTCTTTGCCGGGCGCAAGCGGCGGCATGGGGAGCGATTTGCGGCGCGGGGCTTTGAAGATGTTGCCGGAATCGTCGCCGGAGACGCCCAGTTCCCATTCGGCTTTCTCGTAGAACGGCTCCATATCGTCATAGCCGATGGGCCAGTCTTCGAGCGTGCTCCCGGGCACCGCGCCGTAGGTGGAGCGCATGCGGAAATCCTTCTCCATGTAGCGCCAGGCTTGCGCGCCATAGCTGAAGGTTCCGCCGCCGACGCAGGCGGCGTTGTTGCTGTACGCGCCATCGCTGGGGTTGACGATGCTCTCGCGCCCGTGTTCGTCGACAAACACGCGCGGATTGCGGTCTTCATCCGGCCCGAATTTGGCGCCGAGAACCGAGGTGCGCTGATTGCAGAGATCGTCCTTGCGGCAATCGGCGGCGGAATACCATTTGCCGCGCTCGAGCAGGACCACGTTCAGTCCCGCGGCGGCCAGTTCCTTGGCCACGACGCCGCCGCCCGCGCCGGCGCCTACGATCACGGCATTCGCGTGCTTGGGCATCAGGCGCCCTCGTAGTGCTGGCGCCCGCGGAGCGGAGGGTAATCCAGCCCGACCATCTTCCAACTGGCGCGATGGCGATTGCCGCCGTGACGCGGATCGCCGTAAAAGCCCTGCCAGGTGTGCGCCAGGATGAGCTGAAAGAACGGCCGCGAGTTTTGTTCGAGGGCGTGCAGGATTTCGGCCTGCTGGGCGGGCAATAGATCCGCGAACCCGGCGCCGAATTTCTCGCGGCTCATGGAATCGATGTGCGCGATTCCCTGCCGGTACGCCTGCCGGTGTTTGCGGAAGGCTTTGGTGAGCTGAATGTCGATGTAGTGGACCACCCCGGCGGATTTGGCCCCGGGGTCGCGGTCCGCGGGTATGAATTGCTCGCAGACCGCGTCCACCGTCCGGGCCTCCGAGGAGGTGAAAAAGCGCCACGAACCGGCCGCGCCCCCTGTCGCACAACCGGCGAGCGATCCCGCGACGGCAACGGACGCGCCCGCGCCTAAGAACGTCCGGCGGCGCACCTCAGGCTCCCACCAGGAGCCGATGCACGCGCTCGGCATTCTCGCGGACCTCGTCCTTGGCCACCGGGAAAAGGCCGATAAACACGCCGTCGTTGGGCTTAATGCTCTCGTAGGCAGTGCGGAACGCCTGTTCGACGTTGGTGACGCGTCCCGCGGCCAGGATCTTGAAGGCGAAGCAGGGCTTGGAGGTCGCGCGCATGGTTTTGTACATGCGCGGGGGATCGCTTTGCAGGTAGCAATCGCCCTGGCCCTCAACGAGCTCGCTGTTCAAGACTTTCTTCCATTCCTCCGGTGTGCGCGTGCGGTTGTAGACGCAGCCGGCGTAGAAATCGACATCCCAACCCTGCTCTTCCACCAGCGCGATGACTTCGGGCTTGTGGGTTCCGACTCCAATCATCGAGCCCGTGTCGCGCGCGTGCTGGCACCATTCCTTGATGGTGGCCATCTGGCCGTTCTGGTACGCCTTGTCGACGATTTCGCCCTGGCAATAGATGGCCATGGGCTTGAACGCCTTCACCGACGGCATGAAATCGGCCATGCCTTGCACGATGAGATTCATCTGGCCGCCTTCAGCAAGAAAGGCTTCGAAATCGGGCTGTCCGCGGCCGCCGGGGTAATAGTTGAAGGTGTTGATGCCGAAGCGGCTGCACTGATGGAGGACGGCGCGAACGCGATCGGGCGTGAAATACTCGCGCATGGCCGTGTCGTAGCTGCGATTGAAGTGGCTGAATCCGTAGAAGGGATTGCAGCCGGCGATGAGGCGGCTGACCTCGTACTTGCCGAATTTCATCTTCGGCACCTGGACTTCGGAGGCCGCGCGGGGCGGCGCGGCAGGCTCCTGGGACTGCGCGGCGATGGCACTGGCGGCGATCGCGGACTGGAGGAAAGTTCGTCGGGTTCCGGCCATGGCGATTCCTTGTCTGTAAAAGATAAGTTTATCTGAATATATGGATCGCGGCACAAAATGTTCCGAAACGAATTGGGGTTTTGATGATTGCAAAGAAGTTAGCAACTTCGGGGTGAACATTGCGTTAGTCGAAATCGACGGAGCCGACGGGCGACTGCCGGGCGAGAGCATGGCGGAAGCGGCGCGTGACTCGCCGCGAAGCGGTGGCGATCATCGGCGCCCTTGCAACCGGCGATCGCTTCTTCGGCGGCGATTGTCCAGGCCACATGGAGCCAATGTTGCGGGTTTGTCGTCCCGATGCCCACGTTGCCGAGGGAGTGGGATAACCGGTTATGCTCACGTCGTATGTCCGGGCTGCCATGCGGCATGCCCGATACGAAATTATCGAGGATGATGGGTCGTTCTACGGCGAAATACCTTCGATTTCCGGCATCTGGGCTAATGCCAAAACCCTCAAGGGCTGCCGCGAAGAGTTGGCGAGTGTGCTGGAAGGATGGGTGCTCCTCAGCATCGCGGACCACTCTCCCATTCCGGAGATTGATGGCAACGGCATCGAAATCCGCGAAGTCGCCTGAATGCCGGCCATCGGCCCCATCAAGCGCAGGGAGTTGATCGTACATCTGCGCGCCTTGGGGTTCGATCAGCCGGTGTCTGGCGGCGATCGCCAGTACATGAAGGGACGCGGCAGAAAACTGAGGATCCCCAATCCTCACACGGAGGATATTAGTCGCGGCCTGCTGGTGCGGAGTGCCGGCGCCGAAGACCTGCCGGACGCGCGGAAGTTCGGCGGCCACCAGCGAACGGATGGGCCGCGCGACTTCCTCTTCCTGGAGGCGCGCCTTGGCGGCGCGCTTGCCTTGCGAGCGGGCGGTGAGAGCCTCCACCGAAAGCGGGAAGAAACGCCAGAGAGCGATGAGAGTCGTTGCGCCCACGGCGGTCCACAGCACGCGATTGTAGAGAAAGACGCCCGGCGAGTAGCCGCGGAAATCCCATGGCGCAAGTAGCGTGTTTTTCTCGACCACCGTCCAGTAGCGCGTGATGGTGTCGAAGAGGACGAGCCGATGGGATCGAAAATGCCCGACCAGAAGTGTTCGAGCGAGCGCGTGGCAGAGAACACCGTGATGCCGATGACGTAAAACATGAACAGCGCCACACCCTGCAAATAGACGATGAAGATTTTGCGGGTGAGCGCGGCCACGGTGAAGAACAGCGGTCCGCAGCCAGGATTGGCGCCAGGATTGGCTGCCCCACATTTTATCGGCGCCTACGTTACTGAACCGGGAGGGTGACGGTGTTGCTCTTCGCGATGTTGTCCCCGGGGTAGGGCGGGCCGAAACCGGCGCCCCAGGTCAGCGAAAAACTCAGCTCGCCCCGCGAGAGATTGGATGGCAGTTGCACGTTCACCTGGTACAGGCCCACAGCTCCCGGTGTGAGGCCGGCGTAGAGGATCGTGCCGAACGATACCCAGTTATCGGAGTAGATAGAGTCTGACGCGACATCCGCGCTGGTGGCTGGAGTACCGTCGGCGACCGCGGATTGGACTGGCCCGAGCCCGGTAACGTAGACCACAATAGTTTCGCCGGCGTGAGCGGGATTGGAATCCGTCACGAGGCTGTAGTCGGCGGCGTGTTGGATGGCCGGCGTTCCGTCGTTCAATACGAAAATTCCCGGGCCCACTGTCTGCGGGATGACAAACGTCGAAGCGCCCTGATAGCGCACTTCGACGAGATTTACGGATTGCCCGGCTTCGAACGGCACCTGAAAATTGATCTGCTGCATGCCTGCTTCGGGAATGTCGGCCACGGCCAGCATAGGCGCCGGGACGCCCTGCACGATGATGGAAACGCCGGCTAACTCAGTGGGCAGCGGGTTTCCGCTCCCGGTGGCGAGGCCCGACACTTTCAAGCCCGTTACGAAAAGCGTGGCGAGCCCGCCGGCCTGCGGCAAGCCAGGATGGTATGAGGCTGCATTGCCGATGCTGTTAGCGGTAAATTGCAGTCCTGGCGAATTCCCCGGCCCAAATTCCACCACACCCACGAACGCGCTCTTGCTGGGAGCGAGAGGCGCGGCGGTAAGCGTGATGGCCGTGCCCGTCGCATATACGTTGCCGGCCGAATCGAGCGCGATGCCGCAGACGGCGCCGCTCCCGAGATAGGTCGACCATAGGAGACCGCTGCCGCCGGCGTTGAGGGCGGTCAGGAATCCGGCGCTGGCGAAATAAGCTTCCCCGTCGGGTGCCTGGCTGGAGGCGCTGTACAGATCCCCGAGGTAGTTGTAGAGACTCTCCTGGATGGCGCCGGCGAGCGGAAACTCGGGCGAGGTGGTCTGGCCGCCGATATATGCGTTTCCGGCGGAGTCGACGGCAATCGCAGGACCGATATCGTAGGCGCTTCCGTCCAGATACGTCGCGTAGGCCAGCTTGCCGGCGGGATTGAATTTTGCCACGAAGTCGATGGCTGGCCGTGTGTCCCCGGGATTGGCGGGAGTCCAGGTGGTTTGGAATGCGCCGGCCGTTGTGGGAAGGTCAGAGGAACCGGTGGACCCGGCGATGTACGCGCTACCGGTCGCATCCACCGCGAGCCCGCCGAGGGTCTCCGTGCCGGACCCGCCGAAATAGGTCGCGTAGACAAACTGGCTGCCGGCAGGATTCACCTTCAGCAGAATTGCGTCGGCGCAGGTCGATCCTGCGCATTGGGGCTGCGCGGCTCCCGGCGTCGTGCTCCACGAAGGATAGGTGGTGGACGCGGCGATGTACGCATTGCCGGACGAATCGGCGCTCACCGCGGGGGAAGTTGCCGGACCGAGATAAGTCGAATAAGCGATGGCGAGCGTCGCAGGCGACAGCTTCGCGAGAAAAATGTTCGGCAAGGCCGATACGGGAGCGGTCTGATAAGCGCCGGCCGTGGTGGGGAAATCGCTCGATTGCGTGGTGCCCGCGAGGTACAGATTGCCGTCGCCTCCGAGCGCGATGGAGGTACCGGCATCGTCGCCGCTGCCGCCGATCAGCTTGGAAGCTACCAGCGCGCCGTTGGTATCAAGCTCCACGATAAAGGCGTCCATGCCTCCGGCCGTTGTGGCTTGGCCGGACAGCGGGAAATTCACTCCGGAGGTCGAGCCGGTGATGAATACAGCGCCGGTGGCGGCGTTGAGAGCCATGCCAGAGGGCAGCGGAGGTTGCGATTGATAAGGGCTTTCGGATGGCGTTTGACCAAGCGGCGCCGCGATGTAAGTGGAATAAAGCAGAGTCTTGCCGTCGGCGGAAATCTTGGCGGCAAATAGGGCGCTGTAGACGCAATTGAAGCTGCAGGGCTGCGCCGGGCCAGCGGCGGTCGAGTTGACCTGCGGGAAATCGGGCGCGAAAGCGGTGCCGGTAACGTAGATTTTTCCAGTTTGGTCCACGGCGATGTTCGTTCCCACGTCGCTGAACACGAAGTGCGCTTGCGGAAGATCTACGCCGATTCCCGTCCCGCCGAAACCAGTCCAGAAGATGAGCTGCGGATCGATCACCAGAGGCAGGCGCGGATCATATTCGCCCACCCGGAACCGGACCTCGCCTCGCGAGAGCGCGAATCCGCCATCGACTTGGCGAACGCGGCCGCCGACTTCCTGGTAGATGTACGGCTTGCGATGACGCACTTCGCCGGCGGGTGTGTCGAGCACCAGATCGCCGGACGGGTCGATGCGGATGTGCGAAGCTCCGGCGATCGAAAAGTGGATCGCGCGCGGATTAGCTCCCGGCGCGATCTGCCAGTCATACTCAACTTGCTGAGTTTTGCCATAGATCGCCAGATCGACGCCGGGGAACACGGAGCGATAATACGCACGCGCGTAGTTCGGCACGTTAGTTCGCCACGAACGGCGGTCCGCGCCGAGATAGTAATTTGTCCGGCCCGGCAGAGGATCGAGAGCTTCCACGCGGGCGCGGGGAAACTTCATCGCCAGGGTGGCGCGCGGGAGTTTCATGGCGATGGATGTGTCGGAAAGAAACAATGTATACGTGGGATTCGCGGCGATGAAGTGGATCGCAGCGGGGGCCTGCCCCTGATTCGGCTCGAAATGCAGGGGGATGGACAGAGCTAGAGCAGCCGCCAGCAGCATGGCGTCCCGACTAAGAGCAATTGCGTGGCCGCTATTGCCGCGCGACGTCGATGACGTTATCGTCCGCGATCCGGTCGATCAGTTTGTTGTAGGGGTCGATGCCGGCGCGCGTGGGTTGTTGGTCCACAACGATCGTGAAGGTCTGGTGTTCCTGAGTGATTTTCTCACGCCTCATGTATAGCGGCTTCTCATCGTCCTTGGTTCCGGTAAAGACGCCGATATCGATGTAGTCGGCAAGCGGCATGGGGGATTCGACGCCGTTGCCATCGGCTTGCACTTTCTTCGCCTGTACCGAAAGGACAACCTTATATTTGCCGTCGGCCGTTTTCTGCCAAGTGGCGGAGAGCGCCTTATTGTCGTAGAGCGCGATGCGATTGAATCCGTCGTCAACCAGGTATTGAAGCTCCGGCGGTGTCTGGGCCATGATCGCATCGACGAGCATGCGCGTGTCGGGGTATGGCTGGTCGGCGGAGGCGTGCGAGTCATCCGCCGCGTCTACCTGGTTGGTGGCATTGGCGTAGCGGTATTGCATCAGGAAATTGTGCAGGGCAGCGTCGATCTTGTCCTCGCCGATGTAGTCGGCCAGGGTGTACATGATCTGCCCGCCTTTTTCGTACCATACGTATGGCTCGTTTTGCACCAGCGCCAGGGGCGGCTCATGGCGCACTTCGCCCGCGCGGCCGCGCAGGTACCGGTCCAGAAAATGGCGCAGGACTTTACGCATATAATCCTTGCCGTACTTCTGCTGCATCACCATGTAGGCGGAGTATTGCGCCAGAGTCTCCGACATCATGTTCGACCCCTGCACGTCGGCGCCGATCAATTGGTGGCCCCACCACTGATGCCCCAATTCGTGCGCGGTGACGAAGTAGGTGAGATCGACATCGTCTTTGCGCACCATGCGGCCGATGAACCCGATGCTCTCCGAATACGGAACGGTGTTGGAGAACGACTGCGCGAAACTGCGATAACGCGGGAACTCCAAAATGCGATATTGCTTGTACTGATACGGGCTGAAGTGCGCCTGGTAGTAGTCGAGGCCGGCGCGCGAAGACGCCAGCATGTCGTCGAGGTCGTAAGTGTGCGCGGGGTCGTAGTAGACCTCGAGATTCACAGGGCCGCTGGCCGTGGGGTAGACTTCCTTGCGCACCTGGTAGCGGCCGGAGAGATACGCGAAGAAATCGGCGAGGTGCGTGCTTCCCATGCTGTATTCGAAATAATGGCGCCCGTTTTCGCGCCACTCGCGCTGGAGATAGCCGGGAGCGATGGCAATCTGGTCGCCCGAAGTGCTAACGACGGTGTGGTACGTGATCCAGTCGCAATTGGGGCTGAAGAGATTGCGCCGCGAATGCACGGGCTCGCCGCGCACCGCCATTTCCTGCAAGGGACCGAGCTTCTGCTCGCGGCGGCGGCGCGGATCGTCCAGTTCGATTTGGCGGTTGTAGCCGATCGCCGGGAAAAAATCGGAGTCGAAGAATGTGCCGTTGTACGCGAACTGCGCCGGTTCGTTGCCGTCGCGAAAACCGCGCGTCTCGTGGCGCACCGAAAACGTGAGGGTCAGGACGTCGCCCGGCGCCAGCGGCCGATCGAGCGCATAGATGGAGTACAGATCGCGCGGGGCGCTGCTCACCCGGTGAAACGGCCGGTCAAACTTCACGTTGGAAGCGGTTTGGTATTGGTCGGTAATATGGACCTGCGAAATCGGCCCGTCGGACTTATTCTGTAGTGTGTAGCGGCCTTCGCCCTCGAACGACCGGCGATCGGGATAGATATTGACAGTTACATCGACGGCAGTAAGCTTGGGCTGCGGCACCAGCTCGTATTTCTTGAATTCGCGCTCGTATGACGCTTGAATGGCGCGTCTGTCGTTAGCCGTGAGGTATTCGTTCAGAACGTGAGCATTGTAGAAATACCAGGTTCCCGACCCCACGGCGAGCAGGAATGCGACGGCGGCCAACGGCGCAAGGCGCGGGGCACGCCGCAGAGCGAGACGGGTCCGGGCCTTAAGGGAATCGTCCGCGCCGCGGCGCGCATACGCAATCGGCGAGGAGACCGAAAATCGAAAGCCAGTACGCCATCGACCAAACCAGCGCCGGCACGAAATGGCCGTAGCCGTTCATATCGGAGTAAGTGTACGAGGGAATCTGGCCGGGAAGATACAGAGTGTTCTCCCATCCGAAACTATAAAGTAAGGGCTGGAGCACGAAGACGCCGATGACGATTCCGTGCCCTACAAACTTATTCGAAACTACGGTCTGAACGAAGAGCGCGAAGAAAGTGAATGCCAGTACCTGCGGGAACGTCACCAGATACAGCTCTTTGAGATACTGCGCCAGCTCGTAGTGGTAGTATCCCGCGATGCTCTGCATGACGATGCCGGCGAGCATGGTAACGGCGAGCAGGACGATCTCGATGAACACGATGGCGGTGAGCTTGGAAAGCCAGTCGGTGGTCTCGCTCATTGGCAGGGCGTCGTGAATGCCGTCGAAATTCGTATCGCGCTCGCGCCAGATGAGTTCGGCGGCATACAACGTGGCGACGATAAAGAAAAAGAGGGTCGCACTCCCTTCCACCGCGCCCACCATGAGGAAAGTCACCGGCCAGACATCCACGCCGCCCACTCTCCCGGCGAAATGGCCGTTATTCACGGCGAAAACAACCAAGACTCCAGCAATGGCCCAAAAAGGAATCTCGTGTGTGATGTTGCGGATTCGCAGGCGGGTAAGCGAGAGATATTGCGCGAAGGTTGTCCCGGCGCCGAACATCTGCCGCACACGCGGTAACTTTGCAGCCACCAGAGAGCGCACGGGCCGGGCTTCTTCCACTTCCTGTAGTCGCGCTTTGGCAGCGCGCTTGCCTTGTGAGCGGGCGGTGAGAGCCTCCACGGACATGGGAAACAGCCGCCAGAGCACGATCAGCGTGGCCGCGCCGACGGCGGCCCACAGCAGGCGATTGTAGAGGAAAACGCCGGACGAGTACCCGCTCCAATCCCACGGGAGGAGCAGGGTGTTTTTCTCGACCACCGTCCAGTAGCGCGTGATGTCGTCGAACAGGACGAAGCCGACCGGGTCGAATATACCCGACCAGAAATGATCGAGCGAGCGGGTGGCGGAGAACACCGTGATGCCGATGACGTAAAGCATGAAGAGGGCGACGCCTTGCAAATAAACGATGAATATTTTGCGGGTGAGCGCCGCCACGGCGAAGAACAGCGACCCCAGGAAAAAGATCTGAATCACGGTGAGGGAGAGGAACGGCTGAATATACCACCACAAGTGATTGGCGGTGATGCGGGAATGATCGGCCCACGGCGCGAAGGTGCCGCACCATGTGCCGAAGATCATGCCCGAGAAAGCGAAAACCGTGGTGACGAAGGACCCCGCCCATCGCCCGCCGAGATAGGCGAATTTCGATACCGGCTTGGTGAACAGAATCTGATAGGTATCGCGCTGGAAATCGCGCAGGATCGAAGTGCCGAAGATAGCAGCTACGATGATCACGCCGAACAGCGACGACCCGATGTCGTTGAACGCGATGGCGTACGGACCGTTGAGCAACACCTTGCCGTTGGAGCCGCCGACCGGTCCGAAACTTTCCGAAGCCACGCTGAGAAACGAGAAAGCGAACCAGACGGCGAAATAGACGTAGGTGGAGATGCTCTTGATGCGGAATCGCAGCTCGAAAGTGAAAAATTCCCAAAACATCGGCGCCTCCTCAATTCTTAGCGTGTCGGGAGAGATGCAGGAAGTAGACATCCTCCAGGTTGGATGCCACGGCCTCGAAGCCATCGCCCGGCGACGATGGCGAAAACACGCGGATTTCGTGCTGGCCGGCGGAGAGGTGGGTGCTGATGACGTGGTGCTGCGCCTCGAGCGTGCGCAGTTCGTCGTCAGTGGCGACAACCCGCGACCAGATCTGCCCTTCGAGTTCCTTCAACGATTCGGACGGCACACCCTCCAGCAGGACCTCGCCGTTGGCGATGATGGCCATGCGCGAGCAAAGCTCGTGGACGTCGTCAACGATATGGGTGGAGAGGATGACCGTCACGTCGCGGCCGATGGACGCGAGCAGATTGAGGAAGCGATTGCGCTCGGCGGGATCGAGGCCGGCCGTAGGCTCGTCCACGATGATCAGGCGCGGGTTGGCGAGGAGCGCCTGCGCGATGCCGAATCGCTGTTTCATACCGCCGGAATAAGTGGAAAGCGCCTTCTTGCGGACATCCCACAGGTTGGTCTGCTGGAGCAGAGCGTCGACCATGTCTTTGCGCTCACCGCGGGCCGTCACTCCCTTGAGAACGGCCAGGTGGTTGAGCATGTCGACGGCGGACAGCTTCGGATAGACGCCAAACTCCTGCGGCAGGTATCCGAGGAGCTTGCGGACCTCGTCTTTCTGCTTGAGGACGTCGATACCGTCGAGCGTGATGGCGCCGGAATCGGGGTCCTGCAAGGTCGCCACGGTACGCATGAGCGAACTCTTGCCGGCGCCGTTCGGTCCGACGAGCCCGAACATGTTGTTGCCAATCGTGAGGGAGACATTTTTCAGCGCGCGAACGCCGTTGGGGTAAGTTTTGGAGAGATTGGTGATGGTAAGTGCCATGGCGTGGTAGCTGGAATTATACCGCGCCGTTCTGGGTGAAAAACACCGCTCAGTTGAACCACCACAGAGGCACAGAGACACGGAGAGAAGACGAGAATGGCCGTTGTCGCACTGGCGGGTGCCTCGTCTTCCTCCAAGTGGGGGAGATCACGGAGGTGGCGGAGCACACGGAGACGGTCGGGGCCGCTCAACGCGCGGGAACTCCCCTGGGGAGTGTGAAAAGAAAAGTCGAGGCCGCTCGCCTGAGGCCCGGAAGGAAACGCGATCCGTGGCCTGTTTCTGAGCGCCAGGATTTGCTGAAATTCGGGGTTCGCGTGCGAATGGAAAAGTGGTTTTTGGGCCACGGATGGACACGCATGGACACAGATAAAACTGCACCGCTCCCTTGCGGTCGCGGCTCTGTAACAGTTATTGAAAGCGGAACGTGCGCGAGAGAGCGTAGAGGGCGAGCGCGGCGGCGAGTATCAGAATCGCCAGGTGCGGCACGACAGCCGTGGGCGAGGCGCCGAAATTCACCAGCTTATGAAGGGCGTTCATGGTGAGGCCAGTGGGAAGGAACAGGGCCGCCTTTTGTGCCCACGGGGGTGTGATCTCGATCGGCCACCAACACCCGCCCAGCCCGGCGAGCACGTTGGTGAGAATCACGCCCAGGCCGATCACCTGCGCCTCCGTGCGGCTGAAATTGCCGAGCAGCATGGCGAGCGACGCCGCCAGCGCGCCGTAAGCCAGCACTACCAGCACCACCACCGCGAGATTCGGACCCCAGTTCACATGGAACAGAATGCGCCCGGTCAGCATGGCGAACGCAATCTGGATTGAGCCGACCGCCATTCGCGCGCCCCATTTTCCGACCACCACCGCGCCGCGCGACATGGGCGACGATGCCAGGCGGCGGAGAATTCCCGAGCGCCGTTCAATGGTAAGGGTGACGGCGCCGCTGGTGAAGAGAACCAGCATGGTGAACATCACCATGATGCCGGGGACCGATTGTTCGAATCCGCTGGGAGCTTCCACGCGCTTGCCGGCGGAGTGGACGTCGAGGGTCAGATTGCGCGGGCGGGCCGCCAATTCCGCGAAGCGCTGTTCGGTGGGCTCGGCGCCGGTAGCTCGGATCGACGCCAGATCCGCGAGCAACGCGTAGACGGCGCGGGCCATTCGCACCTGGTCGAATGAGGTATCGAGATCGTCCCCGGTGCGCGTGAACTTCACCTTCATGGGGTGGCCGGCGAGCACGGAATCGGTGAATCCGGCGGGAATTTCCAGCCGGCGGCCGTAACTCAGGAACTCCTCGGAGGATTGGGTGCGGACCACGCGGAAATCGTCAGCGGCGAGGCGCGCGGCGAGCGCATCGGCGAGATAACCGGCGCTCGCGGAGGCGCTCATCGCCAGGGGATCGCGCGTTTCGTTGGAGGAGTTGTGGGTCATGATGCTGCCGATAAAGTAGAAAAAGACGATCGGCATCACGAACGTCCAGACGATGGTCTCGCGACGGCTCAGCAGGTAAGCGGCATCCGTACGGGCGATCCAGAAAGCGTCTCGCAGCATATCGTCCCTCAAACCGCAAACCCACGCGCGCGGCGCAAGATGAACACGAACGCCAGCGCCGCGAAGGCCGCCAGCGCTGCCGCGGACCTGGCCACTTGACCGGCATGCGCGGCGTTATCCAAAATCGCTTTAAACACCAAGAGCGCCCACCCGTTGGGCGTGAGCCTGCCCACGGAGACCATCCAGTTGGGCATCCATTCGAATGGGAAAAAGCAGCCGCCGATCATGGCGAGCGGAAAGATCACCAGGTTCGTCAGTACGCTGGCGGCACGCTGCGTGGTGGCGAGCATCGTGATCCAGAGGAAAAGCAGGTAGAAAACCGTGCCCACGAACGTCATCCACAGTGCTGCCGCCGGCAGATTCGGCACCGGCATGCCCGCGAGCCTTTGCGCCGCCTCCAGGCCGACCAGCGACACCATTGCATAGGTCAGTATGATAAAGATTACGCGCGCCGAAAGGTAGGAGAGCATCGAGACCGGGCTCACGGCGGTGCGGCGCAGCGTGCCCTGCATGCGCTCCTTCCAGATATCGACGGCGCTGCTGGTAGCGAGGAACAGCAGGCTCATGAAGAGCATGCTGGGCAGGAATATGGACGCAAAGCTGCGCGCCGGCCTGGAAGGACGCACCGCGACGTTTTCCACCTCGATCAGCGGCGTGCCGCCGCGCCGGAAGTAGGAGGCGGCATCGATAGTGATCAGCATGGTCTCGCGGATCATCTGCGGCAGAATGCTCTCGGCGGGGTTGGTGTAAAGCTCCAGGCGGCACGGCGCGTTGGTAAGGAATGCCAGTTGGAGGCCTTTGGGAAGCAGCAGGAATGCCGAGGCGTCGCCGCGCTCGATGCGGGCCCGTCCCACGGCGCGAGTGACGTTTTCGACGGCGATCATCTTGTCGAGCGGATCGCGGTGGAATCCGTCGAGGAATCGAGTGCTGGCGATGCTGTGGTCTTCATCGGCCACCAGCAGGAGGCCGTGCGGAGCGGCGGGCGCGCGGCCGAACACGACGCTCATCAGAATGCCGAGGACCAGCGGAATTCCGAGCGAAATGGCGAACTGCGCGGGGTCACGGACCGTGCGGGCCCAATCTTTGCGCAGGCTGACGGCGAGGAAGTGCATATTATTCGCGCAGCTCCTTGCCGGTAAGCTTGATGAAAAGGCTCTCCAGGCTGGGCTGGGTGAGATTGGTGCCGCGGACTTCGGCGCCGGCCGCCGCGAGCGCCGAGAAAATCGCCGGCAGCCGGCGCGAGGCATCCGGAAGTGACAGCAGCAGCAGGTTTTCATCGGCCTGGAGGACTTCGACGTGATCTAGGGACGCGATCGCGGTCTTCGCGGCATCGGGCTTGAAGATGCCGGAAAGGCGCAGCAGGTCGCGCTCGGCCAGAAGCGCGCGGAGTTCGGTCAGGGTACCCGCGGCGATGATCTTTCCGTGATCGACGATGGCGAGCCGGTCGCACAACGTCTCGGCCTCTTCCATGTAATGGGTGGTGTAGAGGACGCACGCACCGGTTTGCGCCTGCGCGCGCACCAGATCGAGCAGGCGCACGCGGCTCTGCGGGTCGACGCCCACGGTCGGCTCGTCCAGCAGGAGAACTTTGGGCAGATGGATGATTCCGCAGGCGAAATTGAGCCGCCGGCGCATGCCTCCGCTGAATTGTTTCACCTGCTCGCGGGCGCGGTCGGCCAGGCCGGTGAGCGCGAGCACCTCTTCGACGCGCTTGCGGAGCAAGGGATTGCGCATGCCTTGCGTGCCGCCCCAGTAGTTCAGGTTTTCAGTGGCGGAAAGGTCTTCGTAGAGCGAGACTTCCTGCGGAACCACGCCCAGCACGCGGCGCGCTGCCGTTCCCTCGCGGACCACGTCGTGGCCCATGATGCGGATGTGGCCGGCGGTGGGCGCGAGCAGGCCGGAAATACATCCGATGCTGGTGGTTTTGCCTGCGCCGTTGGGGCCAAGCAGGCCGAAAATCTCGCCCGGCTGCGCGGTGAACGAGATGTCGTCCACGGCGGTGAGCTCGCCATAGGTTTTGCGAAGGTGTTCGACTTCGATCACAGTGACAGTAAGGTAGCACGCCGGGAGGCGGGATGCGCGGACCGGCGGACGGGGCCGACAAATCGGGCGATGAATGGCGGAAGAAGCGGATGAAGGGTCTGCGAAAGGGGCGATTCCGCAATGCCCAACGCGAAAATCAAAACCCGAGGTGGGCCGCCGATGAACGCAGATCAACGCCGATAAAACAGGTAATCGGGAAGCCGGCCTGGAGCTGACGACGGGTGTCACAAACTACGGTTCTGAGGCAGGGAGCGGCCCGTGACCGGTTCCCGCCTCGTCCGGTGTGGCTGACCGAGCGGCCTGAAGTACGGGTACGCAAGGATCTAGCCGCTTTCTTTGAGTCTTCCGCGAATTTCCACTTCTGTGTCGCGCCCGTTGCCATTTGCCGCGCGATGGACCGCTGGTCTATACTAAATACTTGAGACCAAATGCCGAAACGTACTTTTCAACCGAATAATCGCCACCGCGCCAAGACCCATGGCTTCCTCACCCGGATGGAGACCAAGAACGGACGCGCGGTGATCGCGCGCCGCCGGGCCCGGGGCCGTAAGAAGTTGAGCGTGAGCTCCGAGAGGTAGTAGTCCATCCCCGGTTTTCCCAAACGTGTACGCCTGCTTCGATCGCAAGATTTCCGGCGCGTTTATGACCACGGAACCCGCTTCTCCGGGTCCCTTTTCGCGGCTTTCTGTGTCCGCGAAACGGAGCCGAACGGACCGCATATCGGGTTCACTACACCTCGCGCCCTCGGCAAAGCCGTGGTGCGCAACCGCATCAAACGGCGCGTCCGCGAGGCCGTACGCCTGCAACTCGATCGGTTGAACCCACAGTGGTCCATCGTCATCAATCCTCGCCGCAAAGCGCTCGATGCATCGACGGAGGAACTGCGGCAGGAAGTGGAGCGCCTGTTTCTCCGCTGCAGTGGATCATAACCGGATTGCTCCGCGTATATAAGTTGTGTGTGTCCCCCTGGCTGCCATCGGCGTGCCGCTTTTATCCGACCTGTTCGGATTACATGCGCGAAGCCGTCGAGCGATATGGCGCCTCCAAAGGGGTGTGGATGGGATTGCGGCGCCTGGCGCGATGCCATCCGTTTCATGCCGGCGGGTACGACCCCGTACGGTGACGCCCCAGGATCGAGAACAAGGATCGAACGGAATTTTCTGAATGGCCGAATCAAGCGGTAACAAAGGGCTGGGGCAGCCCCCCGAACCGATGTCGACGGAGACGCGGCTCCTGATCGCGTTCCTTGCCATAGGCGCGATCATGTTCCTCACGCCCTACTTCTTCAAGTCGCAGAACCCTGCCCCGATCGCGAAGAAATCCACACAGGCAGCGGCATCCACAACCGCCGCGCCTGCCTCTGCAGCCGAGACAAAGGCTCCGCCGGCCGCGGTCGAGGAGGCCGCCACGCCCACCCCGCCAGTCACCGATGCCCAATCCCAGCCGCCGCTCGTGATCGACACCGACCTGTTTCGGGTAACCTTCGGCAATCAGGGCGCGAACGTACGAAGCTGGGTGTTGAAGAAGGTGCAGGCGGCAGGCAAACCGCTCGAGCTCATAAACACCGCGGCGACGGTCGAAGATCCTTACCCGTTCGATCTCTACCTGGCAGATCACCAGGATCTCGCGAAGAAACTGAACATGGCGGTGTATCAGCAGACGGTCGACCCCGATGGACTCGGAGTCGCCTATGACTTCTCCGATGGCCACACCACCGTTCGCAAGACGTTCCGCTTCCAGAAGGACAGCTACCTCACGCAGGTATCGAGCGAGGTGAATACCGATGGTCAGCCGGTCAGCAATTGGTTCGAATGGCGGGGTGGCTTCGGCGATTTTACCGTCGGTAACCCCGCGGCGTATCAGAGGACTATCTACTTCAACGTCGATGCCAACAGTCTGAAGGAGCAGACGGTGAGCGCCGCCAAGAACGGTCCAGCCACCGCCGAGGGCAATTTCTCGTTTGCCGGCATCGAGGATAATTTCTTCACGGCGGTTTTTCTTCCCGACTCGCGCAATGCCACCGTCCGGGAAATCACGTTCTCGGACATGACGCGCACGCCGCTCATCGAAAAACCCGCGGCTTACACCGGCGCGGCCATCTCCATGGGCGCGGTCAACCACTTCAAGATTTTCGTCGGACCCAAGGATTACGACCTGCTCAAGCGAGTCGACCCCAAGCTGGAACAGTTGGTGAATTTCGGCTGGTTGTCGATCCTGGCCAAGCCGCTGTTCCTGATCGTGAACTGGTTCAACGACAACGTGGTGCATAACTTCGGGTGGGCCATCATAGTCGTCACCATCGTCATCAACATGGCGCTGTTCCCGGTCAAGCTTTCCAACATGAAGTCCATGCGGAAAATGCAGGCGCTCAAACCGCAGGTGGACGCCATCAACGCCAAGTACAAGAACATCAAGATGACCGACCCCCGCAAAGGGGAACAGAACCAGGAGATCATGGATCTCTATAAGAAGTACGGGGTAAACCCCATGGGCGGCTGCATTCCCATGCTCCTGCAAATCCCGTTCTTCTTCGCGTTCTACACGGTACTCAAGGTCTCGGTGGAAATGCGCGGCGCAAATTGGCTGTGGATTCACGATCTCTCGCAGGCCGAGCCGTGGGCGATCAAGGTTCTGCCGATCGTAATGATCGCCAGCCAGTTCTACATGCAGAAGATGACGCCGCAGGCCAACGTCGATCCCGGTCAGCAGAAGATGATGAAGTTTATGCCGCTGATTTTCGGTTTCATGTTTTATAACTTCCCCAGCGGCCTGGTGTTATACTACTTGACCAGTAACCTGGTAGGCATGGGTCAGCAGTGGTTCTTTAACCACACCGAGGCAGCGCAGGAAGCCGCGCGATCCGTGGAACCGCCCAAAAAGAAGAAGGACGGCAAGAAATAACCGTGAGTGAGCGAAAGTACTCGGTATCCTCCATCGGCATTAAGATCGACGGTTTTCTACATGCGACTCTGGAGAACGGCGGTTTCAAGCTCGATTACGACATTCAGGACCAGCAGTCGTCTGAAGATGACTTCGAGACACCCGACGTGATGGTGAAATTCTCCGGTCACGACGTGGACCTGCTCCTTTCGAACAAAGCGGAATTGCTGCTGGCGCTCGAACACCTCACCATGGAGCATCTGCGGATGCCCTCCGAGGACCATTCGCGCATTTCCTTCGACGCCAACGATTACCGCCTGCTGCGCATCGAGGAACTTCGCCTGAGCGCCCTGACGGTGGCGGAAAATGTGAAGCGCACCGGGACGCCGTTCCGCTTCAATCCCATGAACAGCCGCGAGCGGCGCGTGATCCACCTGGCGCTTCGTGGCGAAACGACATTGCGCAGCGAGAGTTCGGGCAGCGGTCCGGGGCGGCACGTGGTGGTTTACCCCGCGGGCATGCCGAGTTTGCCGGAAGTGCCGTACATACCGCCCCGCAGCTCGGGTCCGCCGCGCCACGACCGGGACAGAGGCGGTCCCCGCCGCGACGGCGGCCGCGGAGGCCCCGGAGGCCCCCGTCGCGATCGCGGCGGCCGTCCACCCAGACGTGGCTGACGGCGACGCGCGAAATGGTTCTCACAGAGACATCGCAGAGAAAAGAAGGTGGCGCAAAAGATGAAGTTTTCTGGCTTTCTCTGCGTACTCGGCGCCTCTGCGTGAAAAGGTGTTAGCCTTTGGCCTTCGATGACGCCATCGTCGCCACTTCCACCCTCTGGGTCGAAAACGAATCGGTTCCCGAAATTCTCCTTTTTCACGCAGAGGCGCAGAGATCGCAGAGAAAAGCAGGTTGGGGAGAGCCGTGGTTTCCTTTGCAAGAAACTCTTCTTCCCATCTTGCTTTCCTCTGTGTTCTCTGTGCCTCTGTGTGAAAAGGTTTTAGCTCTTGACCATCGATGACACCATCGTCGCCATCTCCACTCCTCCAGGGCGAGGCGGAATCGGCGTAGTCCGCATCTCCGGCCGCGACGCCTCCCGCATCGCCGGCGCCATTCTGCGCGGCGCCACCCTCGGGCCCTGGCGCGCGAGTTTCGCGGAGCTGACTGACTTCGACGGCCACACGGTCGATCAAGTGGTCGTCACGTTCTTCCAGGCGCCGCGCTCCTACACCGCGGAGGATCTCGTCGAGATTTCCTGCCATGGATCGCCGGTGGTCCTCCGCCATGCCGTCGAACGCGCCCTTCGCGCCGGAGCGCGGCTGGCGGAGCCGGGCGAGTTTACCTTGCGGGCATTCCTGCGCGGGCGGATCGATTTGCCGCAAGCCGAGGCCGTTCGCGATCTCATTGAGGCGACGACACTCTACCAGGCGCGCGTCGCCGCGCAGCAGGCCGGTGGGTCGGTGTCGCGCCGCATCGCTCCGCTCAAAGAGCAACTGCTCGAACTCATCGCGCTCCTCGAGGCCGGCATCGACTTCGCCGAGGACGATATCAGCGTGGCCCCGGCCGCCGAGATTCTGCGGCGAATCGAGCCCGTACGCGCCGGAATCCAGCGGCTTGCCGAGAGCTTCCAATATGGCGCGATGGTGCGCGAAGGCTTGACGCTGGCGCTGGTGGGCCGCCCCAACGTCGGAAAAAGCAGCCTATTCAATCGCATTTTGGAGCAGGATCGCGCCATTGTCACCGACATTCCCGGCACCACGCGCGACCTTGTATCGGAGACCGCCGCGATCGCCGGAATTCCGGTGAAGCTGTACGATACCGCCGGCATCCGTGAATCGGCGGAACTGGTCGAAAACCTCGGGATCGAGCGCAGCTACCAGGCGATGGCCGATTCCGACCTGACGCTCGTCGTGATCGATGTCTCTCAGCCGCTTGACGAGCAGGACCGCGCGCTCATCGCGCGCGCCGAACGGCAGGGCCGCCACCTTGTGGTGGGGAATAAATCCGATCTCGCGCACGGCCCGTTGCCGGACTCCGCGCTCGCCGTGTCGGCATTGACCGGCGAGGGCATTGCACACCTGCGCGAGCGAATTCTGGAGGCCATCGCGGCGGAAGGCGCCTTGGAGCAGGAGACGGGCTTTATCACCAGCCTGCGCCATGAGCAACTCCTCCGCGAATCGGCAGGCTACCTGGAGAAAGCCGCGGCCGCCGTGGAGGCGGCAATTCCGCACGAAATGCTGCTGCTCGATCTTTACGCCGCGCTGCGGCCGATCGACGCCATCACCGGCGCGACCACCGCGGACGACATCCTGAATCGCATCTTCTCGAAGTTTTGTATCGGGAAATGACTACTTACGGTGAAGGAACTTCTCGACGTCGGGCCAGAATTCCGACATCAGATTGCCCACTGCGCCGCCCATCATACTCGTCCCTAAACGACTGGCCATGACCGTGCCGTTCCGGCTCGCAGCCGGGTAATACAGGTTCGAAGCCGCGATTCCCATCGCCATGCCGCCGATATTCGAAGCATTGAAAGCTCGCCGGCCGGAATCCTGGCGCGCCACCACCAGTTGGCTGATGGAGTAAAGCACGCGAGTGAGAAGCTTGGATTGCGGACCTCTCCGAAAATAGCGCGGATCCTGATGAAGAACGGTCGCCAATACTCCCGCGCTGAAGAAATTCTGCGAAGCGAAATCGAGTTGCGCGGCATATACCCGCCTGCCGTAATTGGACCACCCCTCGCCATACTTGGGAGTCTGGTTTCCCCTCTGCGATTCGGCGGCCGTAAGGAAGGCGGTGCCGAAATTGAAGGGGTCGACGGTTTCCTTTACCGCGAGAATCCATTTGTCTTTCACGGAAAGCGGCGCCACCCAGCGGGTGGTGTCGCGGACGGTCTGATAGTCCGGCATCACGCCCATGATGCGGTCTTCGTTGAAAACCGGAGCAGGCCGCGCCGCTGCGATCGCCAGGGGCATCTCCGGACTTGGCCAGGCGCCCTCGAGTTCATACGCTGCGAGCGCAGTATCGCCAGCATATTCAATGGTTTGGGAAGTCGCAGGGAAACCGGCGCAAAGCATCGCCGCAAGCACAAACCAAGTCCGGCGGCCAACCCAGAAATCGACAGCGCCACTCACGTTGGCTGTTACGACGGCCCGCTGGCATGGCCGGTTACCGCAAAGGATATGGCCATAGAGAGCCATCTACTCTTTCATTCCGGAACATTTCGCAAAAGTTCCGCGTATGCTTGAACTAAAGGAGAAGCCCATGATTGCCAGGGTTTGGGTCGCCAGAGGTTGGCCCTTTCTAGCGGGGATTTTGTGCCTCACCGGCTGCGTCGTGGAAGTGCACAGCGGACCGACGCGCCATGAATCCCGCGAGTTCGAACGCAAGGGAATCGAGCGCATGCGGCTGGAGTTGCACATGGGCGCCGGTGAAGTGAAGGTGCGCGGCGGAGCGCAGGCGTTGGCTCACGCCGATTTCACTTATAACGTGGATTCGTGGAGACCCGAAGTCACTTACCACACCCTCGGCGGCACCAGCGATCTGACCATCGAACAGCCGGGAAGCAGCCACACCCATATCGGCGACACTACTTATATCTGGGATGTCCAGGCGGCGGACGATATCCCGCTGGAACTGATCGCCCATCTCGGCGCCGGCAACGCGCGCCTGGATCTCAGCAGTCTGACCGTGCGCCGCGTGGAAGTGGAAATGGGAGTGGGCGAGCTGAACTTGGACCTGCGCGGCCAACCCAAACACGACTACGACGTGCAGATCCACGGCGGCGTGGGAGAAGCCACTATCCGCCTGCCGCGCGATGTCGGCATTTATGCCACCGGCAGCGGCGGCATCGGCGAAATCCACGTCGAGGGATTGCACAAGCAGGGCGACCACTGGGTCAACGACGCCTACGACGACGCCAAAGTCCGCATTCATATAAACGTGGAAGGCGGCATCGGGCAAATCAACCTGCTCGCGAGTTGACGGCGGAATCCTCCAGCAGCTTTACGAGTGTTACCAGGATTTCGCTTACCGGCGTGGCGATTCCCAGCGCCGCCCCACGCATCACCACATATCCGTTGAGCGAATCGATCTCGGTGGGGCGCCCGCGCGCGATGTCCTGCGCGGTCGAAGACGTCGCGCCGCTCATCTTGCCTGCCAATCCATAAACCGCTTCCATCGTTTCCGGCTCGGAAAGAGGTACTCCTTCGGCCCTCGCCACCTCCACGCTCTCGTCCACCGCGCGTTCCATGAGGCGGCGAATCTGCGGAAACTCCATCATGCGGCCGTAGCGCGCGCGAGTAAGGGCCGAAATGGCGTTGTAGGCGCAATTCATCACCATCTTGGTCCACAGCTCGATTTCGATGGCATCCGACACGCGGCACGGGATTTCCGCCTTTTCGAAAACTGCCGCCAACGGCGCGAGATCGATCTCGGGCGGCCATCCCGAGCGGTGACCGACGATAAGGTCGCCGCGCCCGGTATGGGTCACGACTCCCGGCGCGGTCATCTCGACGGCCACGTAGACCACCACCGGAATGGCGCGGCGGCCGATCGCAGCGTAGATACGGTCGATATTGTCGACGCCGTTTTGCAAGCTCAGAATCGTGGCATCCGGTTTCAGAAAGGGCGCCAGTTCGCGGGCGGCGGATTCGGTGCTGACCGTCTTCACGGTGAACAGGATCACGTCGGCATCGCGCGCGCCTTGCTCCAGGCTGGTGGTGGCCCGGATGGGAATGCGTTCCTGGACGCGAGCGCCATCGATTCGTAGGCCGTCGCGCGCGATGGCGTCCATTTGCGGCGCGCGGCCGATCAAGGTGACGCGAACGCCCGAACGCGCCAGCATTCCGCCGAAATAGCATCCCACGGCTCCCGCGCCGACAACGGCGATGGTTGGAGACATGATCTCAGCATGGCAGACTTGCGGGCGGCGACGGGAACGCGGCGCCCGGGCCAAGAGGTTTTGTGGCGCCGAGACCCTTATGCGGTAGGATATTCTCACCATGCAACCCGCGTTTCCAGCAAGGGGCAGGTGGTTCTTCCCGGTCCCATCCGGCGAAAGCTCGGACTTGGTCCCGGCGATGTCCTCGACGCCAGCGTGAAAAGCGGGCAAATCGTCCTTAGCCCCCGCCGTTCGAGGCCCGCCAAAGCCGCCATCGGGCGCGATGCAATTACCGGTCTCCCGGTTCTCAGTGCCGGATCGCGGGCTCCGCGGCTCACCAGCGCGCAGGTTCAGGATATCTCGGTGTAAAGGCGCTGGTCGCGCGTCTCGAACACAAGTTTCATGAGCGCGTTGGCCTATGGGTGCGGAGTCTTGGGAAAGGAACAAGCTACGAAATACACACTTGCCCGATCACGGAATTGGGGTTCGTTCGCGTTCTGTCTCAGGCCCCACAGTATGGATTAACCGTCGCTCAGTCGAGGACGCTTCTGGTAAGACTCAAGAAACAGCGAGCGGTCCCATGCGGGTTCATCGCATCTCGCGGCTTCCCGCGTGGGTAAAGACGGGTCGGCAAACCACCGGCGGTCATTTGGCGGAGTTGGCGCGGGCGCACGATGCCGTTCTTGCGACGCTGGACGAACGGATACCCTCCGGGTTCGTCATTCCAGGTTAGGCGAGATCAGGCGCAGTACCGTTTAGTTTGACTCCGAAAGCTTTGAAGTGAACGCCACTGCTATCACCGCACGGCAAGCTAAGCAGAATCGCTTGTCAAGAATGGAAACCGTCAGTCTGCTGGGTACCGTTTGGCGTTGGCGCGGACTCCTTCGGGGCGGTTGAAGTCGGCCCTTCTGCGAGTGGCGTGATACGGACGGAGCTTCCCAGAAACTTCGGACCCGTTCTGGCTGGGGTCACTTTCCGGTAACCCGTTTTTTGTCGGTTATCGGAAAAGACCCTGCCGGCCATGATCGGAAACAAGGCCGCGCGGCATATTAAGGCGAATGCGGAACGATGGGTGAGTTGCGCGCGGACTGTTGTTAGAGGTGTAGACGCGCCGCAGCCGGTAGAATCCGCCTAGCGCAATGCCGAATGCCATCAGCCCCCACGTCCCCGGCTCCGGCACGCTGTTGATGGAGGGGGTGGACTGGAGGTCGAACGACGTGACGCCGGGAACGCCAATTGACACCCCGGCTCCAATGCTAGTGTCGACGGTCAGCGTTACCTGCTCCGTGACGTTATCGCCCAGGGCTGCATTGCCGGTAGTGGTCAGACTGGAGGTGCCCGAGAATTCCTGCTGGGTGGTCAAGTCGAGGCCCGTGTCGGTGATGTCACCGCTGTCTCCAATCACCGTGGAGCCGTCCAGGAATTGAAAGTCGAGACTCCAGCTCGTGACGGTCCCCACGTCCGGGGCGAGGATGAAATCATAGCTCAGAGGAATCGTGTTGCCGGCTGGAATCCCGCTGGTGCCGTCAAGAGTCCCACTCGCCGAAAGCGTCAGCGTAAGGGGGCTGCTGGTCAATTCGTAGAAGGCTGTGGTATAAAGAGCCACTCCGGTGATCCCGCCAAGCGAGGAAAGGGCATTGTCTCCCGCCGTGCAGCCGAACCCGTTGTCCGAACAAGTCGGGTTGCTCGTCGGCAGAATAGCACCGACGGAGATCGCATGTGCGTTCACTGCGGCCAGAAGCGGCCAAATCGTCAAAACTGCGGCCCGTACCAGTTTCCTCTGCAAGTGCGTCACCTCCCTCTAATCATTGTCCCCCCCCCGTGTCAAGCTGCACCCGGCGAGCACGGCGAGCAAGGTGTTGCTGGCTCGGGGGGTTGTGGCAGGCGGGATAGCGAACGCGATTCGCTGCCGGCGACTGGTTATACCTAAGGGTTTCCCCGGTTCCGATCAAGATCCGGGAAGGTGCCGAAATCAAGGTCTACATGACGAGAACCTATGCATACGTGATCGATGATGATGGGTCGATTCGACAACTGTAAGATGAGCGGGATGTCGTGTCTCCGCCCGCCACCGAAAAGACAGCTGGTCCGCTGCCGCCCGCTACTTTCCGGCAAGCTGTTGCGGAGTGGGTTCATCGTACATTGACCCAAATCGGCCTTCGAGGAAGCTTCTCCTCCGGCGCATGGTCGCCAACCAGGGGTAAGCGGCGTCGGGCCTCGATCTGCGCACCGAGGCGTCTCGATAAAACCCGGTCCGCGACGCCCTGACGCGACGAGCCATGCTTGCTCCGCTGTTAACCGAACGAATTGAGATTTGGCGTCATTTTCCTGGCACTGGCACGATGGCGAGGAATAGCTGCGCTCCGCTCCCACATCGTTCCGACGCATGATATTGTGGACGCACAGGCCTGAAATGAGCAATTTTACCCGCAGAGATCTTTTTAAAACCGGCATTGCCGCCACCGCAGTAGTGGCGACCGAGAGCAGCCCGGCGCAATCCCAGCAGACACCCCCGCCTTCTCCGCAGTCCACCAACGCCCAGCGCGAGCGCCTGCTGCTCGATTTCGGATGGCGCTTCCATCTGGGACACGCCGACGATCCGGCCCGGGACTTCGGCTGGGGGGTGGCCGGCGACACCTTCGCCAAATCCGGGAACGGTATCGTCCCCGCCGCCAAGACCGGCTTCGACGACAGTGCCTGGCGCAAGATCGATCTCCCGCACGACTGGGCCATCGAACTGCCCTTCGAAAACAACCCCGCCATCACCGACCACGGATCGCACCCGCTCGGCCGCCCGTTTCCGGCCACCAGCATCGGCTGGTATCGCCGCGTCTTCGATCTCCCGGCATCCGACCTCGGCCGCCGCATCGCACTCGAATTCGACGGCGTCTATCGCGATTCCGTCGTCATCTTGAACGGCCACTATATCGGCCGCAATTTCAGCGGCTATGCGCCTTTCCGCTACGACATCAGCGATCACGCCAATTACGGATCGAAGAACGTCCTGCTGGTGCGCGTCGACGCCACCCTCGGTGACGGCTGGTTTTACGAAGGCGCCGGTATCTATCGTCACGTTTGGCTCACCAAGACCAACCCCGTGCACGTGCCGCAGTGGGGAACTTTCGTGCGAACTACCGCGCGTCCCGGCGGACCGGCGACGCTGCGCATCTCGACCGAGGTCGCGAACGAGAGCGAGGCGGCGAAGAATTGCCGCGTGGTATCGAAGATTCTGGATCCGGCCGGCACAATCGTCGCTAATCTGACGGCTACTCCCGTCTCCATCCCCGCGTGGACACGGCGCGATTTCGAGCAGAACGGCGAAGTGCCCGCGCCGGTTCTCTGGTCGCTGGAAGATCCCAAGCTCTATCGCCTGGAAACCACGGTGGAATCGGCCGGCGCCGCGGTGGACACCTATGCCACGCCCTTCGGCATCCGCTCCGTCCGCTTCGACGCCAACAACGGATTCTTCCTCAACGAGAAGTCCGTCAAGCTGAAAGGCACTTGCAACCATCAGGATCACGCCGGCGTGGGCACGGCCCTGCCCGACCGCATTCAGTACTACCGCATCGAACGCCTCAAGGACATGGGCTCGAATGCCCTCCGCACCTCGCACAATCCGCCCACCCCGGAACTGATGAACGCCTGCGACGAGCTCGGCATGATGGTGATGTGCGAAACCCGCATGATGGATTCCACGCCCGAGGGGTTGAGCCAGCTCGAGCGCATGGTCCGCTGCCACCGCAACCACCCGTCGATCGTCATCTGGTCGGTGGGCAACGAGGAGCCGGAGCAAGGAACCGAACGCGGCGCGCGGATCGAAGCCACCATGAAGCGTATTGTGAAGGCCAATGACGATTCGCGCCTGATCACGCAGGCCATGAATTACGGTTGGGGCGGCAAAGGCGCCACCAAAGTCCAGGACGTGCAGGGTTTCAATTACAACGAAGACCGCATCGATGCATTTCACAAGGAACATCCGGCGCTCCCCATGGTGGGGACCGAGACGGGCAGCACTGTCTCAACGCGCGGAATTTACTTTAACGACAAAGAAAAGGGCTACGTGCGCGCATACGATCTGGAACATCCGTCGTGGGCGCAGTTGGCCGAATTCTGGTGGAAATTCTATGACGCGCGGCCATTCCTGGCCGGTGGATTTGCCTGGACCGGCTTCGATTACCGCGGCGAGCCCACACCCTACGGATGGCCCTGCATCAATTCCCACTTCGGCATCCTGGATATGTGCGGCTTTGCCAAGGACAATTTTTATTACTACCAATCATGGTGGGGCTCGAAACCGGTATTACATCTCTTCCCGCATTGGAATTGGGCGGGCAAAGAAGGACAGGAAATCGAAGTCTGGGTGCACAGTAATCTCGACCGGGTGGAGCTCTTCCTGAACGGCGCCAGTCAAGGGGCGCAGGATGTCGTGCGCAATACCCACCTGGTGTGGAAGGTGAAATATGCGCCCGGCGCGATCGAGGCGCGCGGGTTCAAAGGCGGGAAGCAGGTCCTGACGGCGAAGCGCGAAACCAGCGGGCCCGCAGCCCGGATCGTGCTCCGCCCCGATCGCGACCGCCTTCTGGCCAACGGCGAAGACGCAGCCGTGATCACCGCCGAAATTCGGGATTCGCAGGGACGGGAAGTGGCGACTGCCGATAACCCATTGGCTTTTAAGGTCTCCGGCGGCGGCAAGCTGATCGGTTTGGGCAATGGCGATCCCAGTTGCCACGAAATGGACAAGTCCGATAGCCGCCATGCCTTCAATGGGTTATGCATGGCCATGATACAAACCGCGAAATCTGCCGATGAGATACGGGTAGAGGCGAGTTCGCCCGGTCTGGAGTCTGCGGTGGTAACTCTGACCTCGGTTTCGGTGACGCTGCGTCCGGCCATCCCATAGTTGTTCACCCGGCAGGCCGCGCAGTGTGTTACAAAGAGAAGAAAGAAGGGTGATGATAGCTTCAGCGCCATGCTCCGCGGGTGACCTCGCATGAAGGCACTGACGTGGCTTTATGCTCTGAGCTTGCTCCCACCAGCGGGGAAGGTCTTCAACTTCGACAGTTGCCGGATAGGCCAGGCCCCCCCCGGATGGACCATCGAAAGCCCCGGCGCCTCTCCCAGTTGGCAGATTCGGAAAGACCAGACCGCGCCCACCCAGCCGTACGTTCTGGCGGAAATCCCGGCGGGACGCAACACTTCCCGGCCTCCCCTGGCGATTTTGAACGATCTTACCACCCGCGATGCCGACGTCAGCGTGCGAATCAAACCCATTTCCGGGCGCGACGGGCTGGCTGGGGGCGTGGTATGGCGATATCGCGACGAGAACAACTATTACGTGGCTCGGGCCGATGCTGCCGAGAATACCGTCACGGTTTTCAAAGTGGAAAACGGCCGTAAAGTCCAGCTCTTTACAGAGGTAAAGCACCATATCCCTGCGAATTCCTGGAGCATCCTGAAAGTTTCGGTACGGGGGTCGCGATTCCAGGTTTTCGTGGACCATCGCCGCGTTCTGGAGGGTCGCGATACTGCGCTTTCCACCCCTGGACGGGTCGGTTTGTGGGCCATGGCGGACTGCACCATTTATTTCGACGATTTTCGGGTTTACCCGAAATAATACATCGCCTTAGAACTAAGGCGTGTCATCCGATGTATACCGAATCCAGCGGTAACCACCCTACCGGGACTTTCCCGCACCTTCTCCAAATGCATGGTACTGTTTTCAGAAAAAAAGGCCATAACTTTCCTTGTGTTTTCTCCCTCGCTGTACCATAATTAATGCCTGGAGCTTCACGTATGTGAAGCCTATCTCGGAGGCTATGGAATGACAAAAGGCAGAAAAGCTTGGCAATTCCTCGGCTGTAGTGTGTTGATTCTATTGTTGGCGGCGGCGGCTCAGGCCGGCACGCTCAACGTGACGACGACTCCGTTTACAGGTACTGACAGCGTTGGGTGGGGCTCGACTGTTGGCTGTTTGAGTGCCTCCTGTGTACCTCCGGCTGGGGTGGGCTATAGCTTCACCTCGGGCGCCTTAAATGGCGTTACGGTCAGTTTCTCCACCACCGACATCGCGCCTCTGACTTCCAACGACGGGGAGGGCGGTGTATACGAAGCGGGCGGCGGCGGATCGTTCGAATGGCAGATCGGAAGCATCTTTACCTCTGGGACATTTCTCCTGGGCACGGACCTGAACACCTCCGACCAACCCAACAACCCCCTGGAAGACACGATGACGCTGACCTTTTCCGAAGGCGTCAGCGCAGTCGGCGTGTACATTCAGGACTTTGATCAAACGGATTCATTTTCCGCGACGGTGGGCACGACGAGTGACGGCGGATATACTTCGCCTTCCGAATCCTCGGGCGCTAACGGCGGCGCCTTCTTTATCGGAATCTACGACGAGAGCGGGAATCCGGACATCTTCAACATCAGCTTTAGCACCACGCAGTCTGCGAGTGGTGGCACTCCCGGTTATTTCGTGATTGGCGCTGCTCAACTCGAGGGCAACACCACTGGGACTACCACGCCGGAACCCGGCACCATTCTGTTGATGGCCGGCGGACTCGCCGCGCTCGCGTGGAAAGCCCGCAAGCGCGTTCGCGCGTAAGAAACTCCGATTCGCATTGGAAGAAGGCCGCGGGGCGATGCTCCGCGGTTCTTTTCTTTTTGTCGCTCTTTTCCGGCTAGTGGGTCATAGCGTAAACAATGTAATTCACGCCAATTCGAATGCCCAACGCGGCGTACTCTTGAGGATATTCCGGCGCATCGGCCCATTCCCAGGAATCCCCGACGTCCGACTGGAACGTAATCGCCACCATCACCCGGCCCTGGTCGTCGAAAATGCCGCGCCAGTGCGCCGGACAATTCTCGCACTTCCAGCTTCTGCCGGCATTCACCGACCCCATGCTCGCTACCTGGTAGCGATCGTCGAGATCGTAGACGGAGTGGAAAATATTGGCGCTGTTCTCCAACTCCACGACCTCGTGCTCGGGCAGCACCCTGCGCATCGTGTTCATGAAGATCTCCCACTCGTCCACGTTCCAGAAATCGTCGCACATGAAGAATCCGCCGCGCAGGAGATATTCGCGCAGGCTTTTGACCTGGGAATCGGTGAGCTGCCAGTGGCCGGTCTGCACGGCATACAGCCACGGCCAGTCATACACATCGTCATCATCGAGATTAATGGGCTGCTCCACCGATCGCACACTGAGACGGGTCAACCGGCGGACAGCCTGCGAGAAATGGCGATCGGCTCGCGGATAATCCTGCGTCCAGATGGTGCCGCCATCCGTCCATACGCCGCGCGAATAGAAGCGGTACCGGCCGCCCGGGGCTTGCGGGTACATCAGGCGGGCGAAAGTCCATTCCGTGCGTTCCTGCCAGTCGGGCGGCAAAGGGATGCTGCCGAGGCTGTATTCCACACCCGGATACTCGCGAAAGGGGCGCTGAAAACCAAGCAGCGTGCCCAGAAAGGCAAAGCCGGCGCCTACCCAGAGAAACCCGCGGAAGGTCATTTTCGATACCTTACAGTTTACAGCTATCGAATGGAGAGGGAGGCGAATCGGGAGATTCGTGCGACACTCTCTGGTATTGTGCGCATCTATCCCCTCCTGCTTCTCTTCGCGGCCACAGGCATGGCGCAATTGCAAATCACCACGTCCAATGTGCCTGTGGCGACGCAATACCAGAGTTACAACACCACTCTCACGGCCACCGGAGGGACCCCGCCGTACAAATGGTCGGTGGTGGCATCGACCGGCGTCGGACTCCCCGAAGGAATGACGTTGAACCCGGGCACCGGCGTGGTGAACGCGACGCAGGTTGCCGGGCAAGGCGGGTATCAGGTCACCATCCAGGTGAACGATAGCGCGTCGCCAACTCCGAACACGGCTACCGCGGCGCTGAATTTCGGAGTCAATAGCGACACCAGTCTGGCCGGATGCCAGCTCTTTCCGCCGGACTCGATTTACAACCAGCGCGTGGACCAACTGCCGGTGGATACCAACCCCGCGCACCAGATTCCGGGGAGCTATCTTGCAAGCCCGTTGCACCCCGATTTCGGACACGGATTCTATCCCGCTCCCGGAGGCATTCCCTGGATGCGCGTGCCGGCCAATCAGCCGGTGACCAATGTGAGCATCCCCGGGGGCGGACAAATCGATTCACCCGGCACTTACTCCTGGCCGTTTCCGCCGTATCCCAACGCGGTAGTCGAAGGCACGTCCGATGGATTGGACGGGGGCGACCATCATATTCTCATTCTCGAATCCAGCGTCAACAATATCACCGGGCCGCAGACCGGTCCGTGCATCCTCTACGAGACCTACCAATACACCGCCGTCCCAAGCATGTTCGACTCCGCGACCAACACGTGGCTGCTCTCGGCAGGTGCTCACTATGTGTTGAACAGCGATCTACTCGCGGTGAACCTCGATCAGGGCGGGCAGGATTCGCCGGGCATTCCCATGGTGCCGCTGCTCCTGCGCTACAGCGATGTCCCCTTGCTGGCACAACATCCGCTGCGCATCACGTTTCCTTCGCCCACCAATTCGTTCGTGTGGCCCGCTACGGGATGTTGCTCGGGAAGCGGTCCGCCGCAAGGGCTGCTCTACCGTTTGAAGGCGAGCGTGAACTGGCAGGCCACCTGCCCCCCGGCAACTTACCCGCAGGCAGCCACCGTGCTCGCGACCCTCCAGCAATATGGCGCCTACATGAGCGACCACGGGAGCCCCGGGTACATCCAAGGCGCGCCCGACGTTCGCTGGGCCGATCTCGATCTGGCCTGCATCAAGCAATTCCACGTGAGCGATCTGGAAGTAGTCGACAATTCCGCGCTCGAAATTTCCTCCACCAGCGGGCAGACGCGGCCGTATGTGGCGGCCGCGACCCTGCCGCCGGCGGCGGTGGGCGCGGCGTACAGCGCGGCCATCTCCGCGGTCGGCGGCAATCCAGCCACGCGGAGATTCTCCGTCGCCTCCGGAGCGCTGCCGCCGGGGCTGACGCTCGACCCCGCGGCGGGGACCATCACAGGCACCGTGGGCGCCTCCGCAGCGAGTCTGTACACCGTAAGCATCGCCGCCACCGATACGGCTACGGGGTATTCCTCGCAACCGCAGTCGTTTGTCATCGGCGTGAACGGTGGCAATTCCCTGGTTTCCATTTCTTCGCTTATCAACAGCGCCAGTTTCACCGGGAGCGCGATTGCGCCGGGCGAACTGGTGACCATCCAGGGCGAAATGCTCGGCCCGGCCAGCGGCCTGGCGTTCTCCACCAATCCCATCGCTCCCATGCTGGGCGGAACCCAGGTATATTTCGGGGCCGGGCAGGCTCCCCTGCTCTACGCTTCGGCCACGCAGATCAACGCGCTGGTGCCGTGGGAGATCGCGGGGCAATCGGCGATCACCGTGGTCGTCGAAAGCGCTGCCGGTTCCACCAGTTTGAACGTGGCGGTGGCCGATGCCGCACCGGGAATTTTCACGCAAAACTCCACAGGCACGGGCCAAGCCGTCGCGATCAATCAGGACGGGTCGATGAATACTCCCGCCAACCCGGCCGCGGCGGGATCGTACATCTCGGTGTATTTCACGGGCGGTGGAGTCACCAATCCGCCCGGCCTGACGGGTTCCGTGAATGACGATGTCGTGACGACGCTCGCGGCTTCGTCGGCGGCGACGGTCGGCGGCGTGCCGGGGTTGGTAACTTTTGCGGGTTCCGCGCCGGGATTCGTCGGCGGCGTGAACCAGATGAACATCCTGCTATCGCCCAACACGCCGTCCGGGAGCCAGCCGCTGGCGATTACGGTGGGCGGGCAATCGACCGCGGCCACGGCAACAGTCAGCGTGCAGTAAGAGCGGTTATAGTTGAATCGTGGCGGACAATTGGCGTCCTACCCTGGCTATCGCGCTGGCATTTCTGCTGGCGATCACCGGCGCATTGGTGTTCGCGACCCGCGCCACCCACCAGGCACGCCATTTCCGGACCATCGACCAGCCCATTCACGGCTGGATGTCGATCCCCTTCATCGCGCACACGCACCACGTACCTCCGTCCGTGCTCTTTCAGGCCATCGGAGTTCAGCCGCGCGAGCCGCATGACCATCGCTCGGTCCGGCACATCGCCCGCGAGCTGAACCGGCCCGTTCCCGAAGTGATCGGCGATTTGCAGAAAGCGATCGATCAGGCGAAGCAACCGCCCGGCGGTCCGCCGCAATGAGCGAGCAGCTTCTTTCGCTGGTCACGCAGTACGGTCCGCCGGCGCTCTTCGGCATCGTGGGAATTGCCGCGATCGGTGTGCCGCTGCCCATCACGCTGCTGCTGATTGTGGTGGGTTCGATGGTGTCGCAGGGTGCGATGAACATCTGGCTGGCGCTGGCCGCGGCCAGCGCGGGATCCATTCTGGGCGATCAGGCCGGCTACGCCATCGGCCGGTTCGGAGGAACGGCCGCGGTGGAGAAATTGTCGCGTGTTTTCGGAAAGAAGGCCGGCCTGGAGGCGATGGAAGCGAAAGCGCACGCATGGGGCGGACCCGGCATTTTCCTGACGCGGTGGCTGCTAAGCGCGCTGGGGCCGTGGATCAACCTCGCCAGCGGAACCGCTGCCTATCCCTGGCACCGCTTCCTGTTCTGGGACATTCTGGGAGAATGCACCGGCGCGGCCATCTATATCTCGCTCGGGCGCATATTCAGCGATCGCGTGCTGGCCCTCGATAGCGTGCTGGGCGATATGACGTGGGCGATCGGCGCGCTGATTCTGGCGCTGATTCTGGGATGGCAGTTGTGGAAGAGGTTGCGGCGATAGCCCGCTTGGGCCGCGTCTGCCTTGTCGGACAGCCAATCTTGAGAGACTTGCAAAACTCGTTGTTCCGCACAAAAAGGCACCGCTCCCTCGCGGTCGCGGCTCAGTAGGCGCTGTTGTTTCAGCACGTGACGAATGAGCCGGACCCGGACGGCACTCCGCAAGCAACCCACGGCGGCAGACTCACGGAATTCGTGTCTCGGTGGTATCTTACGGGTTTGTCACGGCGCACGTCGCGCGTCATCTGTTGGAGATCCGACCCCGGTGGTTCTCCGCTGGGGGTGATTTCCGTAATGCGTGGGATCTTCAACGTTATCGCGATGCTGATAGTCGCCGAGGTTGCGGGCGCGCAAGTGCCCGCCTGCAACGTTACGCAGGACCAAAACACGTCGACGGCCGACGTCCAGAAGCTAATCAACGAGGCCCTTGGCTCGGGGCTGCCCGCCGATGACCTGAACATCGACGGCATAGTAAGCGTATCCGACGTACAAATCGTAATCGACGCGGCTCTGAAACTTGGTTGTTCCGCGCCGGTTTCCATATCGCTGATCAACCCGAGCGGCGGCGCCGCCGGACTGAGCCCGACGATTGCGATCCGCGGGGTGAACACGAGCTTTACGCAGGGAGTGACTGTGGCCACTTTTGGCGCCGGCATCAGCGTCGGCGGTGCAACCGAGGGCCAACCGGGACAGGTCACCGTAATCACCCCAACGAGCGCCATCGCGCAGTTGACCATCGATCCGGCCGCCGCGACGGGTGCGCGAAGCGTGACGGTGACTACCCTCAGCCAGGTGGCTACGTCCGCCAACGGGTTCAACGTGCTGGCTGCGCTGCCGGCTTACGGACCCTTGAGCGTGGCTAACACCTCACCCGCCGCCAATGCCACCGGTGTGAGCCTGTCGGCGACAATTCAGGTCGTTTTCAATGAGCCGTTGGATTCGAGTACCATCACGGCATCAACGTTCGCATTATCGAACGCGGCCGGTCCCCTGCCGGTCAGTCTGTCCTTCAATGCCGGCAGCAACACCACCGTGTCGATGGCGCCTGGCGGCCTTCTCACGCCGCAAACCGTCTATACCGTGACCGTGGCGGCACAAGTGAAGAATGCCGCCGAGAACCCGCTCGGCACAGTCCTGACATTCTCATTCACCACGCAGCCCCCAGCCAGCGTCACGGGAGCACTCACCTTGCCGGCCGGCCTGACGCCGGCGAGTCTGTCCGTGATCAGTTACGGCGGGAATGCGACGACGCCCGACCAAAACGGAAACTTCACGGCAACCATAAACCCGTCCGGCACCAGCCTGGTGGCCGCGATGATTCCGGGCGAATCCTTTGGACTGATGGCAATCACCATCGGCGGGATGCCCCTGGAGAGTAGTTCCACAAACGTGAATGCAGGCTACGCGGGACGGCAGGTCGTGCGCCGGACTAAGTGGCAGGTCACGGCGTCCCCCGCGGCCGCGCCCTCAACTACCGACATGGTGGTCGATTTTCAGACCACCGCCGAGACTCTGCTTTTCTTTACTCCCGCGTTATTCGCTTCCGGCCAGACGAGGGCCACGAACATCCTGACGGCGATCGGAGCCAACCCGGCCACTGCCCAGCTCGCCCAGATCCTGTCGCAAAAGTATGCGTTGCAGAATCCGCTCAGCGATCCGGACGTGCAGTCCGCCGGGCAGAGTGCTGTGGCGGCGATTGTCCAGGATTTGATTCAACAGACGCAAACCAACGCGAGCCAGTCGAAGAGCTCGAAAGCGGCCACCGCCGCGGCTACCGGCACCACGGCCACCGATGCCGGCGTGGCCGTACCTGCCGGCGTAGTCGTGACCTCCTACTGCTCCGGCGGCGCGCAATTCGCCCTGCCATCTTCCGGCCTGATCTGTCTGGACCTGGACTACATTTCCTTTCCGTATGGCTCGTACGCTCAGAATCCCGACGGCAGCGTGGCATTCCAGCCGAATAATTGCAGTGGCCGCGAGGCCTTCTGTGCGGTGGGCTGGCTCGGCCGCGTGACCCCGTTTTCCGACCACGAGGATCCTCGCAACATTTCGCCGCCCGGACCGGGTTCGGAGAGTCCCACCGGACAGTTCGATCAGTATTCCTGCAGCTCAGGACAGGCTTGCTCCTTCTTTTGGATCGATGGCAACAGCCTGGCGTCATATCTAGACTGGCAGACGGACTTCGCAAGGATTGCGTCCAAGGTGCTCAGTTCCACCGGGATTACCTCAAATACCAGCTTCACCCTCCCCGCCCCCACCAACGGGACCACGAATTACGTGGCCCGATTCTACAGCGGGGGTTTTGCGGATCTCACTGAACTGGGCGAGGTGATCGGCGGCAAATTCAGCGACCAGCAGAGCCTGGTACTCGGATTCCTGGCGGAGAACATGAACATAGTATCGTCGGCGATCGATCTGCTCAGCGCGACGCACGTTTTTCCGGATACCGTGCTCGGCTGCGTGGCGGAAGCGATGGTGGATGAGGCTGCCACCGCCGCGGCGACTCTTCCAGCCTACGCCCCCAGCCTTTCCTCGGTAGAGAGTGGATTGGCCCAGGCAGCCTCCGATCTGGTTGCCAAGCTTTCACCCTGCGATGCGCAATCCCTGGCCGGCGCGGCGACGGAGGTCGCGGGCGTTGCCAGTTGGTTCAGCGGCATTGGCGATGTGCTGGACGCCGTTGCGGCCATCGGCGATATCGGCGAGGTGCTGCAGCGCCTGGTCGAAACACTGGTGGTCGCGACTCCGATCGAGACCGCACTCATCGAAGTCGCGCCGATATCTTCGCTTCCGGGCAACCCCGTACCGTCCGTCAGTTCGCTCTTTCCCGCGTCCGCGGCGGCGGGCTCGCCGTCTCTCAGCCTTACGATCAATGGGAACGGGTTCCTCTCCAGCTCGACAGTCTCGGTCAATGGCACTGCTTTCGCCACCACTTTTTTGAACAGCGGCCAGTTGCAAATCTCGCTCAGCACCGCCGACCTGGCCGCGGCGGCCAATTTCCAGCTAATCGTCTCGAACACCGGTCTCGGCGGCGGTCAGGCCACGACCACTTTTTCGGTCTACCAGACGGCGCCCACGGCGGGTTTTACCATGTCAGCGGGTGGCTTGTCGGCAACGGACGGTCAGACTCTTGGTCTCAACGTTACCAGCGGCGCCACCGCCAGCGTGGCCTTCGACGGCACTGGCCGCAGCTCCGCCTTGAACGGCGCGAGCGTGGCGGGCTACAAGTGGACGGTGGACGGCGTGGCGGCCTCCAGTGCCGGAAAGTTCTCGCAGTCGCTCGGCGCGGGTAGTCACACGGTCGCGCTGGTGGTGACGGACAATCGCGGCGGCACGTCCGCGCCCGCGACGGGTACGGTGACGGTGATCGTCTTCAACACGGTGTCGACGTTTTCCGCGAACTATTCCGGCGGGCTGGCGGTCGAGGGACTGGATGGTAATTTCTACCTGACGTTGTTCCCGCAGGACCCGGTGGGACCGCTCTGGGGCGACATCGTCAAGATCACCGCGAACGGCTCGGTAACCGAACTGCACCAGTTCAGCGGTAGCGACGGCAGCAATCCGTCTGCCCCGTTGGTACAGGGTTCCGACGGCAACTTCTACGGCACGACCGAATCCGGCGGCGCTAACGGCGATGGGACGATCTTCCAAATGACCCCCGCCGGATCGCTCGTTACCCTGCACAACTTCAACCTTACCGACGGCGTTGCCCCAGGGGCGTTGGTGCAGGGCGCGGACGGCAACTTCTACGGGACTGCCTCCTACGGCGGCGCGAATGGCTACGGGACGATCTTCAAGATCACCTCCGCGGGCGCATTCACTTTGCTGTACAGCTTCAGCAACAGTGACGGCAGTTATCCTTTCGCCGGCCTGGTACAAGGCACGGACGGCAATTTCCATGGGACGACCCCTTCGGGCGGCGCCCACAGTCTCTATGGGACGGTTTTCAAGATGACTCCAGCCGGCTCGCTCACCACCTTGCACAGCTTCGGCCGCGGCGACGGCTATTATCCATGGGGGCTGGTGCTGGGAGCCGACGGCAATTTTTATGGGACGACATTCGAAGGCGGCGCTTTCGGCTACGAGAATTCCGGCTCGGGTTTCGGGACGGTCTTCGAAATCACACCTGCGGGGACTCTCACAACGCTGCACAATTTCGCCGGCAGTGAAGGCAGCTATCCCGCCGCCGCGCCCATCGCCGCTTCGGACGGCAATTTCTACGGTGTTGCCGTAGGTTGTTGCTCCAATGACCAAACCATCTTTGAGTTCGCCGGCCAGAACCTGACGACCGTCTACAGCGCATCTTCTTACGCGGATCCACTCGCGCAGATCATCCAGGCTACGGACGGAAGTTTTTACGGGACGACGCAGAACGCCGGCAACGGCGACGGCGGGACCTTCTTCCAACTCGCCACGGGCCTCAGCCCGTTCGTGAACACCCTGCCTCCCGGCGGCAGCATCGGCGCTATCGTAATCATCCAGGGAAGCGGCCTTGCGGGCGCGACTCGCGTTACGTTCAACGGCGTCGCGGCAGCCTTCAACGTGGTATCGGATTCCGAGATCACGGCCACCGTGCCGCCGGGTGCGACTACCGGCAGGGTGCAGGTGACCACGCCAACTTCGACGCTCAGCAGCAGAGTTGCGTTTATTATTCCGTGATGGCTATCGCCGCTTCAGGTTCGAGGTCACGATAAGGACCGTCAATTTTTCCTGACCTGGAGGCTGCCGAACCACCGTGCCGCCGGTGACCACGCCGGCCTCCACGCTCAGCAGTAAAGTTGCGTTTATTATTCCGTGACGGCTATCGCCGCAGTCCCCTGCCCGGCGCCACGCGTTCGACCAGCTTCCCGTCGCGCACCACCGGGACGCCGTTCACCAGCACGTAGACCATTCCTTCCGAATACTGCGCGGGATTTTCGAACGTGGCGCGATCGGTGACGCGAGCGGCATCGAAGACGGCGATGTCGGCGTCGGCGCCCACCGCGATGCGCCCCTTCGACTTGACCCCGAGCCGCTCGGCCGGCGCGGCGGTCATCTTGCGCAGCGCCTCCATGAGGCTGAGGGCGTGCTCTTCGCGCACGTAGCGCCCGAGCACGCGGGCGTATGTCCCGGCTGCGCGCGGATGGCCTTTGCCGTTTTCCAGAATGCCATCGGACGCGATCATCACCAGGGGATTCGCCATGGCGAGCTTCACCATGTCCTCCGGAATCGAATGAATCACCACCATGCCGCCCTGCTGGCGATAGCGGGCGAAGCTCTCGGCCGTCAGCCGTTCTCCGGTGGCCGCCCACTGCAGATCGCCGAAGGAAATCCCGCCCTGACGCGCCTGCCATCCGTCGCTGAAGATGGCGGAGGAGAGATCGGTCATCCCCGCCGTGTAGGGGTAAGCCTCGGAAGTAACGTCGAGCCCACGGCGACGCGCGCCTTCGATCATCTGGAGGCACAAAGGCGTCTCGCGGAGCCCCATGCTGGTAACGTGGACGATGTGCAGCGATGCGCCCGTCGCGGCGGCATCGGCAAGAACTTCCTGGAGCGCATCGATGACGCCGGGTTCCACTGGCCCGCCGTTGCGCATGTGGATGTAGAGCGCGGTCTTCTTTTCCGCCGCCAGCTTGAAGAGGTCGAGGATTTCTGCGCGCGACGCCAGCGGCACATACGCGATCCCCACGCCGATTCCCAGCGCGCCATCGTCCAACCCACGGCGCACGAGCGCGAGCGTCTGGCGCTGTTCTTCCAGCGTGGCCGCGCGCTCCACTGCCTTATCGCGCGGCAGAAGCGCGCCCGAATCGTGCATCACCGCCATGCGCGCCGGCAGATGGCCGGCAGTGGCGCCGAAATTGACCAGCGCCTTGCCCTCGCGCTCGGCATACCACGCCGGCACGGGCGAAACTCCCACCTCCATTTCGAGCGCGGTGGTGACGCCGTCCATGGCTTTGTAGCGGTAATTCTCGGGCGTTTGGCCGTGCGAATGGAGGTCGATGAATCCCGGCGCGACAATCAGGCCTTTGGCGTCGAGCACCGTGCGCCCGCGGAGAGCCTGCGCTGAGATCGCCGCGATCTTATCCCCGCGGATGCCGACGTTGCGCACAGCGTCCAACCCGCTGGCCGGATCCAGGACGCGCCCATTGGCGATCACGAGGTCGAAATCCTGCGCGAAAGCGGCGATTGAGAAGGTCACGAGTAGAAATAGGATGCGCATATTGAAAAGAAAAGCACCGCTCCCTCGCGGTCGCGGCTCAGCAACGCTTAAGCAGTTCAGTAACACTTAAGCAGTTCAGTAACGCTTAGGCCGTTCAGCAACGCTTAAGCAATTCAGCAACGCTTAAGCAGTTCAGCAACGCTTAAGCGGTTCAGCAACGCTTGAGTAACTCCCATCGCGGCTCGACCCCCAGGCCCGGCGCTTCGCCCGCCGCCATTCTGCCCTCCTTGCGTTGCGGCGCGCCGGACGCGTTGCTCACCGTGACGTAGCTATTGAAATCCGTGGCGGTAAACAAATAATTTGGAGGCGTGCTGTGCGCCAGGTGCGCGATAGCGGCGGTGATGATGTCGCCGCCCCAGGTATCTTCGATGGTCAGCGCGATCCCCAGCGACACGCACAAATCGCGAATCTGCCGCGCCCTGGTCAACCCGCCGACTTTCGAAATCTTCAGATTGATCACATCCATGGCCTGATCGTGGACGCCCTGCACTACCATTTCGAGGCTATCGACCACTTCGTCCAGGACGAACGGCCGGTCGGTGTGGCGCCGGACCACCAGGCATTCCCGGTAACTGGCGCAGGGCTGCTCGATATACACGTCGACTTCGCGGACGGCATCCACCACGCGCAGCGCCTCGTGCTGCGTCCAGCCGGTATTGGCGTCGGCGATCAGGACGTCGCCGGGCTTCAGCTTGGACGCCACCTGGTGGATTCGCTGGATGTCGGTATCGGGATCGCCGCCCACCTTGAGCTGGAACTTGGTGTACCCTTCGGCGCGGTAGTGCGCGACTTTTTCGGCCATCGCCTTCGGGCTCTCCTGGGAAATCGCGCGGTAGAGCGGGAAACTCTCGCCGTACCGCCCGCCGAGCAGCGTCACCACCGGCATTCCCGCCGCCTTGCCGAGAATATCCCAGCACGCCATGTCGATGGCCGACTTCACGTAGGGATGGCCGCGGAGCGCGGCGTCCATGCGGCCGTTCAGTACGCCCAGCGCGGTGGGATCGAGACCGATGAGTTGCGGCGCCAGCTTGGCGATTCCCGCGCGGGCGCCTTCCGCGTAAGCCGGCAGGTAGGCCGGCCCGAGCGGGCACACCTCGCCGTATCCGTCGATGCCGGCATCGGTATGGACCGCGACCACGGTGGAATCGAAAACTTCCACCGAGTTGCCGACCGACCATTTATAGCTGCCCTCGTGGAGCGGCAGATCGATTTGAAAAACTTCGATTCCGCTGATCTTCAAATGTCACCCTACTTTTGCCTTTTGATGGTCATATCCCCGCCCATATCCATGCCGGCATCGTTGGTGGTGGTCAGGACGATTTCGTCGCCCTTAATGACCCCTTTACTCGAAAAAGTAGTGGCGTTCCCGCCCATGTCGACTTTGACCGCGAACGAAATCTTGTCGCCGTCCAGTTTACAATCGGTGAGGGGCAGCGGGTCGCCCTGCGGGCCCTGCACGGTACCGGTGAACTTATCGCCATCCTGTTTGAAGCTGTAGGTGAGGGTGAAATCGCCGCCCCCGCCGGAGATGGTTCCCACCCAGGTGCCGGTGATGTCGGAAGCCCAGGCGGCTACGGCCAACAGGCCAAGAAGAACCGTAAGAATCGCGAATCTGCGTCTTTGCATGGAATGATTGTACCGTCCGCCATTCGGGTACGCTAGTCTGGAACTACCGAAATATCCCCTTCCTGTCTCACCGCCCAACCCGGAATTCACCGAACCTGACGACACGAAACGCCATGAAATATGGTGCCCTTCGGGGGCGTGCCGGATGATGAAGACTGGACCTTGTTATGACGATCCCGGCACTCGTTGACAAATTTTTCTATGCGAAGGAATTTGACGACAACCTAACAGTCGCCAGCATGCGGGCGTATCACATTGGCATGCGGCAGTTTGAATCGTGCTGGCAAAACCTGACCACCGACGACTGGGCCGAATTTGAGGAAGCTGTGAAGCGCCAAAAAGCGATGCTGCTGCAAAACGGCCTTAAGCCCATCTCGCTCCGAGCTTACGTGACTGTCCTCCGCAGCTTTGTGAATTGGTCGCACCAGAATGGCTATCGTCGCGGCCCGTACTCGCGGACTAAAATGAAGGTGCCAAAACTGCTGCCGGGTTTCTTGGAGCGCGAGGAGTTTATGAAACTCTTGACTGTGCCGGTGGACACCCGGCGATCGCGGCGCGCTCAATTGGCCACGCGGGTTTTCTTGGATACCTGTGGTTCGAAGTGCTCGTTGGCGGTGCACCAACAGACTCCTTGTGTCTCCGGAACGAGATTGACGGCTTTTGCGAGGCTAGGTGCGGACGGCGGACCATTGCGAGCGGGTGCCTTCTACTCATTGCGCAGTGCGACCAGAGGATCGACACGCATGGCGCGCCAAGCGGGGATCAGCGATGCGGCGAAGCCGGTGGCGGCAAGCGTGAGAGCCACGGGCGGCCCTGTCAAAAGCCCAGAAAGCTTGCATCGCGGCCGGGGCGTTCGCATCCAGAGTCTTAAGTCTTTTCAGGTTATTCATGCTGTACATGGCGTACCTCGAGTTGTTTGAAAAGCACCGCGGTTTGGCCCGACGCGGAAATCGCGCCGAGGCCGGCCAGGGACGCAATCATCAGCAGGGATGCGCCTGAATGGTAACAGTTCACGTCCCCAGGTCGATTTCGCTGGACAAATAGCGCCGCATCGGCTACCGTATAGTGGATGAATGGGCGGCATCGCGATCCGCTGGCGAGCGATTTGAAGCTGGAGAATGAAC
>Ga0181538_10000414_pt1 | contig 49904 bp, 39 predicted proteins | sample PEATcosm2014_Bin_40_FD_119773 | JGI IMG/M metagenome (GOLD analysis project Ga0181538, IMG submission 119773) | Peatland microbial communities from MTU Mesocosm Facility, Houghton, MI, USA - PEATcosm2014_Bin23_30_metaG | ecosystem: Environmental > Terrestrial > Soil > Wetlands > Peat | place...
AAACGCGCGCGACTACCCGCGATTTGCGCAATTGAGAGAGCCGTTGGCCGAGTGTCTTTTGGAAGACCTTTCGAAATTACTGTCAAGGCAGGCTATTCGCGCTCGTGTTGCCTCAGTAGAGCCAGTAGACCTTGATCGAAGCGCGATTTGTTCACTTCCATGCGGCCGCCGCCGAATACTTCCGCGAGCCGAGGGAAGCGTCCCGTTGCCAGTTGGGCGGAAGCAAAATCCCTGTCGACCGTGGCCTCGGTGGAAGTTTCGCGTAACGCGTGGCCGAAAACGAAGTCGTCGATCGTCGCGAGGAGACTGATCTTCTGTTTATTCGTCATCGAGGTCTCGGCGAGTGCGTCGAGACATTGCTCCATGTGACGCATCGCATTGACCCCGGGGGGAGCCGATGACATTGCGACGAGCGCCCAGGGGTGACGGACGAATATGGCGTGGGTTCGCCTGGCAATCGCCATCAGCGCGCGCTGCCAACCTTTCGGAAGTGACGGTAGCAGAGCTTCTTGCATGAGTGCGTCGTCCATCGCTGCGATCAGATCGTCTTTTGTCTTCACATAGTAATAGAGGCTCATTGTTCCAACGTTCAGCTCTTGCGCCACACGGCGCATCGACACCGCATGGAAGCCCTCCGCGTCGGCTATAGCGAGCGCGACAGCAGCTATCTTCTCTCTGGTCAATCGCGATTTTGTATTTGACATTCGTACGCTGTACCATTATACTCATCGTACAATGTACGAAACTACGGTGCTGATTGTCGGGGCCGGACCGACCGGGTTGACCCTGGCCCTTGATCTCGCTCGCCGCGGGATCTCATTTCGTGTGATCGAAGCCGCAATCGCTCCCTTCGAAGGATCGCGTGGCAAAGGCATCCAGCCGCGCACACTCGAAATTTTCGATGACCTCGGCGTCATTGGCGCCATTCTCGCCGCGGGGGCGCCTTACCCGAAGTTCCGCTTGCACTTGGGGCCCTTCTCGCTGCGGGCAGGCTCGATGGATTCATCCAGACGGCCAACCGACGGTGTGCCGTATCCGAACCTATGGATGGTGCCGCAGGCCCGCACCGAGGCGATCCTCCGCAATCGTTTGGGCGCGTTAGGCGGAGAGGTTGAATTCGGAAAGGCGCTCGCGGCGTTTACGCAGAATCAACACGGAGTGGATGCCACGCTCTCTACCGGCGAAAGGGTACGAGCGGATTTTCTGGTCGGCTGTGATGGCGGCCACAGCATGGTGCGAAAAGCGCTCGGCCTGCGGTTCGGTGGCGAAACGGTCGACGACAAGCCCATCCTCGTGGCAGACCTCGAGGTCAATGGACTCGATCGCCGCGACTGGCACGTCTGGCCGTTCGCCAAAGGCGGCGCGGTTGCGCTTTGTCCGCTGCCGAACACTTCGCTGTTCCAATTCACCGGGAGGGCGAAAGCTGCCGCAGCGGGAATTGAGAGCACGATCCGCAAAGTTACGGGCCACCACGTCGAGCGCGTAGCCTGGAGTTCCATATACCAGCCGTCGGCGCGTATGGTCGATCGCTACCGCGTCGGGCGCGTGTTCCTGGCAGGCGACGCAGCGCACGTGCATCCGCCGGCAGGAGGCCAAGGACTCAACACAGGTGTGCAGGATGCCTACAACCTGGGCTGGAAGCTGGCACACGTCATTGGCGGCGATGCCGATTCGCTGCTCGATACATACGAAGTCGAACGCCTGCCGATCGCCGCAGCTGTCCTCGGTCTCGCCAAGCGGCTGCATAGGACGCGATCGATCACGCGAGGGGACGCGACCAACCAACTGGCGTTGCATTATCGTATGAGCCCATTGTCCTCAGGAGTCCCGGTCGGAAGCCTGCAACCCGGGGACCGCATGCCCGATGCCCGGCTCGACGATGGAAGCAGACTCTTCGATCATTTGCGCGGTCCTCAGTCCACGGAACTAGTCACCCCAGAGGGGCCGCGGATTCTGATTCGTCCGGACGGCTACATTGCGCACATCGGCGCAACCGAGTTCAGTGATTACGCGGGTGAGCCGACACGTCAGGTCCGTAGCACAATGGTCCCGCGGCGCTAGCGTATCTCAAAGCCAGGTCGAAGGTGTTCCGATGCAGGAAAGCCGGCGGGCCATGGCTAAATGCTAATCCTTCTCCCAGTGGCGAGTTGCGACAAATCTCTAAATCTAAAGGCGGGAAATACTTAAGCAACCACTTGACAATCTCCGAGACCGGTGCGATAGTTAAGTAAATCTTGAAGTATTCAGGAGGGAGGAACCATGAATCCAACCGTAACGCACTCAACTTTCACCATCGAACGCCGCTATTCCGCTACACCGGAGCGGGTTTTCGCCGCTTTTGCCGACCCCGCCAAGAAGCGGCGCTGGTTTGCCGAACGCAACCAGCGCACCGCCGAGTTTGAGATGGACTTTCAAGTCGGAGGCCGGGAACGAACCAAGTCCGAGCTTGGACCGGATACCCCGTTCCCTGGTGTAGCAATCACAAATGACACGGTTTATCAGGACATCGCGGCCAACCGGCGGATCGTCTTCGCATATACCATGACGCTTGGCGACCGGCGCATCTCGGCGTCTCTGGCGACCGTCGAATTGCTTCCGTCCGATACCGGAGCGGTCTTGATTTTCACCGAGCAGGGAGCGTTTTTCGAGGGGTCCGACGGTCCTAAGATGCGCCAGGAGGGGTGGAATGGCATTTTGGACGGGCTGAACGCCGAAGTGGAGTAGGGCAATGCCCCAGAGAATCAATATCGACCGTGTATTCCATGCATTGGGCGATCCCACGCGCAGGGCGTTGGTGGAAAAGCTCAGTGAAGGGCCGATGTCCGTCTCGCGCCTGGCGGCGCCGCTCGCGATTACCCTGGCCGCCGTGGTGCAGCACCTGCAAATCCTGGAGCGGAGCGGGCTGGTCCACACCGAAAAGGCGGGCCGGGTCAGAACTTGCCGGATCGAACCCAATGCACTGTCGGAGGTCGAACAATGGTTCGCCGACCGGCGGTCGATGTGGGCACGGAAGTTGGATGCTTTGGGCGAGTTTCTCGCGGAAGAAGAAAAAAACTGACCGCGCCCTGTCGATCCGGCGCCCGGCCGTTCGACTACAGGGTGCAGGCGGAATGCACAAAGAGGGAATCGAAGGAGATCTGTCATGACTTTCCTGAAAGATTTGAAATTCGCGTACCGCTCCCTGGCTCGCGCCAAGGGTCTGACGGCGACGGTAGTGCTGACGCTGGCGCTGGGGATCGGCGCCAATGCGGCGATTTTCAGCCTGGTGCGGGGCGTGCTGTTGCGGCCACTGGTCAATCGCGGCGAAGACCGGCTCATCTACATCCGCCAGAGCGCTCCCGGTCTGCACATCGAAAACTCCACCTTCTCGGTTCCCGAGATCCAGGATTTGAAGTCGCGCGTCACCAGCTTCAGCGAGTTCGGCGACTTTTCGACTATCGGGTTCACGATGGTTGGCCTGGGAAAGCCGCAAGAGGTGCGCTCGGGGGTGGTGGGAGGGTCGTATTTCGATGTGATGGGGCTGCATCCGGTGCTCGGGCGCCTGCTCGGACCGGGTGACGACGGAGCGGCGGCAGCGGGCGCCTGCGTACTCACGTACCGCTTCTGGGCCGACACGCTGAAGCGCGACCCTTCGGTGATCGGCAAGACCGTGCGGTTGAGTACGCGAACGGCGACCATCGTGGGAGTGCTCGAACCTTCGGTGCCCTATCCGGCCGAAACGGAGATCATTGCCAATGTGGTGACCAGCCCGCATCACCTGTCGGCGACGATGGTGCAGGGCCGCGTCCATCGCATGACCGAGTTGTTCGGCCGGTTGAAGCCGGGAGTGACGCTGGAACAGGCGCGGGCCGACCTGACCGCGGCATACCAATCGATGGTCGGGCAGCATCCCGAAGCGTACTCGCCGAAGGCCCAGAGCCGCATCACCGCGGTTCGCCTGCGCGATCAGATCACATCCAAGGCGAAGACGGTGCTGTGGGTGCTGCTGGCGGCTTCGGGGCTGGTCTTTATTATTGCGTGCTCGAACGTCGCCAACCTGGTGCTGGCGCGGACGGTGCGGCGGGAAGGCGAGCTATCGATTCGCGAAGCGCTGGGCGCCAACGCGCACGATTTGCGCCGGACGCTGCTGGCGGAGAGTCTGCTGCTGTGTGGCGCGGGCGCGGCGCTCGGAGTTGCGATCGCGCGTCCCATGGTGGCGACGCTGGCACGGTATGCCTCGCGGTTTTCGGTGCGCGCGCTCGATCTAACAGTGGATTCCAGCCTGCTATGGGTGGGGGCAGGACTGGCGGTGGTGGCGTCGGTGCTGCTGGCATACGTTCCGCGATTGCCCCTTTCGGGAACGTTGCGCGGGTTCGGCCGGGGGAGCGGCAGCCCGCGCATCACTGGCAGCACCACGCGCCGCCTGCGGGTGTTCGCGGTAGTGCAGATCGCCGCGTCGTTCGTATTGCTGGCGGGGGCGGCGATGCTCCTGAAGACGCTGCTCTCGCTCCAGGCGACCGAGACGGGCTACGACACGCGCCACGTGCTGGCGATCAACGTTCCGGTGATGTCTTACGGGAAGACGCCGGACCAGATCGTGGAGTTTTACCGGGAGGCGATGCGGCGGATCGAAGAGCTGCCGAACGTGGAGCGGGTAGCGTTCGGCACGCAGACGCCATGGCGCGACGCCGGCGGTTTCGGTCCCGGATTCGCGTTCACCGCCGACGGCCACGTGAAGGCGCCGGGCGAGGAAGATCCGCTGGGGCGGATGCGCTACATTTCGCCGGGATTTTTCGCGGCTGTGGGAGTGCCGCTGATCGCCGGCCGGGACTTTAACGATTTGGACCGGCGCGGCGCGGAAAAGGTGGTGCTCGTGAGCCAGAGCCTGGCGCAGAGGATGTTTCCCAACCAGGACGCGGTGAACCGGCACATCATGTGGACCGATCCGGTGATGAAGTTCATCAATGTCAGCCCGGAGCCGCGGCGGATTGTCGGGGTGGTGGCGGATGTGGACGATGAGAACGTGGTGCCGGGGCCGGCGTTCACGATTTACGAGCCGTTCGCGCAGGAAGGGCTGTGGGCCGGCCGGTTGTTCGTCCACGCGCGTGGCAATCCGTACTCGCTGGTAACGCCGATCGAGCGCATCATTCGCGGGCTTTCGGCCGACCAACCGGTGGAGAAAGCGGCGACGCTGGAGGATATTCGCGCCGAAGTGCTCACGCCGGATCGGCTGAACACCATCGTGTTTGGCGGATTCGCGGCGGTGGCGCTGGCTATCGCGATTGTGGGAGTGGCGGGCGTGCTGGCGTTTTCGGTGAGCGGGCGGACGCGGGAATTTGGCATCCGGCTGGCGGTGGGCGGCGAGCCGCGGCAACTGGTGATGACCGTGATGGGACAAGGCGCGTGGATCGCCGCGGCGGGAGTTGTAGCGGGAGCGGCCGTGGGCTACTCGCTGGCGATACTGGCGGGCAGTTATTTCCAGGTGGTGCAGATGCCGGGGACGGTACCGCTGATAGGGTCGGCGGTGGTGCTGGTGGCGGCAGCGCTGGTGGCATCGACGCTGCCGGCGGCACGGGCGGCGCGGGTGGATGTGATTCAAGCGTTGAGGGCGGAGTGAGGTTTATGAAACGAATTACAGTTGTTGCGATGGCGATAATGATGACTTCGATGGCGCAGGCGCAGTCCCGCATGGGTCCGCCGGATCCTTATATGATGGCGGACGGGAATGCGGAAATCGCGCTGGCAAGAAGTGCGGCTCCAAAAGCGGTTTCGGACGATGCCGGAGTCATGGTTCTTGACCGGCAAGGCTACACGACGGCAGAGAAGGGAACCAACGGTTTCGTGTGCCTGGTGCTGCGATCCTGGACTGCCGGGACCGACTTTCCGGAATTCTGGAATCCCAAAATCCGCTCGCCGATCTGCCTCAATCCGCAGGCCGTGCGGACATATCTTCCGCTTATGATTGCCAGGGCCAAGCTGTTGTTCTCCGGAAAATCCAAGGATGAAATGGTGGAGGCGATCTCGGCCGCGCTCGATAAGAAGGAACTGCCAACCCAGGAAACGGGCGCCATGTGCTACATGATGTCGAAGCAGGGTCATTTGAACGATCACGCCGGCCATTGGCACCCGCACCTGATGTTCTTCGTCCCGCTGACCGACGCCAAAATCTGGGGCGCGGATGTGGCGGGCTCTCCGGTTTTATCGGACCGGGACCCTTTGGATCGATTGACAATATTTATGGTTCCGGTCGGAAAATGGTCGGACGGCACGGCGGATTCGCACGACGGAAATTGAGCCTGCGGAACTCGATTCAGGCCTGCGGGCGGGTGCGTAACCGATCTGTGGAAATGACGTGCCCGGCACCCCTTGCGGTCGCGGCTCAGTAACTGCTTGCAAACATGCGCGCTTTTGACGCAATAACCTGAAATTCCCAAAACGGCTACTTGCTCGGAGTAAGCTAACAGGATGCGCCGCTTTCTTCTTCCGGTGGTCTTCTTTTGGGCGTCCGCGCCACTTGTGTCCGCCGATATCGATGGTGTCCTCAAGTCGGCGATCGGCCCCAAGGGACTGCCTTCGGTCGTGGCCATGGTCGCCACGCGAGACGAGATCCTGTATCAGGGCGCCCACGGCGACGCCTCTCTCGATTCGGTGTTTCGCATCTTCTCGATGACGAAGCCGATCACCTCGGTTGCCGCCATGCAGTTAGTCGAGCAGGGCAAACTCGACCTGGACGCGCCCGCCGACCGCTATCTTCCCGAACTCGCTCAACTCAAGATCCTCACCGGCTACGATGGCAAACATCCCATTCTCAAGCCTGCAACGCGCCGGCCCACGCTGCGTCAACTCCTCTCGCATACTTCCGGATTCGGCTACGGTATCTGGGACGAGAACCTGGCCAGGTATCCGGATGCCGACGATCCCCTGAAGGCCCCGCTCGTCTTCGAGCCTGGCACGAAATGGCAGTATGGCGTGAGCGCCGATGTCGTCGGTCTGATTGTAGAGCGGGTCAGCGGCCAGAGTCTGGAGGACTACTTCCAGCAGCACATATTCCGGCCGCTCGGAATGACTTCCACCACCTTCTTTCCCGGCCGGCTGGAAGCGCGCATTGTGAAAGTGGCCAACCGTCAGCCCGACGGAACTTATAAAGAGGAGCGGGTCCCGCTTCCCAAACAGATCCGCACTCACGGCGGCGGCGGACTGTTCAGCACCGCTAGCGACTATGTCCGATTCATGCAGATGTTCCTCCGCGGCGGCGAAGGCATTCTGAAGCCCGCGACCATTGAAGCGATGCGCCAGAACCAGATTGGCGCGCTCAATGTTCGCAAGATGATCTCGACCAACGCTACTTTCACTCGCGATTTCGGATTCCACATCGAGGCTGGCGACAAGTTCGGTCTCGGCTTCCAGATCAATGCCGTTGCTTACACGAACGGCCGCGCCGCCAACTCCATGGCTTGGGCCGGCCTGTGGAACACTTTTTTCTGGATCGACCCGGCGTCAAACCTGTGCGCCGTGATCCTCATGCAGTCCTCGCCATTCTTCGATCCGCCGGCTATCCAGACGCTCCAGGCCTTCGAGGCGGCGGCGTACCGAAAGCCCTGATGCGGCGGACTACCGAAGGGAAAGAAAGAGAAGCAGTTCTCACAGAGGCCACGGAGGACACAGAGGAAAACCACGGGCGGAATCGGTTTTCCCTGTGAGCTCTGTGCTCTCTGAGTGAGATGCCTGGAAAGGCGGCTGCAGCCAGGATTGGCTGCCCACATAGCTACTTTTCGACGGGGCGCCCAAAACACAGCACGTATCCGTTGTTATCGAGGATCTCGAATGCCCTGAGTCCATCGCTCGTATTGGCGAGGTCCCGATGCATGGGAACCTCCCTGCCTACGAATTCGGTGTACAGTGAGTCGGGATCGTCGGTGTTGATGTAGGCGTCCCAGCGAGCCCATTCGTGGCGCGTACGATTGGGCTGGGGATGGACGTCGGGCGCGATGGCCTTCAACATGAGCATTACCCGGTCACGTCCCACACCGGCGAAGAAGTCATTGCTGTTTCCGTCACCGCCGCCCTTATAAAGAACGTCGAACCCGAGCTTGGATTGATAGAAGGCAAGCGTGGCGGCCAGGTCGTCGACGATAAAAAACGGAGCAACACAGTTCAACATACGCCGTAGTCTACCGCGTTCTTAGATCAGGAGGAAAACAAGGCACCGCTCATCAGTAGGCGAACATTTCGCGCAGGCGGTTCAGCAAGCCAGGCTGATCGAATCCTTCCATCATCCAGAGACTGCTGGATCTTCTGGTTGCCGGATACAGAATGCTCTTGCCATCGGGAGACAGGCTGAGGCGTATGCCGGGATTGCTGAAGCTGGCTGGCTCAAAATCTTTGGGGATATCTCCGACGACCTTCACTTCCCTGGTTGCGATGTCGATTGAGATTAAGCTGCGGCGATCGGGTTCGACGCGAATTCCGTACAGGCGTTTGGAGTCGGCCGAGAAGGTCATCTCGATGGTGTGGGGTTCAACGTAGGTGCGCTGCGTTTTGCCATCGGGCGAGATGAGGGACCAGGTGGCGACGTCGGAGTTGACGCGCGCGTCGATGAATTTGATCCACTGTCCGTCAGGCGACCACTCGGGCAGCGGAATTCCCGCCTTCTCACAGAGCACGGTGGGTGTGGCTTCGCCGGTGGTTCGGACCACCATGATCGCGGGGAACCCATTGCGGAACTGCCAGTAGACGATGCGGCTCCCGTCCGGCGACCAGGAGCCGCCGCGCTCGATGACATCCTTGGAGTTGGTGAGCCGGACCGGCGGCCCGCCGGAGAGGGATGAGATCCAGTTCACTTGAATGTCGGCGCCGCGCGTGTAGGCCACACGGTCGGCCTGCGGAGAGAGGGCTGGAAGCAGGAATGTACTGTGGGTCCCGGGAAACGCGTCGGCGGTGACAATCGGGCGGTCGCCGTCCTCGCTACGCATCCAGATGGCGGACGTTCCGCTGCGCTCGCTGGTGTAGACGAACGCATTTCGATGGAGCGCCCAGGCGGGCATGCCGGTGGTGGTTTCGGATGAAATGACGCGCTCGACGGAAGCGTCGGCGAGGGAGGCGGAGACGATCATGTAGTCGGTTCGCGACTGCTTGAAGAGCAGTTGTTTTCCGTCAGGCGAAAGCGCCGGCTGGGATTGGGATTCGGATGAGATTCCGGCGGTGAGCTTTTCGCGCATTCCCGAACGAATGCCGGCGAGCCACAGATGGCCGCCGAAAGACCAGATACCGAGCCGGGTGTTGGGGAACCACGACCAGCCGCCGTACCCGCTCTCGGGCACACTCTTGAAAACGCGCCCGGGAGACTGGCCCGCGGGGTAAGGCAGGTTCCATACCTGCCGGCCATCCAAGGCGTCCACGATCAGGGTGATGGACCGCATGTCCGGTGAGAATTGGGCGTCCGGCTGGTTCGACCAGGTAGCGGTCTCGAAAGGGGCAGGGGTGTAACGCTTCAGGGGCGATCCGACCGGAGAGGCGGTGTAGACCGCGAGTTTCCGACCATCGGGGTAGCGGACCATAACCAGAGCTTTTCCATCGGCAGAGATTCTGAGCCGGGCGAAGTACCCGTCCATCGGCATGACCACGTCCGGCTCACCGCCGAAGACCGGCACGGAAAAGAGCGCGTAGGGCGAATCGGCGCCCTGCGGACGCTTGGCCACGACCAGAACGCGCTTGTTGTCGGGCGACCACCCGGCAAAGTCCAGGACGTCCAAACCGCGAGTCAGGGGCACCGGGGTTGGGGAGTTCAGGTAACGCAGAAACAGACGGCGGCCGCCAACCGGTCCGGCGCTATAGGTGAACGCCTTGCCGTCGGGGGACCAGGAGGCAACCGAAGGGTTTTCCCACGAAACCTCAATGGGAGTGAACGTGGCGTTCGCCACTCCCCGGGCCGGGTGAAAAAGCCATCCGGCAGCGCCGGATACCAGCGCGAGCGCGAGGCCCGCGTAGAGAATCCAGGCCTTCGGCCAGGGGCGTGGGCGGGGCGGCATCTCCTGGGCGCCGGCGGTGTGAACTCCACTTGCGGTGATACTCTCGGAAAGACGGCCGCTGACCTGCCGCAGTTCGCGGTATAGATCGCGCGTGGACTCGTAGCGGTCCGAGGGGTCCTTGGCGAGCAAACGCTCCACGATCCATCGCAGCGGCGCAGGCACGGTTGCCGGCAGCGGGTCGGCTTCTTCGCGGATGATGGCCGTCATGGTCTCGGCCGCACTGCCCCGCAAAAAGGCCCGCCGGCCAGCGGCGAGTTCGTATAAGACGAGTCCGAACGAATACTGGTCCGATTGCGCGGTGAGGTCGGTACTCCCTCGCGCCTGCTCGGGACTCATGTAAGCGATGGTGCCGAGCGTGGTGCCGGCGTCGGTGCGCGCGATGGTGCGGGTAGCATCGGCAGGCGTGTTGTCCGTGGGCACGATCTTGGCCAGGCCGAAGTCGAGAATCTTGACGCGGCCCTCGCGCGTAATGAGGATGTTGTCGGGCTTGAGGTCGCGGTGGATGATGCCCGCGGCGTGGGCGGCGGCCAGACCATCGGCGATCTGCACGGCGATGTCGAGCAGCTTGCGCGGCGTATCGACCGAGGCGATGGGAGTGCCCTCGACAAACTCCATGACCAGGTAGTCCGGTCCAACGTCGTACAACTGGCAGATGTTGGGGTGATTGAGCGCGGCGACCGCCCGGGCCTCACGCTCGAAGCGTTCCGAAAAGGCCTCTTTGGAAACCTTGATGGCGACGGTTCGATCGAGACGCGTGTCGCGGGCTTTGTACACTTCGCCCATACCACCGGCTCCGATGGGGTTCAGAATCTCGTAGGGGCCGCGGCATGTTCCGGGAGCAAGGGACATATCTGGTCTCGGACAATTCTACTGCAATTGGACCGGCGACTGATGAGCGCGCGGGCTGTTGGCGCATGGCGGGGTCTGGCGGCGCCCGCGGATGAAGCTGGAGGGGTACAAATACCGACACGCTGGGTGCACGCATCGGAGGCACGCCGCTCACCGGAATTAGTCCGGCAAGGCGGTCCGATAAGTTCGGCCATCGTTGCCGTTACGCGATGCGGGTGCCGAAAGCCGCGGCTACTTCGTTGCGCCTGGTTGCCGTGCTCGACGTACTGTCCAAGTACGCCTCCGCGCGCCAACCGGCGCGTGCCTTGCATCGACGGCGTTCTCACGCGCCTCGCCACGAAGCGGTGTGAGACATGCAAGTTAAACAACAGCCTCGCGTTGGTAGAGCTCTTCGATTTTCTTCCAGCGCTCGGCCTGCATCTGCCGAATGCCCCCGTGTCAGCTCACGCTTGAGCCACTTGCGCAGGAGGTCCCAGTCGCGAATGACGGTTGGGGTGGACGTGCAGCACTTCAGCGGCCTCCTCCACGCTGAGCCGGCCAAAGTAGCGCAGATCGACCACCCGCGCTTTGCGCGGAGCCGTCGAAATCGCCTTGAAATAGAACATGAGTTACACAGTCTATTCAGCAGACGCGATTCCGTGGCGGATGGCATATGCTGTCAGGGCGGCATCGGTATGGAGTCCCAGCTTTTCGGTGATTTTCTGCTTGTGAAATTCCACCGTCTTGACGGAGACGCCGAGAATCTGGGCGATTTCCTTGCGAGCGCGCCCTTCCGCCACCAACTGGAGGACCTCACGTTGCCTGGAAGTGAGATCCGCCGAGAGCTTTGTCGACCGTCGCAAGAAAGCCGGAGTTTCCGTGCCGAGACGTTCTTGGATAGCCGAACTGATATACCTTCGGCCACTGTCAACGTCATGAAGCGCTGTGACCAGTTCGGTCGCGGCCGACTGTTTCAACACGTATCCGGATGCCCCCGCCGCGAACGCCGCGCTCACAAAACTGAGGTCCCCATGCATGGTGAGGATAATCAGCTTCGAGTCGGGATTCGATTGTTTCAGACGGCGCGCGGCTTCGATGCCGTTCAAGCCGGGCATGGAAATGTCCAGCAGTATCACGTCGGGGCGGTGTTTTTCCGCGGCCTCCAGCACCGCCCTGCCGTCGCCGGCCGTCGCCACCACCTCGAATTCCGGCGCCAGCAGAGCCTTCAGTCCTTCCAGGAGAATGGTATGGTCGTCGGCAATCAACAGCCGCGGCTTCTTCATAGTGGGCTCAATTCCGTAACCAGCGCCGCCGGCTCAGTTTCGAGGGGTATCCGGATGTCGATGCGGGTGCCGTCGCCGGGCTTTGGCAGAATCGAAAAAGTCCCACCCAGATGCCGCACCCGTTCCTCCATGCTGATCAGTCCGAGCCCTTTTCCTTTCGTTTGGTCCAAGTCGAATCCATGACCGTCATCCTTGATGGCGATGTGGAGAACATCGTCACTGCCGAAAATCGATATCACGGCGCGCTTGGCCTCGGCATGCTTGGCAACGTTCCCCAGCGCCTCCTGGACCACGCGATAGACGCACAGGGCCACCCCGGACGCGATTGCCCCGGGCAGGGCACGCGTTATCAACCGAACCTTGATCTTCCTTAGTTTGGAAAACTCCTCGCAGTACGATCGCAGGGCCGGTTCCAGGCCGAGATGCGTGAGCATGACTGGGTGAAGGTTGCGGGCAGTGCGGCGGAGGTCCTCCGAGAGCACCTCCATCTGCTTCTGCAACTCTCCTATTTTGCCGTGCAGTTCTTCGGACGAAATTCCGCGCGCCTGATGCAACACCTCCAGTTGAACGGCTAGCGCAGTAAGCCTCTGGCTGATGTCGTCGTGAAGCTCCTGCGAGACCCGCCGCCGCTCCTCCTCCTGGGCTTCCACCAGGCCGGCTGTCAGCGTCCGCAACTGCTCCTGGCTGTGCCGAAGGATCTCGGTTTGTTGCAGCGCCTTTTCGGCCAGCCTGGCTTCGGTGACATCCACGCCGACCCAGACCAGGTGCCGCGTGGCGTCCTGGGCCTCTGTAACCAACGTGCTGGACCAGGAAATCAAATGGTGGTGGCCGCTCCGGTCCACCCAATGATTCTCGTGCTCGCGCGCGGAGCGGCTCTCCGCGAGCTCCTTGTACACCTGCTTGACGGCTGCAATTTCTTCGGGGGGCACGAGAACCTCCCAGAAGGGCTTTCCCTCCACCTCCTCGAAGGAGTACTCGCTGAGCCGGCGGCAGGCGAGGTTGAATCGGGCGATGTGGCCCTCCAGGTCAGTGACCATCACCAGAGCGGCCGCCGATTCCAGCACGGCCGCCGTGAAGGTCTGCTCGCGCTGCAATTCAAGGTGGATTCGCTTGGCTGCATCGATGTCAATAAAGGTCATCACCGCGCCGTCAATCTTGTTGTCCATGGTCCGGTAGGGCCTGACCCGCATGGACAACCAGCGGCCTTCCCGGTCCTGAACCTCCCGCTCGCGCACACTCATGGTATCGACGACCTCGGTGACCAGCGCGGCCAGGTCCGGTACATCGATGTTCGGGCGGAGGTTGACAATGGGGCGCCCCACGTCGCCGGGCAGCAAGTTCAGCAGTATTTCGGCCTGGGGGGTGAAACGCCGGATACGCCAGTCACCGCTCAGCATCAGGATGGGGATGTTGACGCTACTGAGCAGATTGGTGAGATCGTCGTTGAGCTGCGCCAACTCGAAGTTGCGGTTCCCCAACTGCTCGTTGACCGTGACCAGCTCTTCGTTGGTCGACTGCAACTCCTCTTTGGCCGTTTCCAGTTCCTCGTTGGTGGATTGCAGCTCTTCGTTACTGGAAAGGGCTTCCTCGTTGGCGGATTTCAGCTCCTCGTTGATGGCTTCCTGCTCCTGGATCATCGACTGGAGGGACTCTTTAGTCGCCTGCAAATCCCGGCGTAGCCGGGCATCCTCCTGCGACTGGCGCCTGGCGGTGGGCGGCGCCTGGTGGCCTCCAGCTTCCGGGCCGGCCGGCAGGCGCGCCGGCGTTTCCTGGAACAACAATAAAAAGAACCGCTCGCCCAGATTGCTCTTGATCGGTACCACCTCCAGGGAGACGTCCCAGGGGCGGCCCTCGCGCAGGATCCGGATGCCTTCCTTGTGAACGCTGATCTCCTGTTTCTTGGCGTGGTGAAGTGCCGTGCGCAGTTCCACGGCTAATTCCGGGCGCACCATGCGGAGCAGGCCCAGGCTCGCCTGGCCCGGCGGAGGAGAAAGGTAGGGACTCGATTGCCCGCGAAAGTGGAGAATGTGCAGGCTCTCGTCGACGACGAGGCCGGCGGGTGCGTATTGGGCAAGGACTATTCGGTCCGCTTCCTTCTGCACGTCGAACCGCGACTCCGTTTCCGGCTTTCCAGCGGCCGCTCCCATGGCTTTCTCGAAACCCGCGGCGGTGGAAAGATCAAAAACCCGGCCGGGTACGGCAGGCTTTTTCGAACAGATCTTGTGCTCCCGGTCGATCACCGTGAACAGGTCCGTGAAGCCGCTGGTCGATTCCGACTTCCCCTGCATCAGGAACCCGATGGACCTGAGGGCATAGTGGAAAATGGCCATGACCTTCTTCTGGAGCACGGGCCCCATGTAGATCAGGACGTTGCGGCAACTGATGAGGTCCAGCCGCGAGAACGGAGGATCCTGGCCGAGGTCCTGCCGCGCGAATACGCACATCTCGCGTAGCGATTTCACGATCTGGAAGCCACTCTCCACTTTGACGAAGAAGCGCCGCAGCCGCTCCGCGGAGACCTCGCTGAGGCTGCTCTCGCTGTACACGCCCGCGCGCGCTTTTTCGATCGACGCTTCACTGATATCGGTGCCAAAGACCTGGATGGGCACGTTGCTGACGCGGTCGCCCAGGCATTCCAGCAGGACCATGGCGATGGAGTACGCCTCTTCTCCCGTGGAACAGCCAGGGACCCAGATGCGAAGCGACTCGCCAGGCGGCTTGCCGTCGAGAATCTTGGGGAAGATCCGGTCCGCCAACGCCTGAAACGCTTCCGGCTCCCGGAAGAAGCCCGTCACGTGAATGAGGATATCTTCGCATAAGGCCGCCGGCTCGGCCCGGTTCTCGTGAAGGAACCGCAGGTACTGCTTCAGGCTCTCCAGTTTGTGCAGGAGCATCCGGCGGGCAATCCGCCGCTTGATGGTGTTGTATTTGTAATACGCGAAATTCACTCCAGTCGCCTTCTGGAGGACGAGGAAGATCTTGTGTAGATCGTCGTCACTATCGTCGGCCGGCTCCTCAGCCTGCGACGGGGGCCCTGCTCCCAGGTAGGGATGCCGGCCGATGCGCGCCAGTTCGCTCGCGATGCCCTCCGGCGGCAGGACGAAGTCCACGCACCCGGCGGCGATGGCGCTGCGCGGCATGCCGTCATACTTCGCGCTTTTGATGTCCTGGGCGAAGGTGATGCCACCTTCGCTCTTGATGGCCTTCAGCCCCATGGTACCGTCGGAGGCGGTTCCGGAAAGAATCACGCCGATCGCCCGATTGCCGCGGTCTGCGGCCAGCGAAGTGAGGAAGTAATCGATGGGCAGGTGTTTCGCCATCGGCTCCCCGCGGGCCATCAGATGGAGCGTCCCGTTCGCGATCCCCATAGTCTTGTTCGGGGGGATGACGTAGACATGATTCGGTTCCACCGTCATGCCCTCTTCCACCTCCGCGACGGGCATCGCGGTGGCCTTGGAGAGCAACTTGGCCAGCAGGCTCTCATGTCCGGGGTCAAGATGCTGCACCAGCACCAATGCCAAGCCTGTATCCGAAGGCAAAGCCTTGAGGAGTTCCCGGAACGCTTCGAAACCCCCCGCCGACGCACCCACGCCTACGATTGGGTGAGGTTTTTCGGGAATGGATGGCTCAATCGGCTGGGGGGTGGCCTCCGGTTCGACCTTCCGGCCAGGCTTCCGCCGAGGCGTCACCGCGGGTGAATTCTTCGCCTGCGGCCGAGTACTGCTTCCGGGCTTCGCCGGACTTTTGCGAGCCATAGTCTTCCTCCCTGGGAAGCGAGCCAGAAGTGCAAGGCCGCCGCCCTGTTGAGGGCGTGCGACCATATTCTCTCATAACATCCCAAAGAGGGTAGTAATTTCGCTACATTGGCGGTTGAGTCTCCCTAGGCACCCGCCTAGGTCCGTTCGGCCGGCCTGGGTCCTACTATCGAGGGGAATAATACTTACTAAGTTCAAGTCGGAGGAGGCGGCAGCGCCTGCGGATCGTCGGATTATCGATCCCTGGGACGCTGCCGCGTCGCAGCCCGAAGGGGCACCCTCGAGCACGTGCACGGCAATCGCAAGCTCGCCGCCGAAATGTTGGGGATCAGCCTGCGAACGCCGCAGAACCGGATCGCCGAATTGCGCGAAGAGACAAAGGTAACAGTCCCGGCTTGTGATGGGGCCGCGAGTAAGGCCCCCTCTTGAACAGGCATTAAGCTCCGCTCAAAGGTCAGGCCCCCGCTTTTGCGCAGGAGGGGCGGCCTCAGAATGGACCAAGTTGGTAATCAAAAGGAAGTGAACCATGCCAAGGCGAGGAAGGAGAGTGGGCTCGGGCGCGACGGCCGTCGAAGATCCGTCGGAAACCGTTGCAAGCAACACAGCAAGGGTGATGCCCGAAAGGATCGTCCTAGGTCAATCCGTGAAAACTGCCGCAACCGTTATCCCAACGGAAAGCGAAATCGCCGCAGTCGCCTATCAATTGTGGGTCAACAACGGCGGTCCCGCTGGATCGGATCAAGAAGACTCGTTCCGCGCAGAAGCGATGCTCAAAGACGCACTCGTCGCGGAGTGCGAAGGATTGTCGAGATGTCCACCAATCCCTCGCTGCGATAGTCGCGCCCGGTTCGAAATGCTGGCTGAGCTCCGACATGAGGGACATTGGCAGGTATGGGAACGCGAATGGGCGGCGCCCGCTGGACTTGGGATTAGGCCGCTACAGGCATCGGAGTTTCGAATCGACCGGGACGGGGGGTAACTGAGATTGAACAAGACTCCTAAAGGCGCTGCGGCGAGAGATTCTCGATCCCAACCTCGCTCTCGGCACGGCAACTTTTGCCTTCTGGACGGCACGAACTGCACCTACAAAGTATGAGCTTCTCACGCTTCCTGTTTGCGTTCACACCCTTTCTATTTGGTTCCAAACCCGCCCCGGGGAGGGCCCGATGGAGGAAGCCAGACCGAAGGCTTTCCACCGCGCATGGCGGCTTTTGCGGGCGTCAAAATGAGCATGCCAAACATGGCTGACCGCACCTGGGGTGCCGAAGTCTCTTGCTATTACCCCGCCAAGCCCTATTGGACATAAGAGTTTGGATTACGACGAGACGCACCTACGCAGCCGCCTTCGCTCCTACGTTCTTTCGGTCTTCTTCAGCTTGGAGCCAGTCCACTTCGGGTGAGCCGATCGGACGCCCTCTTGCTACCCAGCAGTCGTATGCGGAAGCTGTGATTGCGTCTTGGTCGGAATTCGCCGCCGGCGGGAAATGTTGAAGCCATTCGACAGGGTGAGACCGAATCTGTGAATTCTGCTCAAGGACATCTGCCCATTTCGGGTCGTCGTCCTTAAGGTTGAGGAAAGTGCCGAGTGTGCCTTCGTAAGATCCTTTTGCGAGAAATACTGCATCGCCTTTTTGAAATGTTGGGCCTGCGACAGGCATGGGTGGTTGTTGCGTGTGGAAGCTGAGCACCGTGTCCGTCCTTTCTGGCAAGGGACATCAGGGGCGGACGGTTCAGTGGGCCAAATACTGCTTTGCCGCACAGCTCTTGGTGGGAGATGCCATCTCTATTGTAGTGCTTTCCGACTTACTGCGACGATTTATCTCATGGGCAACGTTTGGTTGGACCAGCATCTGAAACGCGGGGAGAATGCGAATGGGCTACCGTCTTCAGAAAGTGATTTCATTTCGGCAAGGGGACACTGCCGCGTTCGCGGCGAACGCCAGCGACTCACTGTCTGCGGCTCTGTCCAAACTGGTCCAGCCCTCGCCTTCTCGCCACTTCTGGAGAACCATCCTGTCGGAGCGCTTCCGGTAAGAGTTCTGGCGGTAGACGGCCAAGTGGTGCTGGCGGCCTCAAAAGTGCTGCATTTGGCGGGTCCCGCGAAATGCGGTGAACAGATTGGAGGCGCTCATATGCGCATTGACCTTTACACAAAGACGATCCTCACGGTCATCGCTTTGCTTCTTGCGGTGTTCACACTGAGACCAATTCTTCAGCCCCAAGGCGCAATGGCGCAGGGAAGCTACGCCGGTATCCAATTCTCGTATAGCGGGGGTAACCACGCGTTCTTCAATGCCAACACGGGCGACGTTTGGGAATATGGCGACCATGGCAACTTTCGCAACCACTACAAAGTCCGTGAACTGGGTAAGGATCACGGGCGTTAAAAGGGATGGGCCGGGAACCCCGGTGACCGGCCCAAAGTTGTTCCGTTGTGAGACGAACGGCATCGCAACCTCTTCACGACGTGAATCAACCAGAGCGAACGCAGATGCAGCTCGGCCAGCAACCACGCGATTTTCCAGATTGTTTTCAGATGATTGCCGACATCCGGATGACGGCGCGATTGCTCTGATCCGGGGCGGTTCGGCAAAGACACGTCCGCTCCGGAAGAGATTGGCCCCTCTCGTGCCCGCCAGGACGAGAGTTGAACTCGGCGATTGCCGACGGCCGATGAATAATCGGCGAAAGGAGACCTGAAATGCGTATTCGCGTTATTCGGTTGTTATTGTTGTTCGCAGGAATAGTATTCTTATTGACCCCGTCTTTCGCGCAAGTGGGCGCGCCCACTGTCGCGCCCCCTGAGCTACCCGCCTACGAGCAGCCCATGTGCCCCGGCGACGGTTATATCTGGACGCCAGGATATTGGGCTTGGGACGGCGAGTATTACTGGGTACCGGGCACATGGGTGATGGCTCCCGAAGCCGGGTACCTGTGGACTCCAGGCTACTGGGGTTGGGGGGGCGACGGATTTATGTTCAATGAAGGCTACTGGGGCCTGTCGGTAGGTTTCTACGGTGGGATTGACTATGGCTTCGGATACTTCGGTAATGGTTACGAAGGCGGCCGCTGGGAGAACGGGCATTTCTTCTACAACACGGCGGTAAACCGCGTGGACGCCAACGCCATCCACAACGTTTACAACACGAAGGTGAACGAGAGGGTCAACCGGGTCAGCTACAACGGCGGCAACGGCGGGATCAACGCACGCGCCACTTCTGAAGAAGAGGCTGCTGCTCGTGGCAAACGTGTTGGGCCTGTATCCGCTCAGACTCAACATGCCTGGTCTGCCCACAGTAATCCCCAGCAACGGCTTTCTGCCAACCACGGCGCACCGCCGGTTACTGCGACTGCTCGCCCCAACACTGCAGTCCATCCTAAGGACCTGCCGCCCGTCCAACGCCCCGCTGCTCCTAAGACGGGGAACGCGAAGCTGGACCAGAAATACCAGAAGGAGCAGGACAACGTGGTCGCGAAGCAGAACCAGGATCGACAGAAACTCCAGCAGAAGCAGGATCAGGAACATCAGCAGCTGACGAAACAGAAGGCTGCTCCAGCGAGAGTGCAGCAGGTTGAGCAACAACACCAGCAGCAGACGCAGCAAATGCATCAAGGGCACACGCAGCAGATGCAGCAGATGCAGCAGAGACAGTCAGCTGGCGGCGGAGCTCGCGGCGGCGGACGGCGGTAATGAACTGTCGTTAGCGCGCTCGCTCGCGATGCCCTCAGGCGGCAGGACGAGTCCACACACCCGGCCACGATGGCGTTGCGCGGCATGCCGTCATACTTCGCGCTCTTGATGTCCTGTGCGAAGGTGATGCCACCTTCGCTCTTAGTGGCCTTCAGCCCCACGGTTCCGTCTGATGCGGTTCCGGAGAGAATCTCGCCGATCGCCCGATTACCCCGGTCTGCTGTTAGCGAAGTAAAGAAAGTAATCGATGGGCAGGTGTTTCGCCATCGGCTCGCCAGTCTTGTTCGGGGGATGACGTAGACATGATTCGGTTCCACCGTCATGCCCTCTTCCACCTCCGCGACGGGCATCGTGGTGGCCTTGGAGAGCAACTTGGCCGGCAGGCTCTCATGTCCGGGGTCGAAATGCTGCACCAGCAGCAATGCCAAACCTGTATCAGAAGGCAAAGCCTTGAGCAGTTCCCGGAACGTTTCGAAACCTCCCGCCGACGCACCCACGCCTGTGATTGGGTGAGGTTTTTCCGGGATGGATGGCTCAGCGGGATGGGGGGTCTGTACCACCGCAGATAAGGTAATAATCGCGCCGCTTTGCCCGTTTGAGCCGATCTTAACCTAGGCGACCGCCTAGTTCCATTCGCCCGGCCCGGAGTTTATTGTCAAAAGAAGCTAGGCCAGATGAATGGAGGGCGGAGGCGCTATTGTGGCCTTGCCCGTCTCTGGATTGCTGGAAACGGCAGCTTATGAATGTCGCAGGAATCATCACGGAGCTTCGGTCGGAGTTACAAGAGATCGATGACGCCATCCGCTCGCTGGAGCGATTTAATCCGCTCACCGGGGCGGCAGAATCACAAGCACGATCCGTGATCGAAATCAGGCTCGTTACGAAACCAAACGACGCCTCGTAATCCGAGGGCTTGCGGTTTGCAGACGACAAGACTGGCTGCGTAACACCGGGCTTGCAGGACTGTGCGAGGAGAAAAAGGTTGATGGGCGCGAATGGGAATTGTAGTACGTGACAGTCAACCGGTCGTCTCGTGAACCGACCTCACCGCGATGGGGTAATGATCTCGCTGTAGCGGTGGTACTGATTTACCTAGGCACCTTCCCAGTTCCATTCGCCCCAGCGGAGTTCTACCATCAAAGAGAAAAATACCAACTGAAGTTCAAGTCGGAGGCGGAGGCAGTGCCTCGCGGATCACTGGTTTACCGATCTCCGGGGCACTGCCGTATCTGCGTCTGCGGGGCGACCGTTTGAGGCCCGCCCGGCAGGGCGTCCGGGAGTGCCGGCCGATGCCGCCAATTAGTGGCCACGTTTGCTTCACTTCTTCCTGTTGCCCCCGCTTCACGCGGGGCTTGTGATTCTGATTGGAGGGAACGTGTCCGAAAGGCGGTCGCAAAACAAAGGACGGGGCGGCATCCAGAAGCCGCCTGAGACCACATTCAAGCTCGTTCTATCTGTCAGCCCCAATCATGAAGACTGCGCTTCTCTGGAGCGCATTTTCAAATCCGGCTGGACCGTGGTTGCCACCTTCACTGTTGAATTGGCCCTTTCCATGTTACGGGAAATACCAATTCCAATCGTAATTTACGACTGCGATACCTCTTTGGGTCCGTGGAACGAGATGTTAGAGCGAATCTCGCTTCTTCCCGATCCTCCGCTGTTCATCGTGACTTCCCGGCTGGCAGACGAAAGGTTATGGGCGGAAGCCTTAAATCTGGGAGCGTGGGACGTGCTGGCGAAGCCGTTTGAGGCGGACGAAGTAATCCGAATTGTCAGTATCGCCGGCCAACATTGGCAGAATCGTCACGGCGTCCATATCGCCCGCACCGAACAAAGGAAGTCCACGAACGGAAGCGGAGATCTGGCTGCAACCGGAACCTAGCTCGCGGAGAGAACAAAATGGAAGCGATTTTCTTGACCGACGAGGAACTGAAGCGTCTCGAAACACGGTTTGGGCCGGTTGTGGGGCAAATGGGTCCGTGGAATTCCGATGGCATCTTCGGCTATGCAAGTGTTTCGATCATGGCCGCGGAGAAGGCAGCCGAAGCGTCTGCAAATCCCGTTCTCCTGACAGCGCTCCCCCGCCTGCGCACTTCGGAGGGGACGAGAACATTCGTCGAATTGTCGGAGGATCTCGGCCAGGCCTTGGTGCACAGAATCGTTGACGCCTACAGGGAGTTTTCGCTTTGGCCTCATCCATCGGCGGTGATGCATTCCAGGAACACATAGGCTTCGTCATGCCCCGACAATCTGCGCTTTCGGGCCGGGTCCTCATCGTCGATGACGACGAGCGGCAGCGAAGCGCCCTGGCCGCCATACTGTCCGATTGTGACTTTGACACTCAGGTAGCGGCCGACGGGCTGGAAGCGCTGGAACGGCTCACAGCCTTCCACGCAGACGTCATCGTTGCCGATTTGGTCATGCCGCGCATGGACGGGTTTGAACTTCTTCGTCACCTGAAAGAACGCGGCGATCTTACGCCGGCGATCGCGCTCACCGGCTTCGGCAGTATGGACAAGGCGCTTTCCGCCGTCCACGACCTTAAGGCATTCTGGTTTCTGGAAAAGCCCGTGGAACCGCGTGCCTTCAAAATCCTTTTGGATCGCGCGATTCGCCACAAAAGAAGTCTGCAGAAGGCTGACGGACTCACGCACGACCTGAGTCTTCGCGGCGTACTCGGGGATCTGGTAGGAGCCTCCCCAGCGATGCTGCAGACCTTCTCGCTAATCAGACAGGTCGCGCCCACCTCGGCGCCCGTACTGATCCGCGGAGAGAGCGGCAGCGGAAAGGAACTGGTTGCCCGGGAAATCCATAAATGCAGCCCCCGTAGCGATGGCCCTTTCGTGGCGATCAATGCCGCCGCCCTACCGGAAACTTTGATTGAAAGCGAATTGTTCGGCCATGAGAGGGGCGCATTCACGGGGGCTCTGGAGCGCTTCGCGGGCTGCTTTGAACAGGCACATGGGGGCACTCTGTTTCTCGACGAGATCGGCGAGATGCCGCAATCTACTCAGCCGAAGCTGCTGCGCGTGCTCGAGGACTTGCGCGTGCGGCGGCTTGGAGGCAAGCATGAAATCGCGGTGGATGTTCGGGTACTTGCCGCGACCAGTCAGGAAATCGGATCGCATTTGAGAGAAGAACTTTACTATCGGTTAAGCGTATTCCAGATCGTGATTCCGCCACTGCGGGAGCGCAAGGAAGATATTCCGCTGATCGCCGATGTCATGCTGCAGAATCTGAACAAGAAGCACGGCACACGCGTTACAGGGGTCGATCCCGAAGTGGTGGGCCTTCTATACCGGTATGACTGGCCAGGAAATGTGCGGGAATTGCGCAACGTTCTGGAGCGGGCAGCCATCATGGCGGGCGAGGGTTTGATCCGGCTCACCAATCTTGCTTGCCCCACGCTCGACCTAAGTCCCGGCCCGTATAGCCGGCCGGCATCCGGCCATGAGGGCACTCGAATGCTCCAGCCTGGCCGATCACTCATGCAACTCGAGGAGGCTTACATCAAGCTCACGCTCGATCACGTGCACGGCAATCGCAAACTGGCCGCTGAAATGTTGGGGATTAGCCTGCGAACGCTGCAGAACCGGATCGCGGAACTACGCGAAGAGGCAAAGGTAGCAGTCCCGGCTTGTAATGGCGCGCGAGTCAGGCCCCCTCTTGAACAGGCATCCAACTCCGCTCAAAGGTCAGGCCCCGCTTTTGCGCAGGAGGGGCTGCCTCAGAATGGACCAAGTTGGTAATCAAAGGAAGTGAACCATGCCAAGGCGAGGAACGAGAATGGGCTCGGACGCGACCGCCGTCCTAGAGCCGTCGGAAACCATTTCAAGCGACACAGCAAGGATGATGCCCGAAAGGACCACCCGAGGTGAATCCGTGAAAGCCGAAGCGGCCGTTAGCCCAACGGAAAGCGAAATCGCCGCAGTCGCCTATCAATTGTGGGTCAACAACGGCTGTCCCGCTGGATCGGATCGAGAAGACTGGTACCGGGCCGAAGCGATACTCAAAGACGCACTCGTCGCGAAGTGCGAAGGCCCGTCGAAACGTGCATCGATCCCCCGCGATACTCGCACCGAGTCCCAAGTGCTGGTTTCGTTCCGATGGGGGATACGTGGACATTGGGAGGTATGGGAAAGCGAATGGGGAGGCGCCCGCTGGATCTGGGATGAGGCCACTCCAGTCGTTGGGGTTTGAATCAAACAGGCTGAACCAACGCCGGGGTTACTGCGATTGTACAAAACTCCTACGGGCCCGGGTACGGAGGACCGGAAACAGGCCCTGCAAGAGGCGCTGGCGGGTCCCGCGTGAGAAAGGGCACGCCGCAAAGCGGCGAGGGATTTTGGACCTTAAACTCGCTCTCCGCACGGCAACTATTGCCTGGAAACCTTGAGAAGTTCCCACTGTGTAGGTGCAGATCCAGCCGTCCATCATAATTTTGGTCCCAAATATGGCCAGGGAGAGCCCGATGGATGGAACCAGACCGAAGGATCTAGAAGTTTGGGTTTTGCAGCAAAAGTACCAAGACCATCGACTTTGGAGGATCAAGAGTTGGCGACCAGTGATAGACTCAGCCCAGGAGCCAGGGAAATCCTGGTGCAAACGCAAACAAGCTGTGAAAGTGTTCAATATTAGACAACTTCTACCGATTGAAACCAGCATGCTTGCTCTGCCCTAGGAGGCCCTAGGAGACCTTCGACATTCGGATTGACCGGGAGCCGGCGCGTCGCTACTTTCATTCCTCACGGGGAATGGCGGCTCGGAGTGGCGCGCCTCAGTTGGAGTTTTGGTAAGTAGGGCAAGAACCGGCTTCGCTTGCCAAGACAAACGATGAAATGTATCAAGCTGCTCAAAGAGGAGCTACCCATGCTTAGGCTAATTGGGATTGTTTTCACGGCGCTCACGCTGTTGCCTGCTAGCGCCCATGCCGACCTTCTGGGAACTGCGGGCGCTTTTGCCGTCCTGGGTGGCTCGGCGGTGACCAATACCGGCCCGACCACCATCACTGGCGATCTGGGTGTTTACCCAGGCAGTTCGATCACTGGCTCGGGGAGTATTTCACTGACAGGAACGGAATACGGAGCTGGTGCGGTCACGCAGCAGGCTCAGGCTGATCTCACCACTGCGTTCGTTGATCTAAACAAGCTGGCGCCTACTGAAAACCTGACTGGTATGGATCTGGGTGGATTGACTCTCACGTCAGGCGTCTACGATTTTAACAGCTCGGCTCAATTGACGGGCACTCTTACCCTGAACGCCCAGGGCATCGACAATGCGTTGTGGGTTTTTCAGATTGGAAGCACGCTTACGACCGCCAGCGCCTCGGCTGTTCAAATAACCAACCCCGGTTCTGGTGACAGCGTGTATTTTGTGGTCGGTAGCTCTGCCACTCTCGGTACTACCACCGCGTTTGAAGGTAATATTCTTGCGCTCGCCAGTATCACCCTGAATACCGGCGCAACCATTGACTGCGGTAGGGCTTTGGCGCAAACCGGTGCGGTGACGATGGACAACAACACCATCTCCATTGGCTGCACGGGAGTTACCGGGGAGACGAACAGCAATGGCTTGAGCGGCACCGAGCTTAGCTTTGATACCTCTGGCAATGTGGTTACCTCAGGGGGCACGGTCGTGACTCCCGCGGTTCCGGAACCCAGCGCACTTTTGCTCTTGGCGACCGTTATCGCCGGCTTGGCGATACAGCGTAGGCTAGGGATGCCGCGGCCTAAGAACCGCGCGCTGTAGGCGAAACCTAAACTCGAGAGCGCAGAGATGGCGGAGGGCGCGGAGGAAGAACACATCGGAGTAGAACAGAGGGAAACGGGAACAACGGGGCGATGGGCGAGGTCGGTTACAATCGACCTACATGATTGGCGCGGAGTGTTTGCTGCGGACGTTGTTGGCGAACCGGGTCGATTTGTGTTTGATGAATCCGGGAACGTCGGAGATGCAGTTCGTGGCGGCGCTCGATCGCGTGCCGGAGATGCGGGCCGTCCTCGCGCTGCAAGAAGGCGTGTGCGCGGGGGCGGCGGATGGCTACGCGCGCATGACGGGCAGGCCGGCGGCCACGCTGCTGCATCTGGGGCCGGGATTGGGCAACGCGCTTTCGAATCTGCACAACGCGCGCAAGGCGCTTTCGCCGGTGGTCAACATCGTGGGGGAGCATTCGACGGCGCATCTGAAGCACGACGCGCCTCTGACGGCCGACATCGAGGCGTTTGCGCGGCCGGTGTCGGGGTGGGTGCGGACACTGGAGAGGGCGGGTGCGATGGGGGAAGCCGCGTCGGCAGCGGTCGCCGCGGCGTTTGGGCCGCCGGGAAAAGTCGCGACCCTGATCGTGCCGGCGGATTTTTCGTGGAGCGAGGCGGGCGAGCCAGGATGCACGGTAGCGCGGTCGGCGCGCGTCTTGCCTGATGCCAGGCAGGTGCTGGGCGCGGCGAAGGCGCTGCGCTCGGGACGGAATGTGGGCCTGCTGCTCGGCGGCTCGGCGCTCCAGGCGCGGGGATTGGCGGCTGCGGGACGCGTGCGCGAGGCGACGGGCGCGCGAATCCTGGCGAATCGCTACGCGGCGCGAACCACTCGCGGCGCGGGAGTTCCGGCGGTGGAGCGGATTCCGTATTTTCCCGAGCGGGCGCAGGCGCTGCTGGCGGCGTTCGAGCGGCTGATTCTGGTGGAAGCGCGGCCGCCGGTTTCGTTCTTCGGCTATCCCGGCACGCGGAGCACGCTGGCGCCGGAGGATTGCGCCTTCGATGTGCTGGCAGCGGAGGGGCAGGATGGCGCGGGCGCGCTCGAGTGGCTGGCGGAGGAACTCGGCGCGCCGGCGGGCGAGTGCGCTCCCACGGCTCGGCCTGAGCTTCCGGCGGGCCAAGCGCTCACCGCCTCTACCGTTGGCAGGACGGTGGGCGCGTTGCTGCCGGAAGGCGCGATCATCGCGGACGAAACGGTATCCTCGGCGGAGGCCATCTGGCCGCACCTGGCCGGCGCGGCGGCGTACGATCATCTGCCGGTGACCGGCGGGTCGATCGGGCAGGGATTGCCCGTTGCCGTGGGCGCGGCGCTGGCGTGCCCTTTCCGCAAAGTGGTGGCGCTCGATGCCGACGGCAGCGCGATGTACACTCCGCAGGCGCTGTGGACGATGGCGCGCGAGCGCTTGGATGTCACGGTGGTGATACTGGCGAACCGGCGCTATCGCATTCTCGATATCGAGATGGAACGGACGGGCGCGGGCGCGGTGGGGCCGCGGGCAGAGGAGATGATCGATCTCACCGACCCGGAACTGGATTGGGTGCGGATTGCGCGTGGGTTCGGAGTGGAGGCGGCGCGGGCCACGAATGGGGACGAATTCATACGCGAGTTCGAGGCTGCGATGCGGGTGCGGGGGCCGAAGTTAATTGAGGCGGTGATCTAGTCAGGTGGGGCAGACAATCGTTGTCCGCTGCAAGAAAGGCACCGCTCCCTCGCGGTCGCGGCTCAGCGGGGCCTGTCGTTTCAACTTGCAGCTACTGAGCCGCGACCGCGAGGGAGCGGTGCCTTTGTAACTTGGCTGAATTTTGCAAGTGCCTCAAGATTGACTGCCTCACATTTCTAGAGGGCAGGAATTCTCTAACCGTTTCGCCTCCCCGGCAGTCTAAAGCCTGAGGAGCGAAATGAACCAGTACTCCGCAGACCTAAAGTACGGACTTCGGCAACTGCGATTGAATCCGCTGTTCACGGTGGTGGCGGTGCTTTCGCTTGCGCTGGGGATCGGGGCGAACATCGCGATTTTCGAATTGATCGACGCCATCCGCATGCGGCCGCTGCCGGTGGGGAATCCGCAGGAATTGGGGTATCTGGATTTTGCGCACGGGGCCAGGCGGGGCGGCTGGTGGTCGTCGCGCAGCGCCAACTTCACTTCCAAACAATGGGAGAGCCTGCAAAAGCACCAGGAGGCTTTTTCCGGCATGATCGCGTGGAGCGCGCAGAATTTCAACCTCAATCCCGAGGGGAAGGTGCGGTTCATCGACGGATTGTTCGTGAGCGGCGACTTCTTCAACGTTTTGCGAGTGCCGGCGGCGATGGGGCGCGTCTTTACGGCGCAGGACGATCAGCCAGGGTGCGGATCGCCGGGCGCGGTGCTGGGCTACTCGTTCTGGCAGAGCGAATTCGGCGGCGATGCGGCGGCTCTTGGCCGGACGGTGAAGCTGGATGGCAATGCGTTCCCGGTGATCGGGGTGGCCGCGCCGGGGTTTTTCGGGCCGGAGATCGGCAACCGGTTCGACGTCGCCATTCCGATTTGCGCGGACAACATGTTTTATGAGCCGGGCAAAGGGCGCATCCCAACGCCGATAGCGTGGTGGCTTTCGCTGATGGGCCGGCTGAAGCCGGGATGGACGGTCACGCGCGCCAACGCACAGATCCAGGCGATTTCGCCCGCGGTGATGCGCGATTCGCTGCCGCCATCGTACCGGTCGGAGTTCGCCAAGCAGTATCTGGCAAACAAACTGACGGTGACGTCGGGCGCGACGGGCGTTTCGGGGTTGCGCGAGGACTATCAGGATCCGCTGTGGATTCTGCTGGCGACTACCGGGCTGGTGCTGCTGATCGCCTGCGCCAACCTGGCGAATCTGCTGCTGGCGCGGGCGAGCGTGCGCGAACGCGAAATTGCGGTGCGGCAGGCGATCGGCGCGTCGCGCGGGCGGCTCATCGCGCAACTGCTTTCGGAAAGCATGCTGCTCGCGTTGATCGGCACGGTGCTGGGCGCGGGGCTGGCGGCGCTGGTGAGCCGCGGACTGGTCGCTTTCCTGACGACGGAAGGGAACCGCATGTTCGTGGGGCTCTCGATCGACTGGCGCATCGCGGGGTTCACGGCGGGGGTGGCGATGCTCACGTGCGTGCTTTTCGGGCTGGTGCCGGCATTGCGGGCCACGCGCGTGGCGCCGGCGTCGGTGATGCGGGCGAGCGGGCGCGGATTGACGAGCGGCCGCGAAAGGTTCAGCCTGCGCCGCATGCTGGTGGTGGCGCAAATGGCGATGTCGCTGGTGCTGCTGGCGGGAGCGCTCTTGTTTGTGCGCAGTTTGCAGAAGCTGATGGCGGTGGACCCCGGATTCCGGCCGGGGGGAATCGTGGCGGTGGGAGTGGATTATCGGGCGGCGCATTTCGCGAAGGAGCGGATTCCGGAAGTTCGGCGGGAGATGCTGGAAAAGCTCCAGTCGCGGACGGGAGCGATGGCGGCCGCCGAGGTGGATATGACGCCGGTGAGCCACTCGGGCTGGGACCAGATGGCGTGGGCGGAGGGATCGAGCGGGCCACGGATCGACAGCCTTTTCAATCGGTGCAGCCCGGGATATTTCCGCACCATGGGGACATCGTTTGTGGCGGGCCGCGATTTCAACGACCATGACGACTTGAGCGCGCCGCGCGTGGCGATTGTCAACGAGGAGTTTGCGCGCAAGATATTTGGCGGCCGGAATCCAGTGGGACAGACGTTCCGGCGGGAAGAATCGGCGGATAAGCCGGATTCGGTGTTCCTGGTGGTGGGGCTGGTGCGCAACACGAAATACTATGAGCTGCGCGAAGATTTTCGGCCGATTGCGTTTGTGCCGGAAGCGCAGGACGAAGAGCCGGGGCAGGGGATCAACTTCGTGCTGCGTACCAACGCGCCGCTGGGCGAGTTTTTCCATAACGCCGAGCGGGCGATTGCGGAGATCCATCCGGGGATCAGTATGGATTCCACGGTGCTCACTAAACAGCTTCAGGAATCGCTGATGCGCGACCGGCTGATGGCGGCGCTGGCGGGCGCTTTTGGCGTGCTGGCCGGCTCGCTGGCGGTGCTGGGATTGTATGGCGTGATCGCTTACATGGTGGCGCGCCGGAGGAATGAGATCGGGGTGCGGATTGCGCTGGGCGCGAGCCGGGGGCAGGTGATCGGGCTGGTGCTGCGGGAAGCGGTATTGCTGCTGGCGATCGGGCTCACGGCGGGGACGGGGTTGGCCATTTGGGCGGGGCGAGCGGCGGCTTCGATGGTGTACGGGATTACGCCGCGCGATCCGCTGACGCTGGGTTCCGCGGTGGCGCTGCTGGCGGCGGTGGCGCTCGCCGCCAGTTACGGTCCGGCGCGGAGGGCATCGAAACTGCAGCCGATGGAGGCGCTGCGGGATGAATAGGTGGGGTGTTCACCACAGAGGCACGGAGACATGGAGAAGGGCTCAGGAATTTACCGCCGAGAAGCTGAGGGCGCTGAGAGAAAACAAAAGTCAAAATCAAAAATCGAGAGCGCGGAGCTGGCGGAGGCCACAGAGTGGGCTGCCAGCGGGCGGCCTTTTGCACCCGTTGGCGGAGAGGGGATGGTTTTATCTGTGTGCATCCGTGTTCATCCGTGGCCGAAAAATAGCTGTTCTGGATTTCGCGGCACTCCGGACTTAGTCGAATTTTGGGACGTGGAAATTGGCCACGGATGCACGCGGATGCACACGGATAACGGCACGCCCGGCGATTCGCGCGGTAGTATTACAGAGAGGGAGGGACTCAGTGTGAGAGCATGGGTACCGATTTACACCGCCGGCGTGGTGCTGGCCGGTTTATTGTCGGCCGCGAGCGCGTGGCAACAGAATGACGCCAAAGATCCGCTGACTTTCGATGTGGCTTCCGTCAAGCCTACTCCGCCTGGGACGCAGGGCGGGGTGATTCACCAGTTACCTGGAAACCAGACGTACGAGATCGTCAACGCGCCGCTGCGCCTCATCATGACGGTGGCATTTACCGTGACCGACCGGCAGATTTCGGGCGGCCCGGAGTGGATCAATTCCGACCGCTGGAACATCCAGGCGAAGGCCGATCGCCGCGGCACCAACGACGAAATGCACGACGCGCTGGCGCGGCTGATCGAGGATCGCTTCCACCTGAAGGTGCGGCACGAAACGCGGGAACTTCCCGTGTACCTGCTGACCGTGGACAAGCAGGGAGTAAAGATGACGGTGCACGATGCGGCCGACCTGAAGCACGACCCGATCGCGGGGAATCCGTTCCAGGGCCTTACCGGGAACAACGTGACGATGAATTACTTCGCGTTCTTCCTTTCGCGCGGGCTCGATTCGAACGTGTTGGACCGGACCAACCTCACCGATCATTACGACCTGAAGTTGCATTACGTGCCCGAGCCTCCGCCGGGAGGGTTCCGCTTAAACGGCGAGGCGATGGCGGTGCCGGAGGGGCCGGATCTTTTCACCGCGCTGCGCGAGCAGCTCGGGCTGCGGCTCGAAAAAGGCAAAGGCCCGGTGGATTTTCTGGTGGTGGAGCACGTGGAGAAACCATCGGATAATTGAGCCCTGCGTTCGATCTGTAACACTCTGCAGGTTTCGTCTGTGATACCTTTATTAGGCCGCTATGCGCGCGTGGTGTCTTCTTCTGCTTGCGCCGCTTGTCGCCGGGGCACAATTTCCCGCGCCGGAACAGCCGGGAGTGCTGCTCGAACGCGACCTGAACGTGGATTCCGGGGAACTGGCCATCCGCGCGCCCGATAACCAGGTGTATCGCTATCGATTCGACGCCAAGACCCTGGTGCATCGCGATACGTTTTCCGGCGGAATGGGACATTTGCGTCTGGGCGACCAGGTGACCGTGGAGTCGGAGGCCGTGGCGGGCTCGCTGGTGCGATACGCGCGGACGATTTGGGTGTCGAATTCGACATCGGCACTGAGCCCGGCGGACAGCCGGCGGAGCATCGGATTTTCACTGCTGGACCTCAGTCCGCACACGGGAACGCTGACGTTTGCAGGGGTGGTGGCGCGGCTCAACGGCCAGAGCCTGGTGCTGCGCACGCGCGAAGGCGAGCAGACGCTGCTCATCCGCCGCGACACGCGCTACGTGGCGAACGGCGACACGGTGGAAGCGGCGCGGCTTCAGCCCAACATGCGCGTGTTCGTGCGGGCGGGGCGGAACCTTTACGAACAGGTTGAAGCTTACCAGGTGATTTGGGGCTCGATCCTGAATCCGGCGCGGCGGTGACACGGCGGACCGGTTTGCTAAACTCAATAAGAACCAATGACAAAGGAAAAAGAAAAGAAGCAGCCGCTGCCGCCGGTGGCTGAGTGGGCGCCGGCGCTGGCATTAAGCTGGCTGGTGCCCGGCGGCGGTCATCTGCTTCTCAAACGGACCGGCCGCGGTCTGCTCTTGATGGCCGCCATCACGTCGATGTTTATTTGCGGCTTGATGATGCACGGCGCGATGTTTCAGCCGGAGACGGGCGATCTGCTCACGACGCTGATCAACGTGGGCGGATTCATCGGCGATCTGGCTTCCGGCATTCTGTACCTTTTGAGCCAGTGGCTGGGGTATCCCGGGACAGATGTGGCCGGCGCGGTTCACGATTACGGCACCAAGTTCCTGGTGACCGCTGGATTGCTGAATATTCTGGCGATGGTGGATACCTTCGAGATCGCGGTGCGGAGAAAAGACTAATGCCCAAGATGACTCTTTCGCATTTTGAGGCGTCGGTGCTGTTCGCGCTGCTCACTTCGGTGGTGCTGGGCGTGGTTACCAAGCGCACGGACCGGGATCGCCTGCACTACGGCATTTACACGTTCCTCTGTTTTCTTGCGGCGCTGATCGGGCTCGGTTGGCTGATGTACCTCGGCCACGGATAGCGGCTATTTTCTGCCGTATGTCACGTTGACCGTAGTATCGCCGGAGTGTCCGCCGACGACGACCGAGAGCGATCGCTGGTCGCCCCCTTCCTCGGCGGCGACAATCATCCCTCCGCCCGGAGTGGTGGTATCCACGCTGCTCTTCATACCCAATTCGCGCATCTTATCGGAGTAAAAGGACTTCACGCGATCGGGGTCATCGGGCGTGGTGAAGGTGAAGTTGCCGCCCTCCTCACCGTCATTGCCGGTTCCCCGGACGGAGAAGGTGGCACGCGATTCCGAGCCGGGATAGACCGGGACCCACGAAGGCAGTTTCCCTTTGCCGCCGATTTCGACGACGGCATTCTTGCCATCGCGGTCCCGTGCATGGAAGGTAACCGAGCCGTCGCCATTGCGATCGAGGGATACGCCTGCCTGATGGAGGCGATGGCCCACAAAGGCGACGAAAGCGGCAAAGCTGATACCGCCGAGAACGAACAAGCCGAGGACGATGACGAGCACCCACACAAGCGGGCTGGTGCGGCGAACCGGTTGAGGAGCGCCGGGTGCGGTCGGATAGGAATACGGGGACGCCATCGGCGGCGGGGGTGCGGCTGGTGCGGCAGCGCCGGCGACGGGCGTGCCGCATTGGCTGCAAAATGCGCCGGCGACGTCGGCGCCGCAATTCGTGCAGAAAGGCATTGGGGTTTTAACCTCCGCACCAGTTTACGACAAAAGGGCGGGATGAAGGCCGGTGGCTTTAGCCTGCGAGGGACTTTTGTCGGGCTGGTCTGGTGACGGACTGAAGAGGCAGTTGCAAGATTCCTCGGTCCACACGAAAGGCGCTGTCCCTCGCGGTCGCGGCTCATTAGGCGCTGCCGCTTCAACGCATGGTTGTGACTGGCCGCGACCGCAAGGGAGCGGTGCTTTTTGCAATTTGCATGAATATTGCAACTGCTCTTAAGTGGAACTTCGGACTAGCCCGATCCACGGGTTCACTGCGCCGGTGCCCGGCTGGCAGGGGGGACGATCCCGTTCATGCGCAGATATTCAACCATCTGTCCGTAGTGGTCGAATCCGTGGGCCACCGCGAATTCGGCCAGGTGCAGCCAGAGCGATTTGCCGGCGGTGAGACGCAGCATGTTATCGAGCGTGAGACCCGCCGCGGCCTTGTGGCCCAGGGCGAAAGAGTCCTTGAGGAACTTCAAAATCTCGGCCTTGGTTTTCAAGTTTTCGGGACCGTCGCCGCCGAGGAAGTCTTTCGGAAAGCGATCTCCAGTTAGCGGCGACCAAATCGCGTAGTTGGACGCCGCGGTATGTTTCACGAGCAGGGCGAACGATCGCACCCCTTTGAAGTCGGCGCCCGGAATATGCAGACTTTCGGGCGAGAAGTCGAACTTGTCTTCGGGCATGGCTTCGACCGCTGGAATCATCTGCCGTTCCAGGTAGGTGATATCGGCGTCCACAACCGAAGCGAGGGTCGGCTGCTTGGCGGTTTGAGCCGGCGCGATCCGGGCGAAAACGGATATCGCCGCGAGTAAGACGAACTGTGGTTTCATTTTGGTCTCCTAGCTGGTAGAGCCTGGATATCGAGACTCAGGCTTCGCGAAGGGCAACGGTTGGATCGACCTGGGTAGCGCGGCGCGCCGGAAGATAGCTGGCGAGTGCGGCAACCATGAGCAGGATCGCGGGCACGAGCAGAAAGACGGCCGGATCGGTGGGGCGAACGCCATACAGCAATCCGGCGATCATCGATTGAGCAGACGCGGAAACCGTGAGACCGGCGGCGATTCCGATTCCGGCGAGAGTCACGCCTTTCGCCACGATCGGCTTCAGAATGTCGGAGCGGCCGGCGCCTAAGGCGATGCGCACGCCAAATTCCCGCGATTTCTGCCCGACCATGTAGGCCAGCAAGCCGTAAATTCCAATGCAGGAAAGAAGCAACGCGACAGCCGCGAAGCCGCCCACCAATGCGGCGGAGAAGCGGCGCGAAGCCAGCGACCGGGCCAGCAGTTCGTCCATCGAAGCGACGTTATAGACCGGCAACCCCGGATCCACACTCCGAACCTGACGGCGAATCGAGGCTTCGAGAGCGCCGGCCGGAAGCGGGGTCCGCAGCAGGATCACAAAATCGCGGAAGACATAGCCGGGCGACACATCGAATGCCTGATACATCGGCACATAGACGTGGGATTCGCCGGTGATGTCGAGCCCATCCTGCCGGATGTCCTTCAAGATGCCGACGATCGTCATCCATGAGCCCTCGCCCATGCGAATGCGCCGTCCGAGGGGATCGCGGTCTCCCCAATAGCGGCGCGCGGTGGACTCGTCGATAATCGCCACCCGCGGTTTGCCATCTTCATCGCTTTCCGCGAAATAACGGCCGCGGACCAGCGGCGCCTGCATCAGCTCAAAGTATCGGGGGCTGACCAGAATGTCCCTTGCCTCGAGCTTGGCGCCGGAAATCGAGGGCCGGTCTTCGATGGCCAGCGGGAAATGGAACCCGGTATCGGACGCCGGCAGGTCAGAAACAAAGGCGGGCAGCTCGACCCCTGGGATGGCGCCGGTGAGCCGGTCGAGCTGGCGGTAGAAGCCGATTTGCCTGGCCAGGGTTGCGTACGGGTCATTCTTCGGATCGTTCGGAAAAGGCAGGTTCACGCTGGCGGTGACGATCTGGGCGGGATTGAAGCCGGGATCGGCCCGGAGCAGATCCTGCAGGGTTCGGAGCAGCAGTCCGGCTCCAATCATGAGCACCACTGAGACGGCCAACTCCGCAACGATCAAGGCATCCCGCAAGCGGCCAGTCCGGCGGCTATAGCCGGAGTCGCGGCCGCCCTCGCGCAGTCCCAAGGACACGGAGCGCGAGAGATGTAGAGCAGGCGCCAGTCCGAACAACACGCCGGCAAGCATCGAAAGGAGCAAAGCGAAAAGAAGAACCTCCCAGTCGAGTTTCACTTCGTTCAGCCGCGGAATGGCGGATCGCATCAAGCGAACCACGAGGTCCAAGGCACCTTGGGCCGCGGCAATCCCGGCGATTCCTCCGAGCATGGAAAGAAGGATCGACTCGGTGAGCGTTTGGGCCAAAATGCGTTGGCGGCTTGCTCCCAAGGCCGAGCGCACCGCGATCTCGTGATGCCGGCGCGATGCGCGCGCCAATTGAAGACTGGCGATATTCAGCGAGACAATCAATACCACCAGGGTGACCGCGCCGAGCAGAACCAGCAGCATGGGCCGGACCTTTCCCACAACGTCTTCCTGCAGCGGTTTGAGCTCGATGGTCCAACCGGACGGCGGAGGATAATCCGCGGGAAAATCGCGGCGGATCTCAGCGGCCATCGCCGTGAGGCGGGCCTGCGCCCGGTCGAGTGTCACGCCATGCTTCAGACGGCCGATCACGGAAGGAAAGGAGCGATTGGCGCGCAATGGCTCCGGATCGGCCGCGGACATGAATCCGGAGGCAAGCCAGACATCGACATCATGCGCGTGGGTGCGTCCGGGATTGCGAAAGCCGGGCGGAAGAACGCCGACGATCTGGTAGGCGTCGATATCGAGGCGGATGGTGCGGCCGAGAACGCGGGGATCGCCGCCGAATTCGCGGCGCCAGAGGCTATCGCTAATCACCACCGACGGCGCATAGCCCGGGGCGGCGTCCTGGGGGCCGAGCAATCTTCCGATCTGGGGTGTGGCGCCCAACATGGAAAAGTAGTTCGGGCTGGCGGTGAGCATTTCGAGACGCTCCGGCTGCGCCACGCCGCTCATGTCGATGCTGCCGCGCTCGGTGCCGGTGACGGATTCAAACACACCCGAGCGATTTCGGAGATCCTGCAATTCCGGAACGGAGTACAGAAGACCATGAATTCCCCTGGCGGGGTCGCTAAAGAAGATGCGGACCAGGCGGCCGGGCTCCGGAAAAGGAAGGGAACGGAAGAGCACGGCATTCACGATGCTGAAAATCGCGGTGTTGGCGCCGATTCCCAGAGCGAGCGTCAGGATCGCGACCAGCGTGAACGTCCGGTTCTTGCGCAGGGTGCGCAGGCTATAACGAAGATCCTGGAGCAAAACTTCAAGCAAACGCACGCCGCGGGCATCGCGGCATTGCTCTTTGACCTGATCGATTCCACCGATGGCGAGGCGCGCGCGGCGTACCGATTCCTTACGTGTCAGGCCGGAACGGAGGTTCTTTTCGACTTGCTGTTCGAAGTGAAAGCGAAGCTCGTCATCGAGTTCCGCCTCCACCGCGCCGCGCCGCGCGAGAGCCCGCAAACGGAACCAGGCATCGCTCAGCATAATGTCCCCTCCCCCTTGTACTTCTACAAGAGGAAGCATACAGCATCTCCTGTCGAAGTGCAAGGGGGCCTGGAGAATTTTACGGCCGGATCACTCGACCGCGATATGCCGGATCGATGTCGTACTTTCCGATTTCCAGGTGCACGCCGATCTCCGTGCTTCCGTCATAGAATACGGGGTGGTTATGAATTACAAGACGGTCCGTCGTTCCCTTCTTTCTCTACTGGCCGTTTGCCTGACCGCTTCCCCTCAATCGCTGACACTGACGGCAACTGGTCAGGCAACTCTAACTTCTTACCCGAACGGCGCGGGTCTTCCCACTGGAGTGGCGGCGCGTTGGTTGCCATCGAGAACCCGAATGACCCAAGCCATCGCATGCCTGCGTATGGCGTGGACCCGGTTATCTATATTTTCGACGCTCAAGGCGCCAGGGCTCGCACCCTCAGGCTGGCAATACCGGGCGGTAACGTGATCCGGGTTGGCGGAGCCGCCCATGGCGCTGATGGGTCCGTGGCTGTCTGCGGAAGCTTCGGCGAACATTATCCGACGCCGCCGGGTAGCCTCGGCTTCCAAAGTACGAACGGCGGCGCCTATCTGGCGCTGTTTGGTGCCGACAATTCGATGCCGCGGATTGTGCGTACCGATCCCTACGAGCCATTCGGCGTCACCGTTGCGCCGGACGGAACAGTGTGGACGATGGGAGCCGAGTTCGATCCAGCTACCGGGCATCGGCGAAAAGCGCGAATGGACTGATTCGTCATTTTGACGCACATGGAAAGCTCCTATCATCCGTGGTGCCCCAGAATTCGCTGCGTTATGCGTCCCTGACCGGCGGCGCGACCAACATGGCGTCCTCGGCTTTCGGCGTTGCCTGGTATCAAGGAAAGAGCGGCCTCTATTATGAAGTGACTGCCGATGGCAAAGTGAGCACCTATCCCGGGCTGTCGTCGGTTGTGGCGAATTCCGCCGGGGCGAACTTTCAGGATGTCGCCTCGCTCGTGCTCACGGACAACGGCACGGTCATTATTTCGGCGATCGATATCACATCAGCAGGCAACAACGGCGCCATATTCGCGCTGGATCGGACCAATCGCACTTGGGCTAAGGTGCCGGTTCCGAGCGGTGGCTCTCCGTCTACCCTGAATCTGATGTTCGGGGGCGACGGCAACACTATCGCGATGCAGACAGCCGACAGCGCTGGCCTGGGGCTGCGGTTTTTCAATGTTGCCGCTCATTAGTCGCCCGGTCCGGAGAACCTCTACTGGCGTGATTTGCTGTCCCGGTTGCGCTGAGCCGTAGGGTGCTATTCTCGCCTCGCGCAGTTTCGACCTTGGCGGACTCCGTCCCGATCGCTGTGCTATGCTTCCTGCAAAACTCCGCAGGGATGTTTGAGTGTGGGGGCTCCGTGTTGGAGGTGTTGCCGATATGACGCGATCGAGTGTTTGGTTGTTGCTGCTGGCCGCCGGCGCTTACGCGCAGAGCGCGGTTCATTACGAGTTGCGGTACGCGGCCGCCGGCGACTCCGCGGTTTCGATTCAGATTACGCTGCCCCAGCCGGCAAAGGCTCCGGCAGCGCTGGTGATCGCGCGCAACTATCCGGGCGGCTACCAGCAGGTACCGTACGATTCGTTCGTCGAGGGTGTTACGGGTTTGGCACCGGATGGGAAATCGCTCGCGGTTGCGAAAGATGCGGACGGTCCGCGCTGGGCGCTCGGCAAGAAAGGCGAGAGCGTCCAGCGGATCGCATATCGCGTCGACATCGCGCGCATGGAAGCGCAGATTCACGATGCGGTTTCCTCTTCGAAGGTGCGTCCGGGATACGCCGGGCTGCTCGGCTATTCGGTGTTCGGTTATGTCGACGGACTGGCGGACCGCAAGATCGAACTGCGCGTAGATGGGCCATCCGGCTGGCCGGTGCTCACGACGCTGGCGTCGGCCACCGCGGCGGATTTCGACACGCTTGCCGATTCGGAGATCCTCATGGGTCCCGAGCTCAAAGTCTCGAAGCTCGCCGGCAAGATTCCGCTGGTGATGGCGATCTACGCCGAAGGGCCGGTGGATGCGGCGCTCGAAGCGCAGCTCGCGCGGTCGGCGCTGGATCGCGTACAGGCCTACTTCGGCGATACACCGTTCCCGCAATACACCGTTCAACTGGAACTGCTGAAGCCTCTCCCCGGGCACGACTACAATTTCAGCCAGGAGCACGTCGATAGCGGCACCTTCAGTCTTTCGGTGGACTTCGCCCTCAGCGCGCAATCCTCCGAGCGCGACCGCACGCGCGCGCAGTTCAATTTCGCGCACCACATGGCGCACTGCTGGATTCCCAAACGTGCCTATGGCGCGGGCTACAAGCCCTTCACCTGGGAGATGACGCCGGTCATCGACACCATCTGGTTCAACGAGGGCTTCGGCCGCTACGCCGCGATCGCCGCGACTGTCGACGCCATGCCCGCGGCCGACGGCAAGGCGTTTCGCGATCGCCATCTGGCGGGCCTGCGCGGGATTGTCGATTCGGCGCCGCCATTTCTGCGCCGCATGCCGCTCGAGGTGCTGTCGCGCGAGGCATCGTTTTTATACGCGCAGGATTTTCGCACCGGCATGAACGTCTTCTCGCGCGGCGCCCTGATGGCGGCCGAAATGGACGACCGCATTCGCGAGAAGACGGACGGAGCGAAATCGCTGCGCGACGCGTTGCGGTGGCTGCTGCGCTGGAGCGCCGAAGATCAGCGGCCGTTCCAGCCGGAAGATCTGCCGCGGTATTTTGCGATCGCCACGGGCGTCGACACCAGCGACATCCTGGCGCGTTGGATGCAGCCGCTCGATGCGCCGCAATCGCAGGTGAAGCATCTCAAAGTGACGATCCTCTCGACCATGCTGGCCGATGAAGGCATCGGCGAGTGGGGTTTCGCGGCGCTGGTGGAGGCGGACGGGCAGAAGATTCTGGTGGACACCGGTGCGCGTCCGCAGACAGTGCTGGAGAACGCGCGCGAGCTGAAGATCGACCTCAGCCAGGTGCGGGACGTAGTCCTGACGCACTTCCACTCCGACCATGTCGGCGGCCTGATGACGCTCCGCAACGAGATGCGCCCGCGCAATCCCGCGGCGCTTTCACGCGTGCACGTCGCCACCGGCATCTTTTACAGCCGGCCTGAGGCGGATGGGTCTGAGGGCAACCCGATGATCGCCATCAAGCCGCAGTATGAAGCCACCGGCGGCCAGTTCATCGAGCACGACAGCCTGGCCGAGATCCTGCCCGGCGTGTTCCTCACCGGTCCCATCCCGCGCCCATATCCCGAGCGTAATTGGAGCGGCTCAGGCAAGGTGCGCACGCCGGCGGGCTTGGTGGAAGACACCGTGCCGGACGATCAATCGATGGTGGTGAGCACAACCGGAGGTTTGGTCGTAATCACGGGCTGCGGCCACGCCGGTATCGTCAACATCCTTACTGCTGTCGGCGTGCATTTCGACCGCCGTACGGTGCTCGCGGTGGTGGGCGGCTTGCATCTATTCGCCGCGAAAGACGAGCAGGTGGATTGGACGGGCGACATGATGAAGACCTTCGGCGTGCGCTATTTGCTGGGCGCGCACTGTACCGGTATCGAGAGCTTGTATCGCTTGCGGAGCCGCCTCGGGCTCACGCGAGAGAGCGCCGTGGTCGGAGCGGTGGGCGCGGATTTCACGTTAGGCGAAGGCATCCACCCGTTGCGCGTCGCGCGGTAGGGGTTTCAGATTTTGATCTTGGGGCCGCTCGACGAAGCGCTTTCGCCGGCGGAATGCCAGCGCGGCGGCGCACCCGATGGCGAAACCGCACAAGCGCGCTGGCGGTTCGGGCACCTGCGAGGACACGCTGCCGGGGCGGCGGGCGGGGTGATATCGAGGAATGGGTCGAGCCCGCCGGGCGGGATCACCGTGAAAGCTGCGTTGGCGCCGCCGCCGCCCAAGGTGAGTTCGAAAAGTACGAAGTCTTCGGGGCTCGAAAGCCTGCCGGTTTTCGGGAACGTGATAGGGGCCGCGGTAGAGACAGCGGCAGCCACGAAAAGGCCCGCCACACACTTCGTAATTCGAGTCACTACTTCCCTCCGCGAGAGTCAGTGTAGGCCGGATGGCGGCGAAAAGAACCCGCCAATATGGGTGGTTGAGTACCGGCGAGCGTTACGCGTAGCGGAGCAGCGCCTTGAAGCCGTAGTCCATGTGTTGCTGGATGTGGCAGTGGAACAAGGTATCGCCAGGCTGGTCGGCGATGAAATCCACGCTCGCGCGGCCGTATTCGGGCACCACCACGGTATCCTTGATGACTCCCGAGGTGGCTTTGCCGTAGATCTCCACGATTTCGAGCTGGTGGCGGTGCAGGTGCAGCGGGTGCGCATCGTCGGTGCGGTTGTGAAACGTCAGACGATAGCGCGTGCCTTGTTTGAGAACGAACTCGCGCTCGTGGGGATACGGCTTGCCGTTCACGGTGAAGGTGTTGAACGGGCCGGCGCCCCGCGGAATCTTTTCGAACACCATGTCCAATCGCTCCGCGAGCGGCGGCGCGGGTGACGGCGGCTTGCCGAAGATGGTGTAATCCCAGACCGGTTGCGGAGGCGCTTTCCATTCGGGAGTGCGGTGCTTGTTGGCGTATTCGATAGCGATGCCGAGGCCGCCTTCGCGGACCGGATCCTCCGGCGCGCCCATGATCCACACGCCCGGCTGATTCATTTCCACCCAGGCATCGATGCGCTCGCCCGGTCCGATCATGAGGACATCCACCGCTGCGGGCGTGGGGACGGGGTTGCCGTCGAGCGCGACGATAGTGAACTTGTGGCCGGGTAGCGCGAGATGGCGGATCTCGATGGCGCTGGCGTTGAGGAAATGAAACAGCACGCGGTCGCCTTCGTTCACGCGGATGGGTTCGCCGGCGCCGAGCGCTTTGTCGTTTATGGAATAAATGTCGGAGGTGACTTCGAGCCCGTTGGGGCGCGTGTCGAGCACCGCGGGCTTTTCGGGCTGCGCGCGGATGGGGTCGAGATCGTCCATGTCCACCATCTGGTTGGTGAAATACGGCTCCCAATCGCGCAGGGCGAGGTGATGTTCCTGGTCGTAATGGCCCGGGTTGTTGGCGCCCTCGACAATCAGAAAACCGAACATGCCGGTGAAGGTGCCGCGATGCAGGTCGTCCATCGACATGGTGTGGGTGTGATACCAGCGCGTGCCGGCGGGAGTGGGAGTGAACTGATATTTGCGGCTGCCGTGCGCGGGGACCACGGGCGTGCCTTCCTCTTCCGCGCCATCCACGTCGGAAGGAATGAGCAGGCCGTGAAAATGGACGTACTCCGGCACGTCGGTATCGTTGATGACGTTGACGGTGACGGGGACGCCCTCTTTCATGCGCAGGCGCGGACCGGGCGAAGTGCCGTTATATCCGATGGTGCTGATGATGCGATTGGGCGCGAGTTCGACGGTGACCGGCGCGATGCGGAGGGTGAAATCGGTCTTCGCGACGTCCGGCGCGGTGGCGGGAGCGAGGAAGGAATGGTGCTCTTGAGCGGCTAGCGGTGAGGCGGCGGCCGCGGCAGCGATCTTCAGGAAGTCGCGTCGATGCATCCGAAATCTAGCGTACCGCAACGGCTATCGGGGCCGTTGCCGCAAGCGTTCTTCAGGCCGTCGCTGCAGACGCTCTTCGAGCGTCGCACGCCTTCTGCGGCTCACGGGAATGCGCTCGCCGCCGCGCAATACCACTTCCTGCTCGCGGAGTTCGCGGACGCGATCGAGCTGCACGATAGCGGCGCGATGCACGCGCGCGAATCGCGCGGGATCGAGCCGCGTCTCGAGCGAGCTTAACGGCTCGCGCAGCAGATAGACCTTCGCGCCCACGTGGAGACAGGCGTAATAATCGTCGGCGCCGATCCAATCGATGTCGGCGGCGGGAATCACAGCGTCGCCGGCGGGAGTCGAGACCACGAGGCGCTCGACGCCTTTCTTCTCACGCTCGGCACGCTCGGCAGCGAGCAGGGCCGTGAGCCGGCCGGCGAGATCGGCCGCATCCATCAAACGCAATCGCGCGCGCACGCGCTCCAAAGCCGCTTCGAAGCGCGCGATCTGCAGCGGCTTCACCAGGTAATCGAGGGCGTGGGCTTCGAAGGCGCGCACGGCGAACTGATCGTGCGCGGTGACGAATACCACGGCGGGCATGCGCTCGACGCCGCGCGCCCGCAGCACTTCGAAGCCATCCATTTCGGGCATCTGGATATCGAGGAAGAGCAGGTCGGGCTGGAGCGCGTCGAGAGCGCGGAGGGTTTCGGGGCCGTTGCGGCTCTCGCCCACTACCGTCATATCGGGGTGCGGCGCCAGGAGCTGGCGGACGCCGCGGCGGGCGAGGGGTTCGTCGTCGGCAACCAGGACGCGGATGCTACGCATGGCGTTCCACCTCATGATAGGGCACGCGGACGGTGGCGATGACGCCTCCGCCCTCGGCATTGCGCACATCGAGCGCGGCGCGCGCGCCGTACAGCGCTTCCAGCCGCTCGCGGCTATTCGAAAGGCCGACGCCTGAGGGCACGGGCGTGGCGGCGAGCCCCGGTCCATCGTCGCGGACCGTGAGAATGAGCTGCTCGCCGTCGCGGCGGCCGGCGATTTCGACGATGCCCGAGCCCGCGCGGCGCGCGATGCCGTGGCGCAACGCGTTCTCCACCAGCGGCTGGAGCAGGAAGCGGGGGACGGCCGCGTGGGCGATAGACGGGTCGATTTGAATGCGCGGTCGGAGGCGGTCGGAGAAGCGCACCTGCTCGATGGCTAGGTAGCGCTCCAGGAAATCGAGCTCTTCGGCGAGGGACGTCTCGTGGCTGGCCTCGGTTTGCAGAACCTGGCGCAAAACGCCGCTCAGCAGTTCAAGCATTCGCGACGCGTCTTCGGTATTGCGGTCGCGCACCAGCACCGTGATGGCATTGAGGCTGTTGAACAGGAAGTGCGGATTGAGCTGCATGCGCAGGGCGCCGAGACGCGCTTCGGAGAGCTGCGCCGCGAGACGCGCCGCCTGCATTTCGCGTTCGCGTGCCTGCGCGAAAAAGAAGAACGAATGCTGAATGCCGACCAGCGCAAAATACACGCCCACGCCAAACGGGAGTGTGGTGAACACCCAGCTCACGAATCCGATCCAGATGTTGTGCGGCGTGAGATCGGGCGTACGCGGAAAAATCGCCAGGCGCAGGAGGGTGCCGAGCCCGGCCCATGCCACGCATAGAGCGAGCGAGCCCGCGAGGTGGATGGCGATATGGCGCGCGAGGGTCGGACGCTTCAGCGGAAATCGCCGGCTGGCGCGGAAGACCGCGGGTGTGAGGAGCGCGTAGAGCAGCCAGTCTAGGGAGTTGAAGATCACCCAGTGCCAGTTGGGCGGGTGGCCGTCGAGGCGATCCTGCATGTAAGAATTGAATCCGGAGAGAAGCGCCGGCACCAGCCACGCGGCGAAGACGAGGAACCAGAATGGGAGCATGGTGCGCGCGCGACGCGGCATGTCGGGAGGATAGCGCCTGGCGGGCGGCCCTGTCCAGCGAAGCCGCGATTTTGCCGCCGGCTGCACGCGGGGCGCCGCCGGCTGCACAAATTCGCCGGCATTGCGCCGGTCGGCTAGCATCGTGCCATGAAGCCGATTATTTGTTTGATAGCTGCGATGGCGTGGATGCCGGCCACCGACCAGACGGGCGGGAACAAGTCCGAAGCGCAGCTCAAAGCGTTATACGACGAGCACAAGTCCGATTTCGATTACCTGCTGGGCGATTGGGAGTTCACCGCGCAGAACCCCGACTATGGCAAGTTTGGCGGCCGATGGAGCGCGGTGCGAACCGACGGCGGGCAGATTCTGGACGAGTACCGAGTTCTCGACGAGAAGGGCGAAACGATCTATCTCAGCACAACGATTCGCGCCTACAACGCGTCCGCCGATCGCTGGGAATTGATCGGCATGGATCAAGGAGAGGGATTGCAGGACTTCGGCACCGCGCAACGGGCCGGTTCGGAGATGCACATCGAGCAGAGATTCGGCGTCGCGGGTAGCAAGCCGGTGACGATGCGCATCCGGTATTACAATATTCAGCCGGACCGGTTTTCGTGGACGGCCGACCGATCGAAGGACGGCGGCCAGACGTGGACCAGGGACTTCATGCATATCGAAGCGCGGCGCATCGGTCCGGCGCGGCCGTTGGGTGCGTTAACGCCGGGTGCGCTGACGCCGGCGAAAAAGCCCTGAGGAGGAACGATGTCGAACACGTTGGGCGGCGCCCAGCCGATCCTGCCGGTAGCAAACCGGCGGGCCAGCATCGAATATTACGTGAACGCCCTTGGCTTCCGGCACGATTGGGGCGATGAAGGCTTTGCTTCCGTCTCGCGCGATCGCTGCCATCTCTTCTTGTGCGAAAACGATCAGGGCCATCGCGGCACGTGGGCGTGGATCGGGGTGGAAGACGCGGAGGCCTTCGCCGCCGAATTGCGCGAGCGCGGCGCGAAGATTCGCCATCCGCCGACGAATTATCCGTGGGGTACGAGATGCAGGTGGAAGATCCGGATGGCAACGTGCTGCGGTTCGGGTCGGACAACAAGAAGGGTGAGCCGTACGGTCCGTTTATGGATATGCATGGGCGCTCGTGGCCGCCGCTGGGAGCGTAAAGAGCCGCGACCGCAAGGGAGCGGTGGCGTTCAATTCACTCGAAAGGCACCGCTCCCTCGCGGTCGCGGCTCAGTAACGTTCGCGGCGCATTGATGCGCGACGGGAACCCGGCTGACTTACCCGGAGTCTAAGGTTAGAATGACTCGGGAATTGCTGCTGTCTCTGACCTTCGCTGCCGCGGCTTGCGCCCAGCCGGTGGTAGCTACCGCCCAGTACGATAATTTCCGCACCGGCGCGAATCCGGCTGAAACCACGCTGACGCCGCGCAATGTGAACGACCAACACTTCGGCGCGCTGTTCACGATCGCGGTGGATGGCGACGTTTTTGCGCAGCCGCTCTACGTGCCCAAGCTCGAAATTCCCGGCAAGAGCGTGCATAACGTGGTGTTCATCGCCACCGAGCACGACAGCGTTTATGCCATCGACGCGGCCGGGCAGCCGGCCGAACCGCTGTGGCGCGTGAGCTTCATCAATCCCGCCGCGGGAATTACGCCGGTACCCGAGAGCGCCATGCGGTGTCCGTTCATTTCGCCTGAGGTGGGCGTTACGTCGACGCCCGTCACCGACACCGCGTCGCGCACTATTTACGTTCTGGCGCGCACCGCGGAGAAGGGCGCTGACGGTACGGTGCGCTACTATCAGCGGCTGCATGCGCTCGATCTCGCCACCGGAGCGGAGCGGCCCGGCAGCCCCGCCCTGATTCGCGGTTCGGTGGCCACCTCCAGCTTTTTCGGCCTCTGGCACGGCGAGGTGAAGTTTCATGCACAGCTCGAGAATCCGCGCGCGGCGCTGCTGCTCGCCGGCGGAAATGTTTATCTGGCTTGGGGGTCGGCGTGCGATGTCGGCCCGTATTACGGATGGGTGGAGGCGTACGATGCACGAACGCTGAAGCCAACCGGCGTTTTTAACACCGCTCCGGATGCCGAGGAGAGCGGCATCTGGCAATCCGACGCGGGGATCGCGGCCGATCGCGATGGCATGGTCTACGCGGTCACCGGCAACGGCAAGTTCGATGCCGCGAGCGGTGGCCGCGATTACGGCGATTCGGTCCTCAAGCTGGCGCTTCAGAGCGGCGCGCTCGGTGTGCGCGATTATTTCACGCCGTTCAACCAGGCAAGGTTGAATTCGGGGGATGTCGACCTGGGTTCCAGCGGTCCGGTGCTGTTGCCCGATCAGCCCGGGCCGCATCCGCACCTGCTCGTCACGGCCGGCAAGGAGGGCGTGGTATATGTGATCGACCGCGATCATATGGGCGGCTTCCACGCCGGATCGGACAGCCATGCCGTGCAGACTCTGCAGGTGGGCACGGGCGCGTTCGGTGCTCCCGCTTATTGGAACGGGCATCTGTTCTATGCCAACCGCCAAGACGTGCTGAAGGATTTCGTGCTGGAAAACGGCAGGCTGAATCCCGAGCCCGCGCATCACGGTACGGAGCGGTTCGACCATCCGGGCGCGATTCCCGTGGTGTCGGCGAATGGGACGAAAGATGGCATCGTGTGGCTGGTCCACGCCAAGGGCAGAAACCAGGGAGGGAGCGACTCGAACGCGTTTCTGCGCGCCTACGACGCGGCCGACGTGAGCCGCGAGCTGTACTCCGCCGTCTTCGGACCCTCGGTGCGCTTCGCCATGCCGCTCGTGGCCGGCGGAAGAGTTTACATCGGCGAGAAGGGCGCGGTGTACGTGTTCGGACTGCGGGATCGGGCGGGCAAATAAACTCGGCGGCGGCTGGGATATCTTGGAGGAAGGATTGTCCCGGTGCGCTGGCTGGCTATCTACGTTCTGGCGGTGTTCCCCACCTTCGCGGCCGATATCGCGCTCGACGGATGGGTGGTGAACGATAACGATGCGCCGGTGGAAGGCGCGCTCGTCAGCGTGCGTCCGGCGAATGCTCCCGCGTACGCGCCGATCACCGTCCGGAGCGATCCGAGCGGCAAGTTCCGACTCACCGTGCCGGGTCCGGGCGATTACCTTTTCGATGTCGAGCGGACCGGCTTTTACGCCGTGAAAGATCATGCGATCCGTATCGAAGGGCCTCAGGAAGTGACCCTGCAGATCAACGCCGTTCGTGAGGTGTTTCAATCGGAAAACGTGAACGCGACGGCATCGCCCGTGGATGTGGATCAGCCGCCTACCGAGGAGCGTCTGAGCGGAACGGAAGTCAACGATGTGCCGTTCGCCAACAGCCACAGTCTGCGCAGCGCGATGCTACTGATGCCCGATGTTTTGAGCGACACCACGGGGCAGTTGCACTTCGCCGGGGCCGAAGAGAAACAGGTGCTGTACCTGCTGAACGGATTCGACATCAGCAACCCGATCAGCGGACAATTCCAGACCACTCTCGCGGTGGAAGGAATTCGCTCTATGGATCTTTCCTCGGGATTGCCTTCGGCGGAGTACGGCAGAGGCACAGCCGGCGTGCTGAACATCCATATACAAAACGGATCGGACGCATTTCATTACACGGCGACGGACTTTGTTCCGGGAGTGAATATCCAGCAGGGGCTGCATCTCGGCAACTGGTATCCGCGGTTCGGGGTTTCCGGGCCGATCGTGAAAGGGAGGGTATGGTTCTCCGATACGTTCGATTCCGAATATACCGAGACTCTGGTGACGGGGCTTCCGGCGGGCGAGAAGACGCGCAGTGGATGGTCCGGCAGCAATCTGTTGCACGCGCAAGTGAACCTGACACCCAAAAACATCTTGTCGGCCGACTTCCTGGCGAACGTAAGCAATCAGGGACGCGTGGGGTTGGCGCCGCTTGATCCGGTCTCCACCACGAGCAACGTACACAGTACCGACTACATGGGCAGCGTCCAGGACCAGGTCTATCTCGGCCACGGATTATTGGTGAATTTCGGCTATGCGCATCAGGAGTACGCGCAGACGCAGACGCCGCAGGGCGACAGCCCGTTCCTGTTCTCGCCGCAGGGCAATACGGGCAACTATTTTGTGAACGCCAGCCAGGACGCGAGCCGCGATCAGGGGCTGGTACACGCTTATTTGCCGAAATTTTCGCTGGCGGGAACGCACCAGGTGGAACTCGGCGGCGATGCCGACTGGCTGCATTATCACGCCGACGACCGCAATACAGGCTACGAGGTGCTGGGGCTGAACGCGCAGTTGCTTGCGGAGACGACGTTCGGCGCGCCGGCGCTGTTCCATGTGAGCGACGTGGAATTGGCGTCCTATTTGATCGACACCTGGCGCGTTTCGAAGAATTTGCAATTCGTTCTGGGAATCCGCGACGATCACGACCGGGAGATTCGGGCGCTGGCGTGGTCTCCGCGGCTGGCGGGATCGTGGTCGCCGCTCAAAAACGGGCACACGAAAATCTCCGGGGGTTATGCCATCACGCACGACGCGGTCACCATGAGTCTGCTGGGCCGTCCGCTCGATCAGACGGCGGTTACCACCACATACCTGAGCGACGGCGCTCCGGCGGGACCGGCGGCGCCGACTACGTTTACGATCCCGAGCACTCCGCTGCTTCTGCCGCGCGCCAGCAACTGGAATGCGGGAGTGGATCAGCAGATCTCGCCGCATTTCTTCGTTACCGCGAAGTACGTGCGCCGCCGCGGAACCGACGGGTTCGTTTCCGTGAATCCGCTGGCGCCGGACGTGCAGCCATCGCTGCTTCCGCTACCCGGAGGCGCGGCGGGCGGCGATTATGAGCTCACCAATCTGCGTCGGGACGATTACGATGCCGTCTCGGTCTCGGTTCACCAGACGTTCTCGGGGCAATTCGAGTGGATGTTGGCTTATACGCATTCGCGGGCCATCTCGAATGTGCTGGTGGATCCCAATACTCCGCAACCGCTCGCGCTGCTCGACAGCGTTGTTCCTCTGCCGTGGAACGCGCCCAATCGCGTGGTGGGGTGGGCATATGTTCCGCTGCCCTGGAAGGACTGGGCGGTATCCGCTCTGGCCGATATGCGGAGCGGGTATCCGTTTTCGGTGCGGGACGAGAGCGGGGCGGTGATCGGGCAGGTGGATTCGTACCGGTACCCGCTGAATTTCGATTTGAACATCGCCATCGAGCGCATGGTGACATTCCACGGCTATCGTTTCGCGCTGCGCCTCGGCGTCGACAACGCCACCGGGCAAGCGAACCCGACCACGGTGAACAACGTCTTCGGCGCGCCGCAATATCTGCAGTTTTTGGGCGATGAAGGCCGCCATTTTGTCGTGCGCGTGCGCTTTTTCGGACGCGCGGGGCCGCACAGCTAGGCGAGTTCAAGAACGCGGTAGGTGCGAAAACCGTACCATTTTCTCATGGTGACTTTGGCCTTGTTGTTGAGGCCCTCCACGACGCCGCTGGAGAGCATCTTTTGAGCGCGGAAATAGTTCAGGTTGAGTTCGCGGCGACTACGCGTCCCAATGCACTCCAAGTGGGCGACTCGACGGCATGCAGTCGCGGCAGCGCTAGCCCCGCGACTCAAGGGCTTGAATATAACGACTGATCTGGTGCAGGTGGGAAAGGTCGTGACCGGCCAGCAATTGTAGCATCACGGCCAAGGACTCCGCGCCACGCTCATTGTGCTGCCCGCAGCGTTGCAAGTCCTCTGGCGGCATTCGTCTCCACACAGACAAATTGAGTACGCGCAGCGTCCGAAATATTTCGACAAGTTCGGACGGCTCGCGTTCATTGTGGCGCAGGGAGGCTACCCATGCGTCCTGCCTGAAGCCCAGAATAGCCGGCTCGTCCTCGCCAAGGATCAACCTGAGGCGATATCCATAAACCCATTCGCTATCGGTGAGATGGCCGATGATTTCGTTCGGAGTCCATTTCCCTTGAATTGCTCGCCCGCGCAGG
>Ga0181538_10000415_pt1 | contig 49771 bp, 46 predicted proteins | sample PEATcosm2014_Bin_40_FD_119773 | JGI IMG/M metagenome (GOLD analysis project Ga0181538, IMG submission 119773) | Peatland microbial communities from MTU Mesocosm Facility, Houghton, MI, USA - PEATcosm2014_Bin23_30_metaG | ecosystem: Environmental > Terrestrial > Soil > Wetlands > Peat | place...
GCGAAAACGACTGCCGATGCAGCGGCGACGGGCCGTGCTCGCGCAGCGCAGCGAGGTGGTGGGGCGTGCAGTACCCCTTGTTCGATGCCAGGCCGTACATGGGAAAGACCGGGTCCCAAGCGGTGATCATGCGATCCCGTTCAACCTTCGCGAGGATGGATGCGGCGGCGATAGAAGCAGAGAGCGCGTCACCGTGAATGATCGGTTGCTGCGGGAGATTGCAATCGAGTCTTACCGCATCGACAAGCAGATAGCTCGCGGAGGGTGCCAGTTGCTGAACCGCATGTAACATCGCAAGGCGCGACGCCTGATAGATATTGATTTGATCGATGCGGGCCGAATCCACGGCGGCAACGGCCCAGGCGATGGAATGTTTACGAATGAGGAGCGCAAGTTCTTCGCGGCGCTCGGCCGGGAGCAGTTTGGAATCGCGCAGGCCGCGAATGCGGTGTGCCGGGTTGAGAATAACTGCGGCAGCCACGACCGGACCGAACAGCGATCCGCGGCCGACTTCATCGACTCCTGCAACATTTGCCGCGCCCGCGGCCCAAGCACGTCTTTCAAAATTAAGACTGCAGCGCAGTTTTTTCAGCAGCCGCAACTTGGCGGCAGATGGAGAGACACCCTCCGCTTTCGGATGTTTCGATGTGGACGCTGACTTGGACACGGAATCTGATCAGCATCTTCGCCGAAGAAGTGGCGGGAAGCAAGAGCAGAAGTTCGACGACTGTGTGGCAGCGGAGCTTCGCTTCGCCCGCTCGGACGGGGCGAGGCGCCCCGTCCCCCCACAAGAGTCTGCCGGCAGAAGAAAATAACCGCTGCTTTACTGTTGTTCGACTTCCTTCAGTCGTGCGGCCTTGCCCTTAAGTCCCCGCAGGTAGTAGAGCTTGGCGCGGCGGACTTTAGCGGAGCGAACGACGTCAATTGTGTCTATGACCTTGGAGTCGATGGGGAAGATACGCTCCACGCCTTGGCCGAAGCTGATCTTGCGGACGGTGAAGCTCGGTTGTGCGCCGCGCGTCCGGGAAATGACGACGCCTTCGAACGCTTGCAGACGCTCTTTTTCGCCTTCTCTGATCTTGACCAGCACCTTGACGGTATCGCCGGGACCAAACTTCGGGATGTCGGTACGGCGCGATTTGGCCAACAGTTTTTCGATAATCGGATTGCGCATAACGTTGTCCTTCCTAATTCCTGCCGTTGATCTTTTGTAAAAATGAAGATCGAGCTTGCCCGGTCTCAGTCAGTGTGCCCTGAATCTGGTCCAGCAATTCCTTGTCTTCCGCGGTGAGCGCAACCCGCTCCAGCAAATCGGGACGGTTGCGCAGCGTTTTTGCCAAGGCCATTTTGCGGCGCCAACGGCGAATCTGGTCGTGGTTGCCGTGCATCAGCACTTCCGGCACCACCATGCCGCGAAAGTCTGCGGGACGCGTGTAATGCGGATAATCAAGCAATCCGCCAGAAGCGCACGTCGAACTCGGACCGTCGCCGGCCAGATCCGCCCGCTCGGCAAACGACTCGGTCCGCGCCTCAGTGAACGACTCCTGGCGCGTCGAAGCACTGTTGCCAACCGCGCCGGGGATCAGCCGCGTGACCGCGTCCACAATTACCGCCGCGCCCAGTTCGCCACCGCTCAGCACATAGTCGCCGATCGAAACCTCACGATCCGCCAGATGTTCGCTGATGCGTTCGTCGACGCCCTCGTAGCGTCCGCAGATCAGGACGATTCGATCAAGCGCTGAAAGTTTCGCCGCCAGCGTCTGGTCAAGCCTGCAACCCTGCGCGGAAAGCAGAATCACCGACTGCTTCGCGCCCGCGGTCAAGCGCATTTCCCGCGAGGCCACTTCGCCGAACGACTCCAAACATTCAAAGATCGGTTCCGGCTTCAGGACCATGCCCTCGCCGCCGCCGAACGGGCGGTCATCCACGGTGCGGTGCTTGTCTTTCGTGAATGCCCGCAGATCCTGAATGTTAATTTCCACCAGGCCCGTTTCCCGCGCCCGGCGCACAATTCCGTAATCCAGCGGCCCGCGAAAGAAGTCGGGAAAGATCGTGAGAATGTCGACCTTCATTTACGGAACCAGTCGTTAGTCGCTCGTCGTTGGTCGCTAGTCAAACCAGATTCGGAAACCTTTCAACCTCAAAAGGAGCATTCAAAGTTAAACGACAAACACCGACAACGACTAACGAGTTCTTTCTTTCTCTTCTTTTGCCAGCGGCGCGTTTACTTCGAGCAGTCCCTCCGGCAAATTCATCCGGACCTGCTTCCGCTCCAGATCCAGCTTCTCTAGATACGCCTCGGCGAAAGGGATCTCGTACGGAAGCTTCGCTGCCTGCTCTGCCTCTTTACTTCGTACCACCAGCAGCGGGGCTTCTCCCGCGCCGAACTGGACATCTTCAATCTGACCAATCTCACGCTGGCCATCGAACACTGTGCAACCGATCAAGTCGCTCAGATACGTCCAGCCCGGCTCCAACCGGGCGCGTTCACTGCGCGGTAACTGAAGTTCGGCGCCTACCAGCGGCTCGGCATCGGGAATTTTCTCGACGCCCTGAAACTTCAGCACCAGAAAACTCTTGTGCGGCCACAAACCCTCGACCGTCACTTCGCGGCGCTGGCCGTCTTTCGCGAGCGCCCACAGCCGCATGTCTTGCCGGAAGCGGTCCGGAACATCGGTGTGCAATTCGACCGCTACTTCTCCGCGCCGTCCCTGGGTCTTGATGACGATCGCCAGGGTAATCCATTCGCCGCTTGCGTCCGGTGTCGCTATTCGCAGATCTCCCACTCGATGATCTTCTACTCGCCGGTCTTTTATTCAACGATCTCCAGCGCGTAGCGCTTGTCCAGCTTCGAGCCCGCCGCGCTCAGCACGTTTCGCAAGGCGCGGGCCACGCGGCCGGAGCGTCCAATAATCTTGCCCAGATCGGCCTCGGCCACTTCGAGTTCGATGACGGTCTCGTCTCCATCCTCGTACTCGTCGACAAAAACCTCGCCCTTGGCGTCGACAATCGCCTTGGCGATGTATTCGATCATGGCGCGTGGGCTGGCGCTGGGCTCGATCATTGATGACTGCTCCTAAGTGGGCGAGTGTAGGGACGTCTAGGCGACCGAGGCGGCCGCAGCCGGCGCGGGAAGAGCAAGCAGTTTCCTGACCCGGTCCGAACATTGGGCGCCTTTTGAAACCCAGTGCTCAATGCGCTCCCGTTTCAGGTCGAAAGTAGCCGGATTGGTGCGCGGATTATACGTGCCCACCACTTCCACCGGGCGTCCATTGCGAGCCCGCTCCTTCTCAATCACCACCACTCGGTAATACGGTTGTTTGCGCGCGCCAAAGCGCGCCAGTCGGATCATTAACACAGACTTCAGTATCCTTTGCCCGGAAGAGTCCGGCGAGATAAAGACAAACCATTATTATGCCGGAGCTTAGCGGTTTGCGCAACGGGGCTTTGGGGCGGTAGTGGGTCCGTTTGATTCAAACGGACCCACTACCTTGGGGGGGTGGGCTATTTTATCTTCCCGATTTCCTGCCACCGCTTCGCGCCCCCTAAGGATATAATGTGGCGATTTCGCAGGCTTAAACGCTAGCTCCATCGGAGGCCCATTGCCCCTGTCGCTTGACACTCGCGAGGTTGGACGCGTCACCATCGTGCACTGCAATGGGCGGATCGTTGCCAGCGAGAGCGAGTCTCTGCGCGCGCACGTTGCCTGGTTGTTGCGTGACCGCCGCTCTATCGTCCTGCACCTGGGCGAGGTCGGATTCATTGACAGCAGCGGCCTCGGCACCATGGTCCGTGCCCTCACTACTACCCGCCAGGCGCATGGAGATCTGAAGCTCTGTAACGTGCCGGAATTCGTGCGCAAGGTTTTGGAGATGTCGCGCCTGACGACGGTATTCGATACCCATGAATCGGAGGAGAAGGCAGTCGCCGCCTTTTATCGCCCAGGAGCCCGCGCCGAAACACCTGTTTCCACCGGCCGCAGCGTTCTGTGTCTCGACTCCAATGCCGACGTGCTCGCCTACTTGCGCGAATTGCTGCGCCGCGCAGGATACGATGTCCAGAGCAGCGGCCGCGTGGCCGACGCTCTGCTCCTGATGCGCGTCACGCATTTCGATCTCCTACTGCTAGGCCCCGACATGACCGCTTCCCCGACCTCTCCGCCAGCCTTCCGGGAAGCGTGCGCCAGGCTCCCGGTGCTCGAACTCGGCAGTGAGTTTTCCACCAGCCATGCCGGTGAAGCCGCCGCTGGATTGCTGGAAGCAATCGCGGCTCGGCTCAACTCGAAGACCGCGTGACGGCGAGCCTGCAGATAAAAACGCCGGGAATCTGGAACCCGATTCCCGGCGTTGTTTCTTACGCGGACGCTGTATCTTGCGCAGCTCCATTTCTTGGGGCTGCCCTCCATCATCTGTTCGGGTTGTACGCTGAAGGTTTAATTGACTGATGCTTCCCACTCGGCCCGGCTAGCGGCGTGCAGGTATCACCCGCCAGCGTCGTGTTGGTCACGTTCATGAAGGTATTCGTACCGATTGTATTGCTCGCGCTGCTAGGACCAATCAGAATCCCGGCGCAGGCTTCGTTAATCGTATTACTGCTCACGGTGGTGTGGCTTCCCGTAGACGGCGGACACTCATCATCCACGTGGACGGCGGATTCGGCGCTGCCATAGATAACATTCGACGACGCTGTATTTCCATCGCTGCAAAGATCGATGGCATCGTAAGTCTGTGTCCCCCCCACATGGTTCAATCTAATGATCGTACCGTTCGCATTTCCATAGGTCGGGTCTGTCGCGGGGACAATTCCAAGCTGCGTGCTGTCCACCGTGTTGCTGGTAACAGTGACGCCCGAGGAGGCATAGATCAAAATCCCAGAGGAGCCATAAGTCGGTCCCGTGTAGATGTCGTCAGCTACATAGTTGGTCGAGACCGAGCCCGTTGCGTCAAAGCCTATCTGAATGCCGTTCTGGGCGGTGACCGAAGTGGCACCTAAACCGATAACCGTGTTCCCAGTGACTGTAACGTTTGGTCCGGGGCTGCCAGCGCCGGGGCCGCTGGCAGTAATTCCATTCTTATCGTAGTTCCGCACCGAATTATTTGAGATCGTGACTGCTGGAGTGCCGGTGTTGCTTTCCACGTTGATCGCCAAGCCGACCTGGCAACCCTGATCAGCCGGGTCCATAAGCACATTTCGGACCGCGCTGTCGGTGATAGTCCCAGAAGCGTTCTGGTAGTAGATTCCTATCGGGTCAGTCGAACAGCCGGACAGCCCGTTGTTGGTGCCATCCACAGTGATGTGAGAAATAGTGACTGCCGCATTTTGGACAAAAATCTGCGCGGCTACTGGATTGCCAAAAATGTCCGTAACGCCATTGGTGACGAGGCCGCCTGCTGGCACCACCACCACCGCAGCATCAGCAGTCCCGTTTGCAATTCCTTTCAACGTCAAGTTCTTGGTGATCGTGACCTGCTCGGCGTAAGTACCAGGGCAGACCTCAACCGTGGTTATTCCAGGTGCATTTACCGCCGCTTGGATGGTAGTGTAGTGGGTCCCGGGCCCCGCGCAGAGGCCAACGGTATCTGTAGTAGTAGCAAAGGCTTGTCCGCTGAGTGCGACAAGCACAACCAAAGCTAGAAGAGAGAAAGAGAGTGTGAAACTACGTGTAGTACGCATTGATGTTCCTCCGTGTGAGCGACTCGCGCCTGATGGCTTGGTGGGGAAGTAGATGGAAGGGTCGCGATGCAACTATATTCCTGATTGCAGTTAAACGCAACGCGATCTACTCGCCTAAATTGAAGATGCGGACGCGGACCCTGGTACCGCACATGTTTTCTCTCTTTTTTACTACAAACTGCAGTCCCACCGAAAACAGACGGACTGATGTGCTAGGGTGCAGTGAAAAACGCCGGGAATCTGGAATCCGATTCCCGGCGTTGGTTTCTGGCGCGGACGCTCTATTTGCGCAGCTATTTCTTCGGGCTGAACTTGAGCGCGGTCTTAGCTTTAGTGTGCGCAGGTCCAGTAGCGATGGGGCACGAACTGGTGGAACTGGTGAGGGTTAATGGCACCGCGTAGTAGTTTTCAGAAACAATGCTGTTGCCGCTCGTTCCGGTGTCCTCGAGAATGCCAGCGCACGAACCTCCCTCCATGGTGTTACCAGTTAGGGTGTTGTTGTTGCCGGTGAACAGCGTTCCGCCGCCGTAGGTAGCGCCGCAGGAAGCGTCCAAGTGTACGCCGGACTCAGCGCTGTTGAGAATAAGATTGGTCGTGACCTTATTCCCGTTGGTGCAGACATCGATGCCATCGTAGATCGATGCGCCAAAGACCTTGTTGCCAGTAACGGTAACGCCGTCACCGTACTCGCTCGGTCCATTGGCAAAATCGGTCTCCAGGCCGAGGGGAAGCTGGCTGTTGCTGAGGATGTTGTTGGAGACTGAGATTCCGCCGTTTTCCGCGGTATCGATGAGCAAAATATCGGCGGCATAGGGTGGACCATCGTTGTTGTTATCGCTCACAGTGTTCGTGGAAATTTTGCCCGTGGCACCATAACCAAGTTGTATGCCGTTCTGGACTGCACCTCCGGAAACCACGCCGGATCCCACGATGTAATTTCCAGAGAGGGTCATGGTCGTGCCGGGATCATTTCCCGTGATTCCATTCTTGTTGTAATTCTGAAGCAAACTATTTTCGACCGTTACAGTGGAGACGTTGCCTGTCGAAGTTTGCACATACACACTTTCCCCAGTCGAACAATTACTTAAGCTGCCGCCGGGTATTTGGTTCTGCACGACAACGTGATTCACCGTGCCCGAGGCGTTCTGGAACAGGATTCCCGGCAAATCGGTGTTGCAGTCGCCGATCCCATTTCCCGTACCGTCAATCGTAATATTGCTGATCGAGGCCCCTGTTGCATTTTGCACTAGAATCTGAGCCGCGATGTTAAGGCCTGTATCCAGATCAACTGTGTTCGTGACCGAGCCGGTCGCAGGGGGCATAATCACGGCGGAATCGTGAGAATACGTGTCCGCAACCCCTACAAGAGTAAGGTTCTGTTGTGTGATTACCACCTGCTCAGGATAAGTGCCGGGGCAAACGGCGATTACCGCCTTCTTCGCCCCCTTGACCGCAGCTAGAGCCTGATTGATGGTTGGCACCCAGGCATAGTGGCCGACGCAGTTATATGTAGGGCCAACCACGACATAGGTATCGCTGGAGAAGGCTCGGCCGCTGAGTGCTATCAGCACCAACAAACCCAGACAAGAAAATTTGAAACGACGTTCGGACCGCATCGATGTTCCTCCGTGGTTGGTTATTCGCGCGTGATCGCCTGATCGCTTAGAGGGGGAAAAGCCGTCGGGTAAATATAAGGGCAGGGCGGCCTCAACGCAAGAGAAGGTTTTCAACAGACCGACACGGCGCATGCGGGCGGGAACGTCTGAGGGCAGTCAAACGCCTCGTCCAACAAGAAGCGAAACTGAATAGGACGACGATGTTGCAAGTGTTTTCTCTTGTGCAGCAAAATATGTCTCTTGTACAGCAAGATATGTCAGTGGAGGAAGTACGATCTTCAGTTCCGGAGTGGATGGGAACATGATCTTAGGAATGACCACTTCGACCTTCACCCTGGTGCATGTGTTGTCATCCTAAGAGAATCTCCTGTCAAGTCGTACAAATGACCTTGCAGGTCTCACTTGTTCCATGCGCGCATCCGCGGTACCCAGCGGCGGACGTTCCTGCAGTATTGCTCATACTCGGCGCCGAATATCTTTCGCAGGTGCGGCTCCTCGTACAACAGTACAAACAAAGATGTGCCCAGCACCGCCATACACGCCACTGTGATTGCGGCCAGGTTCGCACGTCCGAAGACCACCCACAGCCCTACCCAGCCGATGAAGAAGCCCAGGTACATCGGGTTTCGCACGTAACGATAGAACCCCACTACGACCAGCCTGGTCGGCGGAGCCATCGGCGCAGGTGTTCCGTGTCCCGTCCATCCGAAATCCCACACGCATCTCAGTGCTATCGCGAAACCGAGCACCGAGGGCACGGCCGCCAGCCAGCGCCATCTCGCTACACCAGCCGCTTCAACGTGAAAGCCCAGCCAGGATGGCAGCAACCAGAACCACAGCGCGAAGAATGCCGCCCCCACGGCCAGGGAAGCGACGGTTGTCGGCCACTGCGCGCCAGGATATTGATTGCCGCCGGCGACAATCTGTCTACTCGTCATGAACGCCTCCCGCCAATGCAGGCTTCTGAGCCGCCCACGTCCGTAGTTAGAAACTGGCGATCACCACATTGGGCGCAGATGGCAGCATGAATCTTATGCCACGCTGTTGGTTGGCTTCTAGGGTGGCAAACGCGTCGATCGCAGAAAGCGGGATACGCTTTGTCCAATAGCCATCTTGCCAGTAGTTGCCGTGGGCATAGATTACGCCGTCGGCGATGGCATAGTCGGAAATTTCCTCGCGATGGCCGTCCGGATAGACCAACACTGCGGGCGGGAGTTGAGCGGCCGGCAATTCAGTGCGTTCCTTCTGTGTGGGAGATCGTTTGGCGGACAAGGATGGTTTCGTCATCGTCATCGGCAGCTCCGCATAATCGGGATGCGCGGAGGTTGCACCTTCATCTGCGTCCCGGGTGCCACCGAATCGCACATACCGATCACCGTGCCACTCGATCACCAAGGGTGCTGACTTAGTTTTTCGCGGAGAATCGTCAGCCGAGGCCCGCTGCATTAACACAATCTGAGGAGGAGGAGCGTCTTCAACTGCGTACGACTCGTTGGGATCGTAGTAGAGATCGTAGTTCGAATAGAGAAAGGGCGATTCCGGGAAAACTCCTGGGGCGAACCGATGCGTTCCACCATGCCGGCCAATTCCGCGTGCAAAACCGGCATGCGCCACGGAGGAAATCGAGCGGCCCATCCCGCCGCGCATCTGCGCGGTTGCGAACGGCACAGATACTGCCGCCGCAAGCAGCGCGATGCTCAGTCGCCGGATCATATCAGCCGCATTTTCCCTTTCTGGAATCGAAAACAGCTCTATTTTACACCGTGTCGTCTGCCCGCCGCGTGTGGAACAATCTCCATGCGCAGCGCCGGAACATTCGTCATGAACGCATCCAAACGCCTCCGAGTATGAGTCTGCAGAGGGAGCACGCATCCCTACACGTGAGATCTTGCTGCCGCTACCAGCGCTTGTCCCAGGCTCAAGCCGCCATCGCCGGACGGCACTTCTTTCTGTGTATAGACCTCAAACCCAACGTCGGACAGCCGTGCTTCGAGCCGTTGCGACAGGTAGATATTGTGGAAGGTTCCGCCACTCAGGCACACACGGTTAAGAGCGGCTTTCTCTCGCAGGAGCGTTGCCAGCTCGACGAACTCCTCAACCAAACCATTGTGAAAACGACGGCTGATCGCCGCGACAGGAAGGTCGGCGCCGAGATCGTCCAGCAGCGCCTCAAACAGCGGCCGACTGCTGATGATCCAGTGGCCGTCTTCCGGCACAAGCCTCATCGGATAGGCAGCGTCTTCCTCTGGCGATGCAATCTCCGACGATTCCATGCCTGACGAGGCCATCTCCAGTTCGATCGCAGCCTGAGCCTCGTAATTGATCTGCTGACGGATTCCAATTAACGCGGCTACGGCATCGAACAGACGCCCGCAACTGGACGTGAGTGGCGAATTCACGCCCTGTTCCATCATGCGCAGGAGCAGGTCGACCTTTGGCCGATCTAGTTGGCGCACGAATGGGATGTCGAGCTTCAGCGGCTTCAGCTTAAGGAAATCGCGCCCAAAATGATGTGCCAGGTAGCTAACCGCCATCCGCCATGGCTCACGGATCGCGGCCGCTCCACCGGGCAAAGGCACATACTCGAAATGAGCGGCACGCTCGAAGTCTTCATAGCCGGCGATGAGCACCTCTCCACCCCAAATGTTTCCGTCCGTGCCATAGCCGGTTCCATCCAGGGCGAATCCGATCACGCGGCCTTCGAGGTGATTCTCCGCCATACAACTGGCAATGTGGGCATGATGGTGCTGCACGGCCACCAACTTTGCTCCATTCCTTTGCAGCGCCCATTTGGTGGAGAAGTAATCGGGGTGGAGGTCGTAGGCGATGATGTCCGGTCGGATTTCCAGAATCCGCTCCAGATGCTCGATGGCCTCATGGAAAAAACTGTAGCTTTCGACGTTTTCTAAATCTCCGACGTGCTGGCTCAAGAAAGCATGCTTGCCCTTGGTGAGACAGATGGTGTTCTTGAGTTCGCCTCCGACGGCCAGCACCGAAGGCTGATCATCTTTCAGGAAAACCGGCACCGGAACAAAGCCGCGGGAACGCCGCAACTGCCGCGTGACACCCCCTGCAACTCGCACCACGGAATCGTCGCAGCGCAGCAGGATATCGCGGTTATGCACGAGGAAATAATCGGCGAGACTGCGCAATCGATGGATCGCCTCCCGATTATCGATCGCGATCGGCTCCTCGCTCAGGTTTCCACTGGTCATCACCAAAGCCTTGAACCCTCCCTCGGCCAGCAGCAGGTAATGAAGCGGTGTGTACGGCAAGAAAATCCCCAGATAGCGGTTGAAGGGCGCGACCTCGTCGGGAATCATCGTGGGCTTCTTTTTCGGGAGCAGAACGATAGGCCGTTGGATCGACTGCATTACAGTGGCAGCCGCGTCATCCAATTCGCAGATTTCCTTGACCGCCTGCAGATCCGGAACCATCACCGCGAACGGCTTCTCGACCCGGCGCTTTCGCTGACGTAGCAAAGCGACCGCTGCGGCGTTCGTCGCATCCACGGCCAGATGAAATCCGCCCAGTCCTTTTACAGCGACGACCAGTCCGGCATGCAGGCCGAAGACCGCTTCGACAATTGGATCGCGGCATTCAATTTTCCGTCCGGACTTGTCCCAGAGTTCCACCCGAGGTCCGCACTCCCAGCAGGCATTGGGCTGGGCGTGAAAGCGGCGGTCCAGCGGATTCTCATATTCCGCAAGACACGCCGGGCACATGGGAAACTTCGCCATCGACGTGCTCGGCCGATCGTAAGGAATATCGCGAATGATGGTGAAGCGTGGCCCGCAGTTGGTGCAGTTAATGAAGGGGTAGCGATAACGCCGGTCGTTCGGGTCGAGCATCTCGCGCAGGCAGTCCCGACATATCGCAACGTCCGGCGAAATGAGCGTGCGAACTTCTTCGCCTTCGTGGCTATGAACAATGCAGAAGTCCTGATCGCCGCCGATCTGCACAGCGACGCACGGGACTTCATTTACGGTGAAGCCTGTGATCCGCGCCAGGGGCGGCGCTTCGGCGGGCAGGTGATCGACGAAATCCTGTACGGTTTCCGCCGGTCCTTGAATTTCGATGGTGACTCCGGCGGAGGTATTGCGAATCGTGCCTCTAAGGCGCCTGCCGGTGGCGAGACGATAAACGTAGGGCCGGAACCCAACTCCCTGCACAATGCCGGAAACTTCGATCTGGCGCCGGACCTCCATACATGATCAGCTCGCGGTCTGCTGTACCAGCGGTTTGTGTGCTCTGCGTCTCTCTGCTAGCCACATCATCCATTCGTGTAAACCGTGGCGGTTCAGGCAAGACACCTTCACAATCTCCATTTCCGGATGAACCTTGCGGGCATTTTCCGCCGCCGCCTCGATGTCAAACGGAACGTACGGAAGCAGGTCGATTTTGCTGAGCACGAGCAAGTCGGACTTGAAGAATATGGATGGATATTTCAGCGGCTTGTCTTCACCTTCGGTGACGCTCAACACTACGATCTTGGCCGCTTCGCCCAGGTCATAACTGGATGGACAAACCAGGTTGCCTACGTTTTCGATCAGCAAAAGATCCAGGTCCTCGAGACGCCAGTCGGCCAAGTGCCGTTCGATCATGCGAGCATCGAGGTGGCAAGTCCCGCCGGTTGTGATCTGTTTAACGGGGAAGTGAAATCTCTTCAGCCGGTTCGCATCGTTTTCCGTCTGAATGTCTCCCGTCAATACGGCGACGCGATCATGCGGCGGCAGGGCTTCCAGAGTGCGCTCTAGAAGACTGGTTTTGCCGGAGCCGGGAGAACTGATGATGTTCAGGCACAAAACGCCGTGTTCCTGAAAGCGAGCGCGCAACTCAGCCGCGATGCGGTCGTTCTCGCTGAGAACTTTTCGCTCCAAAGGTACTCGATCCATATTCTTCCACCTCCAGATAGGCCAACTCCAACTCATCTCCACTGATGCATGTGGTTTTCAGACTCGCGCATTGCGGACAGCTCGAATCGTAATCGCGCACGATGAACTCACATCCGCAGAGCTGACAACGATGGCGGCGGGGACAGAGCTCGATCCCCAACTGAAGCGACTTGAGATCGGTCTCGTGAATGATCGCTTCAAAACAGAAGCGCAAAGCGTCCTGATCGATGGCTGCCAATTCGCCAATCCGGACACCGACTTTGCAGGGATAGGTTCCCGGATGAAGGCCCATCTCGGTTCTCACCGCTTCCAGCACCGAATTCGCAATTCCCATCTCGTGCATGACTTCTCTATCGAACTGTTAGCAGATGCGCGGCAACTGATCGCCTGCGAGCATGTCCACAATACGGGTCGTGCCGAGTGGCGTTCGCATCGTAACCAGCCCCGGGTTCTCTTTCTTCACCGTACCGATGATCTGTGCCTCCGCTCCCAAAGGGTGACGTCTCATCGCCTGCAGCACCGCGCTGGCGGCCTCGGTGGCCACGATTGCGATCAGCTTGCCTTCGTTGGCAACATACAGGGGATCGAGCCCCAACAACTCGCACGCGCCGCGAACTTCTTCATGGATAGGAAGGGAACTCTCCTCCAGTTCGATCCCCACTTGCGATCGCTCCGCTATTTCGTTCAGCGTGCTGGAGACACCGCCTCGCGTCGGGTCGCGCATGCAGCGAATGTCGGGAGTCCCGTTGGAAGTCACGCCAAGCATCGCGGCCACCAGCGTGTGCAAAGCCGCGCTGTCGCTTTGAATCAGAGTCTCGAATTCCAGTCCTTCGCGCTGCGCCAAAATCGCGATGCCGTGATCGCCGATCGAACCGCTCAGGAGCACCTTGTCCCCAGGGCAGGCGCGATCGGCGGAAAGGTTGACTCCTTCGGGCACCAGTCCAATTCCTGTCGTATTGATGAACAGCCCGTCGCCTTTGCCTTTCTCGACGACCTTGGTATCACCAGTCACCACGTCCACGCCCGCATCGGCCGCCGCCTGGCGCAGCGAATTCACCACGAGGCGGAGTTCGTCCATCGCGAAGCCTTCTTCGATGATGAAGGCTGCGCTCAAAAACAGTGGGGTTGCGCCGCCCATCGCCAAATCGTTTATCGTGCCATGAACCGCGAGAGAGCCGATGTCACCGCCGGGGAAAAACCGTGGCTTTACCACAAAGGAATCGGTGGTGATGGCGAGACGCTGGCCGTTCACATTGACGATTGCTTGGTCGTCCAGGCGCGCCAGTACTGGATTCCGGAATGCAGGCAGAAAGACGTCGCGAATCAACTCAGCGCTCAACTTGCCACCGCTGCCATGCCCGAGCAGAATTGTGTCCTTGGCCGGGAGCGGCGTCGGGCAACTGAGTTCGAATTTCACTTCGACGGGGCTCTTGGTTGACACGCTCTCTCCTAACTCGCGGCCGAGTGGCGCCGATAGTGATAGTAGGCCGCACATGCCCCTTCACTCGATACCATGGGCGCTCCCAATGGATTTTCCGGTGTGCATCGCATGCCAAACGCGGGACAATCCGTCGGCTTTTTCAATCCCTGCAGAACCTGGGCGCTGATGCACTCGGCGGGCTCGTCCACGGTAATTTCGCCCAAATCGAAAACTCGGTTCGCATCAAAAGCAGCGTATTCCTCGCGTAAGCGCAAACCACTTTGCGGGATCGGCCCAATGCCGCGCCACTTTTGATCTGCAATTTCAAACACTTCGGCCATGAGCTGCTGCGCCGGCAGGTTCCCCTGGTAGCTCACTGATCGCACGTACTGGTTTTCCAGTTTTGCCTCTCCCGCCTCGAGTTGCCGCACCAGCATGAGGACTGCTTCCAAAATATCTACCGGTTCGAATCCCCCGACCACAATCGGTACCCGAAAATCCCGAACCAGGCTTTCATATTCCGTACACCCCATAACGGTGCAAACATGCCCAGGCGCAATAAAACCCTGCACGCGGTTGGTTTGAGAGACCATCAAGGCCCGGATCGCCGGCGGGACGAGCACGTGCGAAACCAGCATGGAAAAGTTACTCAGACCTTTGTGCCGGGCGTGCCACGCGGCCATTGCATTCGCGGGAGCCGTGGTCTCGAAACCAATCGCCAGAAACACGACTTTACGATCGGGATTCGAGCCGGCAATCTTCACCGCTTCAATGGGGGAATACGCGATACGAACGTCCGCGCCCTGCGCTTTCGCCCGGAACAGATCCGACCGGGACCCAGGCACCCGCAGCATGTCTCCATAGGAAACCAGGATGACGTCCGGTCGCAGTGCTAACGCGATCGCTTTGTCCACGGTTTCGAGCGGCGTGACGCAGACCGGACAGCCCGGTCCATGCACGAGCTCGATACCGCGCGGCAGCAGTTCGTCGATGCCGTAGCGCATGATGGTGTGGGTTTGGCCGCCACAGATCTCCATCAGCACCCAGGGCCGGGTCGTGCGCTGGCGAATCTCAGCCGCCAACGCCCATGCGATGCGATGGTCACGGTATTCGTCAAGATACTTCATATCTCGAAACCGAGCGCAAAACGGCTAGGCATGACTCCAATAGGCATGACTCTAACCAGAGGGGAACCGCCTATCGGTGATAAGGATCACAGCCTGTTGTGACCGCGAACCTTATTCTGAGCCAAATCCGGGGAGGGCGTGCTAGCGAGACTTGAGCCTACAAAGAGGTCGTTCCTAGGTGCAACCGGCCAGGGACAGCCGCGCGAGTGTTTCGGGGTGCGAGCCGGCGAAGATTACTGTTCCGCTGGCGGCAACTCCGCTTCCAGCATTCCCATCTCTTCCAGAAGCTTGTATGTGCGCTCAGCTTCCACCGCGTCCACCCGGCTTATAGCGAAGCCAACATGAACCATCACATAGTCGCCGAGTCCAGCCTCAGGGACAAAGTTCAGGGATACCTGGCGCACAATCCCGCCGAACTGCACGCGGCCCGCACGCAACTCACCCAGTTCCTGGATTTCGAGGATTTTCCCTGGTATGGCAAGGCACACAGCACTTCTCCGACAACAAGTACACACTAGTCGTTACCACGATTCTGTGACGAGCGGCACACCCCGGTGTGACCAGAGCACGCACCTTAGCGCCGGCAAGCCGAGCAGTATCCGCCGATTTCGAGCCGCGCCACGATGATGTGGAAGCGGCAATCCCGGTCTAACTGCTTCTTCAAGGACTCGAAAGTCTTGCTGACAAACTCGGTGATCTTTCCACACCGGAGACAAGCCATGTGGATATGATCGCGGCCCGGCTTGCGCTCGTAGTAATGGCCTTCGCCGTTCAGATGCATCAGGTCGAGCTCATCGATCAGCCCTTGCCGCTTGAGCAGGTCCAGCGTCCGGTAGACAGTGCTGCGATCTACCGAAGCGTCCACGGTCCGCGCCTTGCGCAGGATCTGGCTGGCATCCAGATGTTTATTCGCGGTCTCAATCACGCTTAGAATCGCCCGGCGCGGAGCGGTCATACGGATTCCACGCTCGGCCAGTTGCATCTGCAAACGTCCGGGAATCTCGGTTTCTGGCAGCGGCATTCGTAATCTCCTGTGGCCAGTCGCAACTGCTCGCAAAGAACATGCGACGAAAACTGGGTGCGTCCATTGACACAACATGGAGGCGCACTCTACGCTGAGATTGTAATGCTTATTGCGACTCGGTCGCAACATAACTATTCACCATAGGAGAGTCGATGGTCGCCTGCGTCAGCCCTGAGCCTATAAGGAAGAGGTTCCCCGGTCACATTCTTATGGCCTTGATTCTCTCTCTGCTTCTTTGCATGTCTTCTTTGGTTTCTGCGCAGGAGAGTCCGTACATCGTGACCTACGACCATTACCTCGAAGAGCCGGGCAGCTTGGAGGTGGAATATTTTTCTACTTTCGGCACGCAGCGAGGTGGCAACAACTTCGATGCCTTTTGGACGGAATTTGAATACGGCACCACCGCATGGTGGACGACCGAGTTATATGTGGACGGCCAGACGACCTTTAACGACAGCACGATTTTTACGGGATTTCGAGTGGAAAACCGTCTTCGCCTGCTGCAGCGTGAGCACCTCGTCAATCCGGTGCTCTACATTGAGTACGAGCAAACTAGCGGAGCGGACAAGATCGTGAAAGAGGTCGAAGGCCACGACGTTGAGTCCGACTACGCCGAGTCGAACGCCCTGTTGCGGAAGGAGCATGATCACGAATTGGAGATGAAGCTGCTGCTGTCGAGCACATTCAAAGGGTGGAATGTCGCCGTGAATCCCATTGTTACCAAAAACCTGTCGCCGGGCGAACCATGGGAGTTCGCGTACGCCATCGGTACCAGCCGTCCGCTCGCGCTAAAGGCTTCACCCAATCGGTGCAATTTCTGTCGGGAGAATTTTATTGCCGGAGTGGAAATGTACGGAGGCCTAGGCGACACACGGAGTTCCGGTCTGCGCGACACGTCTCACTACCTTGCGCCCGTGGTTGCCTGGAATCTTCCGTCGGACTGGACCGTTCGTCTTTCGAGCGGCTTCGGTCTGAACGACAACAGTCATCGGCTTCTTTTGCGCTGGGGACTTTCGCGTGAGTTCTCCGACTTTGGTGAGATCGTCGGGCGTTTGTTCGGAGGCCGGCCATGAAGCGATTCTCCGCTTGGTTTCGCTCACCCGGACGCGTAGCTCTCACAGCCGTTGGCATCGTCGTTTTCGGGATCGGCTTCTTCTCGGGGGCCAGGGCTTGGGCGCAAGAAGAAGATAGGGCTGCTCATAAGGACGGAAAATCAACGTACGCGGCAATTGCAGACGCTCCCGAAAAAGCGCACGAGAGGAAAAACCCCTTCGAAGGCGATACTCAGGCCGTAGCGGCGGGAGGAAAACTCTTTGAACAACACTGCGCCGACTGCCACGGAAAAAAAGCGGGAGGCACGAGGAAAGGCCCGAGTTTGTTGCGGGAAGAAGTGCAGCAGGCAACGCCCGGGACGCTGTTCTGGGTCCTGACCAATGGCGTTGTCCGACGAGGCATGCCGGTATGGTCGAAGTTGCCGGAGCCAGAGCGCTGGCAGATTGTCACCTTCTTGCAGTCGTTGAAGCTGCACTCGTTGCAGTCGCAATCCGTGAGCGCAGAACCAGTGGCGCGGGTTCGGCATATTCCGTAGGGTTCGGTGGCCCGCCTGCTAAGCTCTTTCCTGCGTGAATCAAGAATACGACGTCATCGTTCTGGGAGCCGGTGCCGCTGGCCTGATGTGCGCCATCGAAGCCGGCAAGCGGGGCCGGCGCGTCCTGGTGCTTGAACGCGCGGATCGTATCGGCAAGAAAATTCTGATCTCCGGTGGCGGCCGCTGTAATTTCACCAACCTGCACACCAGCCCAGAAAATTTTATTTCAGCCAACCCGCACTTCGCCAAGTCGGCGCTCGCCCGCTATACTCCGGCCGATTTCATCCGCCTCGTCGAAACCTATCGCATCCCCTATCACGAGAAAAAGCTCGGCCAGTTGTTTTGCGATCGAGCGGCAAGCGACATCACTGCGATGCTGGAGCAGGAATGCCGCGGCGCCGGAGTAGAAATTCGATGCAACACGAAAGTGAACCAGGTACAAGTGAATGAGGTACATAAAGACCAGTTCACCCTTCAAACCGAGGACGCCAGCTTCGCCGCGCCCCGCCTCGTGGTCGCGACCGGAGGCTTGTCTATCGCGAAAATCGGCGCTACCTCATTTGGTTACGATCTGGCCCGGCAATTCGGACTGAAGATCCAGCCCCCACGTGCTGCCCTGGTCCCTCTCATCTTTAGCGAACCAGATCGCAAGCGCTGGTGCGATCTGGCAGGTGTCTCCACCGAGGTGGGTGCTTCTACTCGCGGTCCGAAACAGAGGTTACAGACGTTTAGGGAAAATATGCTTTTCACTCATCAAGGCATCAGCGGGCCCGCGATTCTCCAGATCTCTTCTTACTGGGATGGCAAGGGGCCGATTCATCTCGACCTTGCGCCCGACCGCAATCTCGCCGCCGATTTGCGAACCCGTGGCCATCGTGACCCGTCGAGTTGGAAACTGCTGGTGAGAGAGATTCTGCCTCGACGCTTCGCGGATCGCTGGCTCGAAACTTATCCGTTGGCCGGCAACTCCGATCGCGCCTTCGCGGACGCCGAACATCAACTGCATGCGTGGGAAATCAGGCCGGAAGGAACCGAGGGTTACGGAAAAGCGGAAGTCACCGCAGGCGGCGTCGATACCGGCGAACTTTATGCCAAAACGATGGAATCAAGAAAAGCGCCGGGGCTTTTTTTCATTGGAGAAGTGGTCGACGTCACCGGCCAACTGGGCGGTTTCAACTTCCAGTGGGCGTGGGCGTCGGGATTTTGCGCCGGACAGGCAGTGTGAGGATTTCGATGCGCAACGATGCTGGCGCTGTCGATGAAGTCTTAACCAAGCTTCAAACTAAATCTCAGCGCCTTCCTGCATGAACGGCATGCGGGCGAGAATTTCCGCCGCCTGCTCCAGTTGCTTCAGGTCATCGACGGTGAAGTCTGCGCCCGCGAGCGAAGCATCCAGCCCTTTGCGCGAAATCTGCACCACTCCTATCACTTCGCCCCCGGAGCACGCCACGGGTACGGACATGATTTTCTGAATCGGCATTTGTCCCTGGCTTCGATCTTCTTCGTCAGCCTCGGCGCCCAGCTTGACCGCTTCAAACAGGCTGACATGTTTTACTCGCATGAACGTGTTCGACAGAAGTGGAGAGCGAGTCGCGGCCGTCCGCGCTGCCACCGCCGATCCGGTAAGCGGCAGTACGCCCGCCGATCGCAGTTCTGGCGGAAATATAAATCGCAGACTACCTTTTTCTAACCTCAGTAGCGCCACTTCGCTGCGGCGCACCCGCAGAACTTGGGCTAGCTTATGACAAACCCTGTCTGAACTCGGAGATTCCGAAAGCATGCTCTCCAAATCGCTGAGGTTGGCCTTGGCGGCCTTGGCGGCGGAACCCTGATTGCCAGTGGATGACATAATTGTGGCCATAGTCGCTACTCAACTATCCTGCGGGCGGCAGCACTTCTCGACAAGTTACCAGAGTACTTTTACCGCCTTCCGGCAACGTGCGCTACCGCTGGTCCTCGTGCAATAGGTATCTTTTCTTGTACGAAGAAAAAAATCGCGTCACAAATCCACAGGCGCTCGGTTTATATTTGCAGCAGGATTCATCGCAAATAGTCGGATAGCGGCTATCGGAGTACGCGTATGTCGCTTATTTATTACGGGAGACCATTCCTGGAGTTGGGTGTCTGCAAGGAGTACTGTATGGCTCGTAAAACAACCGGAAACACCACTCGCAGCAAGAAACCCGAAATCTCCGTTCCGCCTGCCGCAGTGCAGGTCGCGCCGGAATTACAAACTGAAATTCGCAAGGGTAAGGACTCTCGCAAGAATGAGAAGGCGGCCAACCTCGCACCGGCCAACCTTCCCCGCAACGTTCCGGTCAATTTGGAAGAAGAGATTCGCCGCCGCGCCTACGAACTCTACCTGGAGCGCCGAGCGACTGCAGGCGCCGAGAACGGCAACGAGAACCAGGACTGGCTGATTGCGGAGAGCGAGGTCCTTTCGCGCTACGACAGATTGGCACGTCACACCACGGCGTAAGCTCCTGCCCGGGGTCATTCGAGCGCCAGGTATAACCCGGGCTTTGGTTTGCCGCGTGCTTCCTACGCGGTGCCCTGCTGCGGATAGTTATATATCGGTTCTCTGCTCGGCATGCCGGCTGAGAAACCAGCAGGGAGGATCCCCGGCGTGTGGGAAAAGGCTGTGCACGCAGGTCTGCTGCACCGGTGGATCAAAAATAAGCTCGCTCTTCCCGTCCTTGTGCGCCACCGCGTCGTAGTGTTCCACGGTTACGCTGCCAAAGGGCTGGCCTTTCGTGGCCAGACGATATCGAAACACTCCATAGTCCGCGCCATACACGATTGCCAGTAAGCCCGCCCCAGCCAAGAACGATGTCAGAGCGATCTCCCGGAGCCGCAAGCCGGTCTGGTTGCTGGATTTGTCGCCGGATTTGTTACTTTCGAGCGCTGTCACGGCTGAATTATACGCGTCCGCGAACCGGCCCCGAGCCCGGAGTGTTGACAATTCTTCACAAAAAGTCAGTGCACGATTTGCTCTCCCGCACGTCAAAATAGCAGTGGAGAGAAATGATAAGATGCAGCAGAACGTCGGGGGAGAGAACTGTGCCAGCCGCTGCATGGTTCCCCGGAATGTGCGCCCCGTCTCCGCGCTAGAGGGTGCGCAGCTTCAACTTCCATCCGAGGACAGTCCCTCATCGATTTGAGGAGTGCAAGTGACGGAACAACAACCGGACTCAACTGATCCCAAGAAAACCGAGCAGCACGCAACCGATGATTCAACCACTCGCAAGAGCCGCTGGTGGGTCTGGCTGATCGTCGCCGTGCTGATACTTGGCGGCATTGCTTGGTGGGAACGCCGGGGCCCCGACCCCGCAGCGAAAGCCGGCGGTGACGCGGCCTCCCGACCCGTTATGGTGACAACGGCGTCAGCGCACCAAGGCGACATAGGGATTTATTTGAACGCATTGGGCACGGTAACGCCCGTTTATACCGTAACCGTGACCAGCCGGGTGCAAGGCGAGATTACGCAGGTCTACTACCGCGAAGGGCAGATGGTTCGGAAGGGCGACCCGCTCATCGAAATCGATCCGCGCCCATATCAGGCGGCATTAACCCAAGTCGAGGGACAACTGGCGCACGATCAGGCGGTCTTGACGGAAGCCAAGATCGATTTGGATCGCTACAAGCAAGCCTTAGATCGCAATGCCATCGCCAAGCAGCAATATGACGATCAAGAGCAAGTTGTGCTGCAAGATGAAGGCACGGTGAAAAACGACGAGGGCCAACTGGCGAATGCCAAGGTCAATCTGGTCTACACGCATATCACCGCACCTATAGCCGGACGTGTGGGACTGCGGCTGGTTGATCCCGGAAATATCGTGCAGGCCAATAGCACTACCGCCCTGGTGGTGATCACGCAACTTCAACCCATCACGGTGATCTTCAGCATCGCGGAGGATTCCCTCTCCCAGATTCAACAGCAATTGCGCAAGGGAAAGAAACTGACGGTGGACGCTTTCGACCGTGAAGCAAGCACGAAACTTGCATCCGGCACGCTCCTGACCCTCGACAATGTCATTGACCCGACCACGGGAACCTTGAAACTCAAGGCCATGTTTGACAACTCGGACAACGCTCTCTTTCCCAGCCAGTTCGTCAACGTCAAGCTCCTCGTCGACACGCAACACAATGTGACTTTGATTCCTACTCCCGCGATTCAACGCAACGCCCAGGGCGCTTTCGTCTACGTAATTAGGAGTGACCAGACTGCCTCCATGCGGACAATTACGCCCGGCACCACGGATGGCTCGGTGACCGCCGTCCAAGGTCTTCAACCTCAGGATGTGGTTGCCGTCAATGGCTTCGACAAGCTTCTGGATGGGGCAAAAGTTACCGTTCGCGCGCCTGGGAAAGGCAACGGCGGGGTCTCCGGCCAGCAGCCTCAAACCGGCCAGAATAACGAGAACCAATCCGCTCCGTCGCGAGGCTCTAATGGGGGCACGGCCGAAGGCAAAAACGGAGCCTCGCATCAGTGAGTCCCTCTCGTCCATTTATTTTACGACCGGTAGCGACGTCGCTGTTGATGGCGGCCATTTTGCTCGCTGGCTTCGTCGCCTATCTCCAGTTGCCCGTTTCGGCCCTGCCCGAGGTCGACTACCCTACCATTCAGGTGGTCACGTTTTATCCCGGCGCCAGTCCTGACGTGATGGCCTCGGCGGTAACAGCACCTCTGGAGCGCCAGTTCGGTCAGGTCCCAGGCCTCAATCAGATGACTTCCACGAGTTCCGACGGAAGCTCCATTATTGTTTTGCAGTTTTCACTCGAGCTCAACATCGACGTCGCCGAACAGGAAGTTCAAGCCGCCATTAACGCAGCTCAGACCTATCTGCCTTCCGATCTGCCGGTCCCGCCGATCTACAGCAAAACGAATCCGGCAGACACGCCGATTCTCACCCTGGCGCTTTCTTCCAAATCCATCCCCCTGTCGCAGGTCGAAGATCTCGCCGATACCCGCTTCGCGCAGAAAATTTCTCAGCTTCCCGGCATTGGACTCGTGAGCATCAGTGGCGGGCAAAAGCCAGCCGTCCGAGTGCGCGTGAATCCCACCGCGCTCTCCTCCTACGGCATCAATCTTGAGGATGTGCGCACCGCCCTGCAGTCGACCAGCCTCGACCAGGCGAAGGGCAACTTCGACGGCCCGCAACAGGATTACCAGATTCAGTCGAACGACCAGTTGCTCACCGCCTCCGATTTCGCGCAAGTCATCATCGCCTACCACAACGGGTCGCCGGTAAAGCTCTCGGAAGTCGCTACGGTCGACAATGACGTGGAAAACAATCGCCAGGCGGCGTGGATGAATGAAACTCCGGCGGTCATCGTCAACATTCAGCGCCAGCCCGGCGCCAATATCATTCAGGTAGTCGACCGCGTTAAGAAGCTGCTTCCGCTCCTGAAGAGCAATCTTCCCGCCGCCGTTCAAGTGGACGTATTAACGGACCGCACCACTACGATCAGGGCTTCTGTCAAGGACGTCGAGTTCGAACTCATGCTCACCGTGGCGCTGGTCGTCATGGTCATTTTTTTGTTCTTGCGCAATGTTTCCGCCACCATCATTCCTAGCGTTGCCGTCCCGCTCTCCATCGTAGGCACGTTCGGCGTCATGTATCTCGCTGGCTTCAGCTTAAACAACCTCACGCTGATGGCGCTCACCATTTCCACGGGCTTCGTCGTCGATGACGCCATCGTCATGATCGAGAACATCATTCGGTTCATCGAAGAGGGAGATCGGCCGCTCGAAGCGGCCCTCAAAGGCTCGGAGCAGATCGGTTTCACGATCGTATCGCTTACCATCTCCTTGATTGCGGTGTTGATTCCCCTGCTCTTCATGGGCGACATCGTCGGCCGGCTCTTCCGCGAGTTTGCCATCACCCTGAGCGTGACCATCCTCGTCTCCGCGGTGGTTTCGCTAACCCTCACGCCCATGATGTGTTCGCGCCTGTTGAGAAGTACCCACGGACAAAAGCAAACCCGTTTCTATGTGGCTTCAGAGCACGCCTTCGAAAGCATCATTGCCTTCTACGGAAGAACTTTGAAGTGGGTGTTGCAACGTCAAACCGCAACTCTGCTGGTGGCCGCTGCCACGCTGGTGCTTACAGTCGTTCTCTACGTTTTCATCCCGAAAGGTTTCTTCCCGGTGCAAGACACGGGAATCATTCAGGGCATTTCGGAAGCCGGGCAGTCCATTTCCTTTCCCGCCATGGCGCAAAGGCAACAGGAACTCACCCACCTGATCTTGCAGGATCCTGCCGTGGAAAGTCTCTCTTCCTTCATCGGCGTCGACGGTACCAACACAACCTTGAACAGCGGGCGGATCCAAATCAATCTGAAGCCCTTGGAAGAGCGCAAGATCAGCGCCTCCGATGTCATCCGGCGTCTCCAGCCCAATCTGGAAAAGATCGATGGCATTACCCTCTATATGCAGCCGGTGCAGGACCTCACCGTCGAAGATCGCGTGAGCCGAACGCAATATCAGTACACCCTCGAAGATCCCAATCAGAGCGAACTGAATTACTGGACGGCCAAGCTGATGGCCAAACTGCAAGCGATTCCTGAGCTGCGCGACCTGGCCACAGATCAGCAAACTTCCGGTCTCGCCGCCTCCCTCGTCATCGACCGTGTAACCGCCTCCCGCATGGGCATCACGCCGCAAGCGATCGACCAGATGCTTTACGATGCCTTTGGGCAGCGGCAGGTTTCGACGATGTATACGCAGTTGAACCAGTACCACATCGTTCTCGAAACTCAACCCGAATTTCAGAAGAACCCCTCGAAATTGCAGGACATCTATGTTCGTTCTGCTTTGGCTCCGACCGCACTCACTACCGGCTCTTCGACCACGCAGACGGTTACCGCGACGACGGCTTCCGGCAATTCCGCTTCCACTTCCGCGCCCAGCCCTTCCGCTTCGCCAAACACCGCTACCAGTTCAGGTTCCGCCAATCCCAGCGCCGTAACCGCGCTGAATGGCGGCGGCGTTCCTCTCAGCGCCTTCACTCGTTTCGAAACCAAGAGCAGCCCTCTGTCCGTCAACCACCAGGGACAGTTTCCCGTCGTTACCATCTCTTTCAACCTGGCGCCCAACGCTTCGCTGGGTGAAGCCACCAAAGCCATCGACAAGGCCCAGCAGGAAATTGGCATGCCGCTCAGCGTACAGAGTGCATTCCAAGGTACCGCCGCTTCGTTTCAAGCTTCCTTGTCGAACGAGCCGTTGTTGATTCTCGCGGCCTTGATCACTGTTTATATTGTGCTCGGTGTGCTCTACGAGAGCTACATACACCCCATCACCATTCTGTCGACTCTACCCTCTGCCGGCGTGGGTGCAATTCTGGCCTTGTTGATTTTCGGCCAGGAACTCAGCGTCGTCGCCCTCATCGGAATCATTCTGCTCATCGGTATCGTCAAAAAGAACGGCATTATGATGATCGACTTTGCGCTGGAAGCGGAGCGCAAAGAGGGCAAGCGGCCGGAAGAAGCTATTTATGAAGCGTGCCTGTTGCGTTTCCGTCCCATCATGATGACCACCATGGCCGCCTTGCTGGCCGGCTTGCCACTCGCCCTCGGCACTGGAATTGGCTCGGAGCTTCGCCGCCCCTTGGGTATCTCCATGGTGGGCGGCTTGCTCTTGAGTCAGGTGCTTACGCTCTACACGACTCCGGTCATTTACATCTTCTTCGACCGGCTCGCGCATCGTTATTCTTCGCACCGCGCGCCGGAAACCGGACCGGAGGCTGTCCCGGTGGATTGATGCGATGAGTCTCTCTTCTCCATTTATTCGGCGGCCTGTCGCTACCACCCTCCTGACCGCAGCCATCGCGCTGGCCGGCGCTGTGGCTTTTCGCGAGTTGCCGGTCTCGCCACTTCCGCAAGTCGATTTCCCCACAATTTCAGTGGGTGCCAGTTTGCCGGGAGCCAGTCCGGAGATCATGGCCTCCTCTGTCGCCACTCCCTTGGAACGCCAATTCGGGAGAATTGCCGGCATTACGGAGATGACGTCGTCCAGTAATCTCGGCACCACCAGCGTCACGATGCAGTTTGATTTGAGCCGCAACATTGATGGAGCCGCGCGCGACGTCCAAGCCGCGATCAATGCCGCGCGCAGTTACTTGCCTTCGAATCTCCCCGGCAATCCCACCTACCGCAAGGTCAACCCGGCGGATTCTCCCATCATGATCCTGGCGCTTACCTCACCTGTGTACGACCGTGGAGCGCTCTACGACGCGGCCTCCACCATCATGCAGCAGCGTCTCTCTCAGATTCAGGGTGTCGGGCAAGTGAGCGTGGGCGGCAGTTCGCTGCCGGGAGTGCGCGTGGACGTGAACCCGACCCAACTTAACAGCTATGGCCTCGGCTTGCAGGATGTTGCCTCCATGCTGAGCCGGCAGAATGCCAACAGTCCCAAGGGACAAATTGTAGATGACACAACCTCCGCGGACATCGTAACCAACGACCAGCTTCTAAAAGCGGTGAACTACATGCCCCTGGTGGTCGGCTACCACAATGGCGCCGCCGTCAAGTTGTCCGATGTTGCGAACGTCCAGGATTCCACCGAGAACATCCGCGCCGCCGGCTTCGTCAACGGCAAGCCCTCGGTGCTCATCATCATTTACCGCCAGCCGGGCGCCAACATCATCGACACCGTGGATCGCATCCGCGCCGCGATTCCCGCACTGAAGGCCTCTGTCCCTTCCGCCATCGACACACAAATCGTGATCGACCGCACGCAAACCATTCGCGCCTCCGTTCGTGATACCGAGCGCACCCTCCTCATCTCGATTTCCCTGGTCATTTTGGTGGTATTTCTCTTCCTGCGCAACGTTCGCGCCACCTTGATTCCCGCCGTCGCCGTCCCCGTCTCCCTGATCGGCACCTTTGGCGTGATGTACCTATGTCACTACAGCATCGACAATCTCTCGCTCATGGCGCTCACCATTTCGACCGGCTTTGTGGTGGACGATGCGATTGTGGTCATCGAAAATATCACGCGCTATCTCGAGCAGGGCATGGCGCCCATGCAGGCGGCGCTCAAGGGCGCCAGCGAAATTGGCTTTACCGTCCTCTCCATCAGCATCTCTCTGGTAGCCGTCTTCATTCCCATTCTGATGATGGGTGGCATTGTGGGCCGGCTGTTCCGTGAGTTCGCCGTAACTCTCTCGGTCGCTATCCTCGTATCCCTGGGCGTTTCTCTAACCACGACTCCAATGATGTGTTCTCGTCTGCTCAAGCATCAACGGGATGAGGAGCACGGCAAATTGTTCCGTGCTAGCGAGCGCGCCTTCAATTGGGTCCTTGGCCTCTACGAGCGCAGCTTGGGCTGGGTCCTGGAACACTCCCGCCTGACGCTGGCCGTTCTCGGCTTCACCATCGCGCTCAACTTCTACCTTTTTTGGATGGTCCCCAAAGGATTCTTTCCGCAGCAAGACAACGGTATTATTTTCGGCGGCATCCAGGGCTCGCAGGACATTTCCTTCCAGGCCATGCAAAAGGCGACGGAGCGCATCGTTGATGTCGTCAAAACCGACCCAGGTGTCGCCAACGCCATGGCGTTCACAGGCGGCGGCGGCGCCACCAATAGCGGCTTCATCTTCCTGGGTTTGAAACCGTTTGAAACACGCCACGCGACCTCCAGCCAGATCGTCGACCGCCTGCGCCCTAAACTGCTTTCTGTCCCCGGTGCAAACACCTTTGTGCAAGCCGCACAGGACCTTCGCATCGGCGGAAGGGGAAGCAGCGCGCAATATCAGTACACCATCCAAAGCGACAATTTACAGGACCTTGTAAACTGGGGCCCGGTGCTGCTCCAGCAGATGCGGAAATTGCGGATGCTCACCGATGTCAATACCGACCAGCAGAACAGCGGTCTTCAGGCCATGCTTACCTACGACCGCGATACCGCTTCGCGCCTCGGCATTACCCCGCAGATGCTCGACAACTCTCTCTACGAAGCCTTCGGCCAAGCCCAGGTTTCGACCATGTATACGGCCATCAACCAGTATCACGTGGTGCTCGAAGTGGAACCGAAGTACTGGCAGTCGCCGGTGAACTTGAACGACGTGTATATCCGGGCCGCGCAAGGAAAAGTCGTTCCGCTGAGCGCCGTGGCGCATTACGAACCGTCCACTGCTCCCCTATCGGTGAATCACCAGGGTCAATATCCCTCGGTTACTATTTCCTTCAACCTCGCCCCGGGTGTAGCGCTCAGCGACGCTTCCAGGGCCATCCTCGCCATGGAACAGAAGATGGGCATGCCCAATACCATCACCGGCATGTTCTCTGGCACGCTTCAGGCCTTTCAAGCTTCCCTGGCGACGCAACCTTTTCTTATAATCACCGCTCTCATGGCCGTCTATATCGTGTTGGGCATTCTTTATGAAAGCTACCTTCACCCCATCACAATTCTCTCCACCCTGCCCTCGGCGGGAGTCGGCGCCGTGCTTGCCCTCATGATCTTTCACAAGGACCTCAGTATTATCGCGATCATCGGCGTCATCCTCTTAATTGGCATCGTCAAGAAGAATGCCATCCTGATGATCGACTTTGCGCTGGCCGCCGAACGCGTCGACGGCAAGAGCCCGCGGGACGCCATTTTTCAGGCTTGTATTCTGCGCTTCCGTCCCATTCTCATGACCACCATGGCTGCCATATGTGGTGCTGTGCCGCTGGCTTTCGGCACAGGCACGGGTTCGGAACTTCGCAACCCTCTTGGGATGGCTATTATTGGCGGCCTGCTCTTGAGCCAAATGCTCACGCTTTATACCACGCCGGTCGTTTATCTCTCGCTCGATCGCATGAGAGTCAAATGGCTGCGTGCTCACGGGAAACTCGAAGGAGAAAGACAAGCCGAGTCCTTCGGATGACGAGTTCTTATGCACAAGTTCTTATGCGCCACGCAAACGCAAAATCGGAGAGGGCCGAAGCCGATATAACCACAGCAAGGAGTTCGAGATGAAGACAACGAACAAAATACGCGCGGCGGCCGCGGCGCTCTGCGGCACACTCCTCCTCATCTTTCCGGGCTGCGTTGTCGGTCCGAAATACAAACGTGCCACGGTAGATACGCCGGGGACATTCAAAGAGGTTACTCCCGACGATCTCAAAAAAATGGATGGCTGGAAAGTTGCACAACCACAGGACAGTGCCCTCCATGGCAATTGGTGGGAGACTTTCGGCGATCCCCAACTGAACGCGCTCGAAGCGCAAGTCAACATTTCAAATCAGAACGTCGCCGCGGCGTTCGCCAACTTCATGGCGGCGCGTGCCCTGGTGCGGGAAGCTCGCGCACAATATTTCCCAACTCTTACCGGAGGCGCAAGCGTCACTCGGCAGTACCCCGTTGCCGTGAGCACGACGGGTACGAAGGGTACGATGGTGACGTCGGTGGCGTCCAACGAATTCTCTTTACCCTTCGACGCCTCCTGGACGCCCGATTTGTTTGGCCGCGTGCGCAACACGGTTCGCGCCAACGTCGCGAACGCGCAAGCCAGCGCGGCTGACCTCGAGAATACCCGCCTGACCGCGCAAGCGGAACTGGCGGTCGATTACTTCCAACTGCGCGGACAGGACGCGCTCAAACAACTGCTCGATGCGACCGTGGTGGCTTATGCGGAGTCCCTGAAATTGACTAGAGCCCTGTATGAAACAGGCATCGACTCCGATGAATCCGTCGCGCAAGCCGAAACTCAGCTGGAAGCCACCCAGGCGCTAGACACCAATCTTGGCATTCTGCGGGCTCAGTACGAGCATGCGATTGCGCTCTTGGTTGGTAAACCTGCTTCTTCCTTCTCGATCGCTGCCGAGCCCTTGAAGACTCCGCCGCCAGCCATTCCGTTTGGCGTTCCATCCCAGCTTTTGGAGCGCCGCCCAGACGTTGCCGCGAACGAGCGCCTCATGGCTCAGGCCAATGCGCAGATCGGCGTCGCAGTAGCCGCCTATTTTCCAACGGTGACTCTTGGTGCTTCTGCCGGATTTCAGTCGACGGATGTCTCCAAATGGTTGAACTGGTCAAGCCGGTTCTGGTCCGTCGGCTCGGCCATTTCCGAGACGATTTACGATGGCGGCTTGCGTCGTGCCACCGTCGAACAGTATCGCGCGCAATATGATGAGACGGTCGCCAACTATCGCAATACGGTCCTCACCGCGTTTCAACAGGTCGAAGATAATCTTGCTGGCCTGCGCATTCTTTCCCAGGAAATTCAGGAACAAGACATCGCGATCCAGTCCGCCGAGCGCAGCCTGAAGCTGGCCACCGACCGCTACCGCCTCGGCATCGACCCCTACCTAAACGTTATTACAGCCCAGACAGCGCTCTTCAGCAATCAGCAAACAGCCGTGACCCTGCGGATCACTCGAATCGTGGACAGCGTGCAATTGATCGAGGCGCTCGGCGGGGGATGGGATTCCTCCACGCTTCCCACTTCGCAGCAGATTATTTCGCGAGAGACCCAGGCTTCACCGGCCACTGTAGCCCAACCTCCCACCAGCCAGCCACCAGCATCGTCGAATCCCTAATCGGTCGGGTGAAGTTACTGCTGTACGGCCTGAACCAGCGCCGGCCTCACTTGTTCGCGCTGAATTTCGGAGGCGTCCCACGCGCCGCCCAGAGCCTTCACCAGATACACGGAAGTGGTCATCTGCTGCCCGAGCAGTTGCGTTGCTAGGCGTTCATTACTCAGCAGCGTGGACTGCGCGGTAATCACATCGAGGTAACTTGTGACGCCGCCGACATAGCGGCTGTTGGCGATGTCGAGCGCGCGGCGCGAGTCGGCGACCGCTGCCCGCTGGCTTTTCGCAGCCTGATCGAGAAGCGCCAAGCCGGAGAGCCCATCCTCCACTTGCTGAAATGCCTCCAGCACAGATTCGCGATAGTTGGCGACAGATTCGTCATAGGCCGCGCGGCTGGACGCCAGGTTGGCGCGATTGCGGCCGCCATTGAAAATCGGCTGCAGCAGATCGCCACCCAGCGACCACATAGCGCTGGGAGCGTCTAACAGCGTGGCGATGTCGCGGCTTTCCCATCCACCGCTTCCCGACAGCGTGATATGCGGATAAAACGCAGTCATCGCTATGCCGACTTGCGCATTTTCGAACGCCATCTGGCGCTCGCTGGTAGCAACGTCAGGCCGGCGCTCCAGAATCTCCGATGGAACTCCGGTGGGAATCGCTGGAGGCGCGGCATTGAACGGTGCCTCAGCCAGGCTGAACGCCGAGGCGGACTTCCCCGTCAGCACGGCGATGGCATGTTCGTATTGCGCCCGCTGCTGCAGCACGAGCTGAAGCTGCGTCGCCGTCGAATCGAGCAGCGCCGCCTGTTGCGCCACTTCCAACCCATTCGCGACGCCGCCTTCGTGACGATGGTTGACCAGATCCAGTCCTTTTTGCTGGATCTCGACAGACTCCCGCACCACTCCAGCTTCACGGTCAAGTTCACGCAGATTGAAATAGTCGGCGGCGAGTTCGGCGGACAACACTAGGCGCACATTTTCCAGGTCGGCCGCGCTTCCCTGCAGCGAAGCATTGGCCGCTTCCAGATTGCGGCGCACGCGTCCGAATAAATCAAGCTCGTAATTCACCGAGAACGGGACTGTAAACTCGTTCTCAGTGTCGGTTTTGACGGTCTGAATCGTGCCGCCATCAAGCGGACGGTTGCCGGAGAGACGCTGGCGCTGCCCATTGGGATCGGCGCTGACCACAGGAAAGTATGCCGAAGACGCGATCCGCGCCTGCGCTCGAGCCTGGAAGAGACGGTCCCGCGCCGCTATAAGCGATTGGTTTGCGTGAAGCAGGTCCTGTTCCAGCCGGTCGAGTTCCGCATCATGAAATATCTGCCACCACGCGCCCTTGGGAATCGCATCCTTCGGCGCCGCAGTCTGCCACGGGCCTTCGCCTTTCCACGTGTCGGGAATCTGCGCGGTGGGGCGCTTGTATCCCGGCCCCACGGTGCATCCGGCGGTACACGCGAGCAACGCCGCGGTCAGCAAAGTGCTTCTTAAACCAATCTTGGTGACAGGCGCCAATCGCTTCACGAGCGGGTATCTCCTGCGTTGGGCTTGGCGACGTGCACCTGCTGCCCTTCCTCGAGCGAGTCGGACGGGTTAATGATGATCTGATCGCTCACCCCGATCCCGCCAAGAATTTCCAGCGTGGAGCCGAAGTCGCGCCCAATGTTGATCGGGCGCAAATGCACTTTGCCGTCTTTGTCCACGACTGCGACCTGCGGTCCCTCAGCGCGGAACAGCATGGCGTTCACCGGAATCGTAATCCTGGGAACGGAAGTGCCGGTCGCAAAATGCACTTGGCCAAACGAACCGGGCAGCAGCTTGCCATCTTTGTTAGGCACATCCACTTCTGTATTAAGGGTGCGCGTCGCGGGATCGATGGCTTCGGCCGTGCGAACCACCGTTCCCACAAATTTCTGCCCGGGAAATTCCTGCAGCGTAACGTTGGCCTTCATCCCGGTTTTTATGTTCGGCGCATACGCCTGCGGAACACTCACATAAACGCGAAGCGGATCGACGCGCGCCATATCGAACAGCTCTCTGCCGGCGGCTTGCGCCCCGGAATTGATAAGCGCGCCCGGATCGACATTGCGTCGAGTAAGCACGCCGGAAAATGGAGCGTATACGTTCTTGAATGACTCGAGTTCTTCTAGGCGACGCACATTCGCGTCCGCTGCTGCCAGGTTGGCCAGCGCCTGCTGGTAACCGCTTGCTTGCTGGTCGGCTTCCTGCTGCGAAACCGAGTCGGACTTGAGCAGATTCGCCCAGCGGTCGGCGGATATCTTCGCCAACCCCAGCGCCGCTTTGATTTGCTCGCGGCTGGCTCGAGCCTGGGACAGCTCCTGGTCAACTTCCGGAGTGTCAATCGCCGCCAGCAGCTCGCCCTTTTGAACTTTGCTTCCGATGTCCTTGTACCAGCGTAAAAGGTAGCCGTTGGTGCGGGCGAAAATCGGGGATTCTATGAAAGCCTGCAAGTTTCCGGGCAACACGAGTTCGTCGTTTCCGGGTTCAGCCTGTGGCTGCACCACCGCGACGGTCGGAACCGATACGGCTTCGGTTTCCTTGGCCAGCGCGTCGGTCTCGCTCTTCCGGTTTATAAACGTAAATGCCCCCGCGGTGATCAGGACGAGCAGAACGGCACCCACCAGAATCTTTGCCCGGCCCGCCGGAGTGGGACCCAGATCGGAAGGCCGATAGTTATCTGGACGCACGGGCTCCGTCTCGTTCTGCTCGGTCGTTACGGACGGCGGTTGTACTGGCATAATGACAATCTCCAACCAATTCTCTATTTTTGTTTCGACTGCAGCCGTGCCTCGCGGCGGCCGTGAATAATCGTAAATACACTCGGCACAAAAAATAAGGTAGCTACGGTGGCGAAGAGCAGGCCGCCAATCACAGCGCGCCCCAGCGGCGCGTTTTGCTCACCGCCTTCTCCCATGCCCAACGCCATGGGCAGCATGCCGATAATCATGGCCAGGGCCGTCATAATCACCGGCCTTATGCGCGTGTGGCCCGCTTCGATCGCCGCTTGCCGCGCGGGTGCTCCCGCATTCATGCGGTCGCGAGAAAACGAGACCAGCAGAATCGAATTCGCGGTCGCCACCCCCATGCACATGACCGCGCCCGTTAACGACGGAACACTGAGGGTGGTCCGCGTAATCAGCAGGAACCAGCAGATTCCCGCCAGCGCCCCCGGCAACGCTGTAATAATGATAAAGGGATCGAGCCACGACTGAAAGTTAACCACGATCAGCAAATAGACGAGCACGATCGCGCCCAGGAGACCCACGCCCAGGCCGAAGAACGAGGACTCCATGGTCTCCACCTGTCCGCGAACCACGATGCTTGTTCCGCGGGGCAAGTGGTCCTGAAAGGGTTTGAGCGCCTTCATGATGTCCGACGCCACGCCGCCCAGATCGCGCCCCTGCGTGCTGGCATACACATCCATGACCGGCTGCACGTTGTAATGGTTGACCACGGCGGCACGCGTCGTCGGTGAGAGTTGAACCAGATTGCCGATCACTTGCGGTGCAACCTGCGAACTCGTGCCCGTCACCGGCGTGTTCATCAAATCCTGCAAGGATGTCATATGGTACTGCGGCGTCTGGACGGCGATGTTATAACTCACACCATTCTTTCGATTCAGCCAGAAGTTGGGAGTCGTCTGGAAGCTTCCACTCAAACTGACCAGCACGCTCTGGGCGACCTCCTCGGCATTCAGTCCGACCTGATTGATGCGCGTGCGATCCATATCGAGGTACAGCGTCGGCAATCCCATCATCTGTTGCACATGCACGTCGGCGGCCCCTGGAATCTGGCGCAGCCGATTGGCGATGCCCTGCGCGATGTCGTAGTTTCCGCGCATGTCGGCGCCCACCACCTGTATATCGACCGGCGCAGGCAAGCCGAAATTGAGAATTTGCGAAACGATATCGGCGGGCTGAAAGAAAAACTCCACGCCCGGAAACCGCGCTGGTAATTCGCGGCGCAACTGGCGCACGTACTGAGCCGTCGGATGATGGTGTTCCGGATTCAGCGAAATTAGAATCTCCGCATCCCCCGTCCCAATCACGCCCGAGCTGCTGTAGGAAAGGTTCAGGCCGGAGTACGGAACGCCGACATTGTCCAGCACCGTCTGCAGCTCTTCCTGCGGAATATCGCTGCGCAATACGCGCTCCACTTCGTCACACAGACGCGCGGTCTCTTCCACACGCAGGCCGGGCCGGGCACGGAGGTGCAAACGAATCAGGCCCGCATCCACCTGCGGAAAGAAGTCGCGTCCCAGAAAGAACGCCAGCCCCAGCGACAAAAGGCAGAATGCCGCAAAGCAAAGGGAGAATAATTTTCGGTGCTCCAGCGTGGTCTCCAGCATTTGCCGGTAGCCGTCGCGGAACTTCTCAAACCAGCGCTCGAATCCGCGCTGCCATTTTGCCAGGAGGTTTGTCGGTTCGAGGGCGCGGTGCTCATGTCCGCGCATGATAAACATCACCATCGTCGGGATCAGTGTCCGCGACAGCAGATACGACGCCAACATGGCAAAGGACACGGCTTCTGCCAGCGGGACGAAAAGAAACTTCGCGACCCCGGTCAGAAAAAACATCGGCACAAACACAATGCAGATACTCAGCGTCGAGACGAACGCGGGCACGGCGACCTGTTGCGCGCCGTCGAGGATGGCCTGCTTCATCTCCTTGCCCATCGCCAGATTGCGCTCGATGTTCTCGATCTCCACCGTGGCATCGTCCACCAGAATGCCGACGGCGAGCGCCAGTCCTCCCAGCGTCATGATGTTGATGGTCTCGCCGAGCGCGCTCAGCAGAATCACGGAGACGAAAATGGACAAGGGAATCGACACCGCGATAATCAACGTCGGACGCCAATCGCCCAGGAAAACCAGGATCATGACGGCGGTAAGACAGGCGGCGATCAGGCCTTCCCGCAAAACTCCCTGAATCGCCGCGCGCACGAAAAGCGACTGGTCAAACAGGGCCTTGACATTAAGGTCGCGCGGCAACGACTGGACCGCCCGCGGCACCATCGCCTTGATGCCATTGACAACTGTCAGCGTGGAAGAACCGCCTAGCTTATAGATCGACATCAGCACGCCGCGCACGCCATCCTGCCGCACGATGTTGGTTTGCGGCAGAAATCCGTCACGCACGTGCGCCACATCCCGCAGGTAAAGCGTGGACGAGTTCGTGGTCTTCACCGGAAGATCGTTAAGGTCGGCAATGGTCGTCGGCGTGCCGTTCATCTCCACGTTGTATTCCGTCGGCCCGATCTTGGCCGTACCGGCCGGCAGAATCAGGTTCTGCGCCGAAACTGCACTGACGATGTCATTGGGCGACAACCCGTAAGCCTGGAGCTTGGCGGAATCGAGGTCCACCTGGATCTGGCGCGGCTTGCCGCCGTAAGGATACGGAGTGGCTGCACCTTGAACCGTGGTCAACTGCGTACGCAGAAAATTCTGCCCCAGATCGAATAACTGCTGCTCCGGAAGCGTTTTGCTGCTCAAGCCCAGTTGCACAATCGGCGTCGTCGATGCCGAATAAGTGACGACCAGCGGCGGAGTCGTGCCCGGAGGCAGTCCGCGCAACACTGTCTGACACATCGCCGTCACTTGCGTCATCGCCATGGAGATGTTGACCCCGGGCCGGAAGAAGATCTTGATCACAGCTCTTCCGTTCAGCGACTGCGACTCCTGATGTTCGATGTCGTTGACCGTGACCGTGAATCCGCGTTCGGAGTTGCTCACGATCCGGTCCGCCATCTCCTGCGGCGACATCCCGTCAAAATTCCACACCACGCTGACCACGGGAATGTTGATGTCGGGAAAAATGTCGACCGGGGTGCGCAGGATAGTGATAGGCGTAAGAATGATGATGAGCAGTGCCATCACCACGAATGTATAAGGCCGGCGAAGCGCTAATGCGACAATCCACATAAGATCGGCGAAATAAGATTAACGAAAAACTGGCGAAACCGTGCTGCCGAATCCGTAGCCCCACACCGGCCTGCGCACTCCCTCGTTCAAACTAAGATTCAAAACAGTACGTTTCGGATTTAAATTATATTAGACTTCGACCATGGCTCAAAATCATAATCGGCGCGCCGGGGCTCAGAACGAAAGAAACGGAAGTAACGGAACGAATGGAAGTAATGGAGCTGACAGGAAGCGCCCACCCGGAAGGCCACGCAGCGAGGAATCGCGTCAGTCGATCCTGCGCAGCACCCTAAAACTGCTCAAACAGCCGGGTGGATTCCCGGAGTTGAGCATTGAAGCCATCGCCGCCGACGCCAATGTTGGCAAGACAACTGTCTACCGTTGGTGGCCGACCAAAGCCGCCCTGGTCGCCGACGCCTTCTTCGCCAGCGCCGAGGAGGAACTCCAGTTCCCGAATACCGGCTCCGTTCAACGCGACATGAGCCTGCAGATGCGGAGGGTGATTCGCATCTTCCGATCCGAGCGCGGCAAGGTCGTAGCGGCGTTGCTCGCCGGCGGACAATCCGACCCGGAGTTGCTCGAAGCCTTTCGGGAGAGATTCTTGTGGCCGAAACGCAGGCAGGCCTATCAAACTCTGCAACGCGGCATCGACCGCGGCGAACTGCCCGCTGCGAGCGACCTCGACCTCATCCTCGACTCACTCTACGGCCCCATCTACATGCGCTTTCTCATCCGCCACGACAAGCTCGACGGAAGCTTCGCCGACGAGATTTGCGGCTTGGTGCTGAAGGGTCTGACCGGTCGCACCCCGAAAGTTATTAAGCCAGAAATTACTAAGGGAAGCTATTAAAGGAAGATCACTGAAACCGGCGGCCGGCCCTTGTGGGGCGACTACTGCGCGCGCTGTTGGGATCTGTACGATTCGACCGCCTGGTCCTCGTCATCGAAAGTGGTAAACAGGTTCAGCACACCGATCAGCCGTAGCGTCCGTGTCACGAATGTGGAAGGATTCACCAGCCGGAGGTCCCCGCCGCGTTGCTTTGCCGAACTCATCGACTTCACGATCACTCCAATTCCGCTGTAGTCGATCATCGGCATCTCGGCACAGTTGAGGATCAAACGGACGTCTCCTGCCGAGAAGGCATCCTCAATGGCCCGACGAAACGTATCCACCGCCTGGCCCAGTCGGACCGTCCCGCGCAGCTGTATGATCTGCACGTCGGAACATCGGCGAACCGTAATCTCCATCCTCTAATAATCCTTATTCTTCAGCGATCCGCCAGGGCGAGTTTTTCAGCCGGCAATTGTATCAGCGCTCACTTAGAGGTAGTACTTTCTAATGTCGACCGTCGAGGACCGTCCCAGTTTTTCGCCATGCGGCCCCGGTCGATCAAGTCCCCGCCGACCGGGCGACATTCAGAGAAAATGACTCTACTCCCTAAGCCGTTTACCTGCTAAAACTTACCGCTCGGTCACGAAATCGGACCGATGCCTGATCGGCCTTGCGCGAACCAGCCGAGGCGGTTAAAATTGAAATGCGACCGAAACAGTCGGCTATTTATCCGACTACATAGGTCGGCATTCACGGCATGCTGAAACTGACGAAAAAAGCGGACTACGGTCTCATGGCCATGAAACATCTGGCCGAGCGCGCCGACCAGGGCGCATGCAGTGCCAAGGATGTCGCTGAGGCCTACGGCATCCCACAAGAAGCGCTGGCGAAAATCCTGCAACGGCTGGCGAAGGTCGGTTTAGTACGCTCCCAACATGGCATGAACGGCGGTTACACATTGACGCGTGATCCGAAGATGATTTCTGCCTTCGAAGTGATCAAGGCCATTGACGGTCCGCTGTTCATTACCTCGTGCGTGACCGTTCGCGGCGAATGCGGTCAGAGCGATCGCTGCACGATTCGCGAACCCTTGCGCAAAGTCAATGAAAGCATCGAGCAGGTGCTGAAGAACATCAAAATTTCCCAGATGAAGGAAGAGCCGGAAGTTCTCCAGGTCGATAAGCAGGAGAGCAAGAAGCCGGCGGAGTTGGTGACGATTTCGGAGCACTTCTAAGGAGATTTAAGGAGAAAGGTAATCATGAGTACGAATGGCAAGACAGCGACCCCAGCCACTCAGGATATCGGGCAGCACGCGGCTCCCAATGGGATCAAGCTGCCCATCTACATGGATAATCATGCGACCACGCCCATGGATCCGCGGGTTCTCGAAGAAATGCTGCCCTACTTCATGGAGAAGTTCGGCAACGCCGCCAGCCGCAATCATCCCTTTGGATGGGTGGCGGAAGAAGCGGTCGAGTTGTCGCGCGAGCGTATCGCCAAGCTCATCGGCGCGACCGCGAAAGAAATCATCTTCACTTCGGGCGCCACCGAAAGCGACAACCTCGCCATCAAAGGCGTGGCCGAGATGTACCGCGAAAAGGGCAACCACGTCATCACGGCGGTGACCGAACACAAAGCGGTGCTCGACACCTGCAAGCATCTGGAGAAGCTCGGCTTCCGCGTGACTTATCTGCCGGTACAGAAGGACGGACTGGTTGACCTCGACGATCTGAAGCGCGCCATCGACGATAAGACGATTCTGGTAACGATCATGGCGGCCAACAACGAGATCGGCGTCCTGCAGCCGATCGCCGAAATCGGCAAACTGTGTCGCGAACGCGGCGTCGTCTTCCATACCGACGCTGTGCAGGCGATCGGCAAGGTGCCAATCGACGTGAACAAGATGAACATCGATGTCGCGTCCATCACCGGACACAAGCTTTACGGGCCGAAAGGCGCGGGCGCGCTTTATGTGCGTCGCAAGAATCCGCGAGTCCAGTTGGTGGCGCAGATTGATGGCGGCGGCCACGAGCGCGGAATGCGTTCCGGGACTCTCAATGTCCCCGGCATCGCCGGCCTAGGCAAGGCGTGCGCGATTGCGCAGGAAGAGATGCCGCAGGAATCTTGCAAAATGGCGGGCCTGCGCAACCGGCTGCGCGACAGCATCATGAGCCGGCTGGACGAGGTTTATATCAATGGCTCGATGGAACATCGCCTGCCCGGCAATCTGAACATCAGCTTTGCCTACGTGGAAGGCGAGTCGCTGTTGATGGGCATCAACGATATCGCGGTTTCAAGCGGATCGGCGTGCACCTCTGCGACACTTGAGCCATCTTATGTATTGAAAGCGCTCGGCACCGGCGACGATCTGGCGCACAGTTCGATCCGCTTCGGCATTGGACGATTCAACACCGAAGCCGAGATCGATTACGTGGCAGACCGGGTCGTCGAAACCGTGCTGCGTCTGCGAGAACTATCGCCACTCTACGAAATGGCGAAAGAAGGCGTGGACTTGAAAAGTGTGAAGTGGGCGGCGGAAGCGCACTAGAAGCAAGGTGGCTTTAGTGCAATTTTTAAAACTTTAACAAGGGGTCTTTAACAAGGGGTGAAGAAAAATGTCATACAGCGATAAAGTGATCGACCACTACAACAATCCACGCAACGTCGGCTCCATGGACAAAAAGGATTCTGATGTGGGCACCGGCCTGGTCGGCGCGCCCGAGTGCGGCGACGTGATGAAGCTGCAGATCAAAGTGAATCCGCAGACCAACATCATCGAAGACGCCAAGTTCAAGACCTTCGGCTGCGGCTCGGCGATTGCGTCGTCGTCCCTCGCGACCGAGTGGGTCAAGGGCAAGACGGTTGATGAGGCTCTCGCGATCAAGAACACCGAGATCGTGAAGGAACTGGCCTTGCCGCCGGTGAAAATTCACTGTTCGGTGCTGGCCGAGGATGCGATTCGAGCCGCCATCGGCGACTGGAAGAAGAAGCAGGGAACCACGAAGCCCGCGGAAATGCAAGCGACGCAGTAAATCGGCTCGCGGGTCCTGGAATCCGGGGCCGCAAAATACAGGTCCTTCGTTGCCGCTCGGGATGACAAAGTCTGGTGAATTTAGAATCATGGACCAAGCAGTCAAAGACGAATCCGTCAAACCCGCCGCGCCCACGGCTCCGGCCAAGGGCATCCAGGTGACCGACAACGCGCTCAAGAAGATTCGCTCCGCAATGGTGAAAGAAAATATTTCGCCCGAACAGGGCGGCCTTCGTTTGGGCGTGCAGGGCGGCGGATGCTCGGGCCTGAGCTATAACATACGGTTCGACACGCAACCGCGCGAGCGCGACCGCGTCTTTCAGTTCGGAGACGTCCGGGTTTTTGTGGACCCGAAGTCCTTCATCTATCTGCACGGGATGACGCTCGATTACCAGGAAACTCTGATGCAGCAGGGGTTTGTGTTTGTGAATCCGAACTCGACCAAGTCCTGCGGCTGTGGGAGTTCCTTCTCGTAACAGAAGTGCGGCGAGGATGGTGAGGGCGGGCCGTGCGCTCGCCCTAAATTTTGTATGGCAAACATAGAATCCAAGTCGTCGCTGATCATTCCTGGACATGGCGCCGGGGAGGCGACCCCAAGTTGCTGGTCGTGCGGCACCATGCGCGCCGTGCACTTCTGCAGTTCGTGCGGCAAAGTGCAGCCGCCAGTCCCGGTGGACTATTTCACCTTCTTTGGATTTCCGCGCAAGCTGAACCTCGACACGGCCGCGCTGGAAAAAGAATTCTACGTGCTGAGTCGCCGGCTCCATCCCGACGTATTTGCGCAGGCCGACACCCGGGAACGCAGCTGGAGCCTGGAACAAAGTTCCATGCTCAACGACGCGTATCGTACGCTGAAAGATCCGATCAAGCGTACCGAATACCTATTACGTCTCGAAGGCGTCGAACTGGAAGAACAATCGAAACAGGCGACCGAAAAGGCCCGAGCCACCGGCGAATTGAAGAAGCAGGTAGTGCCTCCCGATCTGTTGGAGGAAGTTTTCGAACTCAACCTGCATCTGGAAGAACTGCGGGACCAGAAAGAGACGGGCGAAGACGATCCCGCTTTGCTTGAGGAAATCGGCAAAGCCAAGCTTTCGCTGGAAGAAAAATTCGAAGCGCTGTTCAACGAACTCAAGACAGAGTGGAACAAGTGGGACAAAGCGGTGGAAGGCGGAACCGAGGAGGACCGTCACAAGATCCTCGACAAAATGCTGGACGTGCTGAACCGCAGAAATTATGTCCGGAACCTGGTACGGGACGTGAATGAGGCGCTGGAATAAAAACAATTGGCTACTGACTACATCGTCGGCATCGATCTCGGCACCACGAACTCGCTCGTGGCCTACATGCAGGGAGATTCCCCGGTCGTTATCCCCGGAGAAGACGGGCTGAATCTTGTGCCATCGGTGGTGGCGCTCGACGAGAAGAATCAGATCATAGTCGGCAACGCCGCCCGCAGATATCTGATCGAAACGCCGGAGCGCGCCGTCTACTCGATCAAGCGCCTGATGGGGCGCGGCGTCGAGGATATACAAGACGAGTTGAAGCTTTTCCCCTTTCAGTTGGCGGAAGATCTTCATGAGGGAGAGGTTCTGCGCATCAAGATTGGGGAGCGAACCTACACCCCGCCTGAGATTTCGGCGTTGGTGCTGCGCCAGCTGAAGCGCAATGCCGAACGCTTTTTCGGAGCGCCCGTCAGCCAGGCGGTCATCACCGTTCCCGCATACTTCAACGACGCGCAGCGGCAGGCGACAAAAGATGCTGGCCGCATTGCTGGCCTGAATGTCTTGCGGCTGGTCAACGAACCGACGGCAGCATCGCTCGCTTACGGCCTGGAAAAGAAGAAAAACGGCATTATCGTGGTTTACGATTTGGGCGGCGGCACTTTTGACATCTCGATTCTCAAACTGCACGACGGTATTTTCGAGGTAATCGCCACCAACGGCGACACGCATCTCGGCGGGGACGATATCGACAATCTGCTGATCGCCATCGCGCTCGATGACATTCGCGGCGACCTTGGGCTCGGAATCGACGTGCGGCGTAGCGGCGAAGCCGTGCAGCGCATCCGCCAAGCCGTCATCGAGGCCAAGATTGCGCTTTCCTCGCAGCCCACGGCAAAGCTCGATGTCGACCTCCCTGGTGGAAAGAAATACCAACGCGAGATTTCGCTCGAAATGTTCGAGCAGGTGATCCAACCGATCATCGACCGCACCGTCGGCCCCTGCAAGCAGGCACTCAAAGACGCAGGCCTGAAGCCTGAACAAATCGACGAAGTCGTGCTCGTCGGTGGCTCCACGCGCATTCCCAAGGTGCGTCGTTTGGTGCAGGATCTTTTTGGGCGCGTGCCGCACACGGATTTAAATCCCGACGAAGTGGTTGCGCTCGGAGCGGCCGTGCAGGCAAACATTCTCGGCGGCGCCTCGGAAATCACCAAAGAGATGCTGTTGCTCGACGTGACTCCGCTGTCTCTTGGAATTGAAGTGGCGGGCGGCGTGACCGATAAAATCATCCTGCGCAACTCGACCATCCCGGCTTCGGCAACGCAGTACTACACCACCCAAGTGGACGGCCAGACCAACGTCGCGATTCACGTGCTGCAAGGCGAACGCGAACTGGCGCGCGATTGCCGGTCGCTGGCGCGCTTCGATCTCAAGGGCGTTCCACCCATGCCTGCTGGCATGCCGCGCATTGAAGTAAAGTTTCTGATCGACGCCAACGGCATTCTGCGCGTCTCGGCGCGTGAGCAGCGCAGCGGACAGGAAGCCGAAATCGACGTCCAGCCTAGTTACGGCCTCACCGACGAACAAGTCGAGAACATGCTGCTCGAATCGTTCGACTATGCCGAAGAAGATTTCCGGCAGCGGCAGGTCATTGAAGCGCGACGTGAGGCCGAAACGATCCTGACGGCGCTCGCCAAAGGGAAAAAGAATCAAGCCTGGCAGGAGCTCTCGAACGACGAACGCCGCAACGTGGAAACGCTGGAGAAAGCTCTGGTTGCAGTGAAAGACGGCAATAACGACGACTATCACGCGATCCGCGCAGGCATCGACGCGCTGAACGAGGCCACCATGCGTCTAGCGGAATTAATGATGGATACGGCTGTCTCGACCGCACTCAAGGGAAAGGCCATGGACAGCACCGATCTCGAAGAAGGGCCGCAGGCGGGCCATCCGGTGGCGAAGGCAGATTTTGAATAGGGGACTATTTTCTATGTCTGAAGAGAAAATGCATGAAACCGGAACAACCACAATGGATGCTCCCAGTGAAAACACGGTTGAGGTCACCTTTCTTCCCGAAGGCAAGACGGTGACCTTCGAACACGGCAAGCTGCCGTATAAAGACCATGGCAAGGAAGAGTCGCTGCTCGATGTGGCGTTGAACTTCGGCATCCATCTCGATCATGCCTGCGGTGGAAACTGCGCCTGCACCACCTGCCACATCTGGGTGAAAGAAGGCGCGGACCTGCTCTCGGAACTGGAAGATGACGAAGCCGACAAGCTCGACAGTGCCGCCGATCTTCAGTTAAACTCACGCCTCGGATGCCAGACCGTGATCAAGAAGCCGGGCAAACTAGTAGTGGAAATCCCAGCGTGGAACCGCAATTACGTTTCGGAAGAGCATTAGGAGCGGGCTGTTCGCTATTGGTAGTTCGCTGTTTGGCTTTGCCCGCGGATGAACAATAGCGAAGTTGACCAAGCAAATAGCGAACAGCGAAAGACGAAAAGCGGGGTTTACTATGCCAAAAGAACTCAGCTGGAGCGATTCTGACGAGATCGGGATTCTGCTCTCTGAAATCCATCCGGAACTTGATCCGCTCGCGGTCCGTTTCACCGACCTGCACAAATATGTGATCGCGCTCCCCGGTTTCAAAGACGATCCCACGAAGTCGAACGAAGCCAAGCTGGAAGCGATACAGATGGCTTGGCATGCCGAGGTTCTCGACCGAACGCAGGGCTAGAGCTTAAACTAGAAACTCAGCGCGCGCCCACCGTACTCGGAGCCGCATCCTCCACGCTCGCCTCGCGCAAAAACCTCGCCGCCTCCTCGGGCGGTGTCGGATTGATGTAGAAGCCGGTGCCCCATTCAAATCCCGCTGTCTTGGTCAGCTTAGGCATGAATTCAATATGCCAGTGGTAATACTCGTTGGTCGGGTCCTGCGCCGGCGATGTATGCACCACCAGGTTGTACGGCGGATTGTCGAGCACACGGTCCGCCTTCATCAGCAGTAGCTTGAGCGCTTTCGCGAGATTCTCAAACATGTGCGACGACGAGTTCTCGAAGGCAGACTCGTGGCGCTTGGGAAGGATCCAGGTTTCAAAGGGGAAGCGCGGAGCATACGGGGCGAGAGTCAGAAAATCTTCGTTCTCAGCCACGACTCGAGTGCCGTTCTCGATGTCCTGCCGAATGGCATCGCAGAAGACACAACGCTCTTTGTAGATGTAATACTGCTTGGCTCCCTGCAGTTCCTCGGTTACGTAAATAGGCAGAATCGGCAACGCGATCAGTTGCGAGTGCGCGTGCTCAAGTGAAGCGCCGGCGGCCTCCCCGTGGTTCTTGAAGAGCAGAATGTATTTGAAGCGCCGGTCCTTCTTGAGATCGAGAATGCGATCGCGGAACGCCCACAGAACGTCTTCGATCCTTTTCGCGGGAAGCGAGGCCAAAGTCGCGTTGTGGTCGGGCGTCTCAATGACAACTTCGTGCGCGCCGATGCCATTCATCTTGTCGAACATGCCCTCGGCCTGCTTGTTCAGATTGCCCTCGATGCCGAGTGCCGGGAACTTGTTCGGAACCACGCGGATCGTCCAACCCGGACTGTCTTTCTGCGGAGTATTGCCGTTGGAGTTGGGCCGGTACGCCAGAATTTCCGGGGGAGTTTTGCTTTCGTTGCCATAACAGAAGGGACAGAATCCGCCCTTGATCTTCACCGCTTCGCGCACAAAATCGGTGGGCCGCTTGGCGCGATCCGTGGAAATAATCACCCACCGGCCCACGATCGGGTCTTTTCTCAATTCAGGCACGTACTAAATCCTTTCAGGAGGAGTTCGCAAAACCACGATTGTACGACACCGGGAACGCATTTTGAAACAGCTCGAATGAGGGTTGGCTGGATCCGCGCTCGTAGTATACGGCGAGCACGTCAAACCGCCACTGGCACAAAGGGGGCATGTGGCGCAGGAAGTCGCGGGCGACCCTCGACAACTCCCTTTGTTTATCGCGATCCACGGCGGCCTCGGCGGGCTTGAGGTCACGCTTGGTTCGAGTTTTCACTTCGATAAAACACAGGACCTCACGCTCCCAGCCGACGAGATCCAGTTCGCCGCGATGATGCGGGGAGCGGTAGTTGCGCGCGATCATCGTATAGCCCCGTCGGCGAAGGTAGAAATAAGCGTCCTCCTCGCCGCGCCGGCCGGTACGTTGGTGCGCAGGCGTGTCCTCCGGCGAAAGCGTTTTGGCGGCCAGCCAATCCAGTGCGCGAAGGGCGGCATGCGTCAAGCGTCCGGCGAACATGTAAAGTCCCATCTTTACCGTAGCGTGCAGGAACGGCGCGTGATGTGACCCTGATCACCGGGCATCTGGTACAATTCGCCGCTCGGGCGCTTGCAGACCACTGCCGAACCTCACCAGGTATCGCCGCCTCGTTGAGGAGGCCAGGCGCCAAACTGGCGGCGGAGCAAGGCAATCTGACCGGCGTGATAGCTGTTATGCGCCGCAATTTGCCACAGCATGGCATGCACGGTGGACTCATGAGAAGACTGCGCCGGACCCAACTTGTGCACCTTTCGTCCAAGTTCCGCCGTATCGGATTCCGCGAGCCGCGCAAGCCGGGCCAGCAAATCGGTAAAGCGACGAATCGTGGCCTGCCACTGCCCTTCGACCGAGCGACTCGTGGCGGCTGGATTCGGATGCGCTGGCCAGCTTTCGATCGCTCTCTCCGGGTAGGGGCGATTCTCCCCCGCGACTGTGCTGAGGTCGTAGTCCATCCAGTAGTTAATGTGCTCCACGATCTGCCAGATGGAGTGCGGGTAACCCGCCACGGTCCGAGCCGCCAGTTCTGCCGGGATGTCTTCAACGCAAGCGACCGGGTCGACGTGGGCGCCTTTGCCGTGCACGAGTTCGCGCAGTGTGGTGTCGCCCATAGATTCTGTCTGCTAGGTAGAGACAGGGCTTGCCCCGTCTCGGCCTGCGGAGACGCGCCAAGCCGCGTCTCTACGGAATAACCGTAACCACATCGCCGACGCGAATCGTGCCTGGCGTCAAAATCTGAGCCCGCAATCCCCCGCGATGCAGCAGCCCCTTGATCACCGTCTTCCCCGTCACTCTCTGCAAGTGATCGCAGGGCTCACACAAGCGAATGCCGCGAACGCGCACATCACCAATGGCAAACTCCTTGCCCACCAGATGATTCAGCGGCACGTTACGAGTCACGATATTGCGGCGAGCATCGCCGGCTGCAAGCTCAATGTGATAGTCCCGCAGCAGCGCCTCGATCGCCTCTGCCTCAATCAGCGTCAGTTCGCGATCCGGCGTGGGCTGGTAGAACGTGCCCAGCTTCAGGGCGTATCGGTCGCCCTCAAGCCCCGCGCCCGGAATCGCCACCACCTGACCAACCGCTTGCGGCGGCCCCTGGGCAGCGGATGCGATATGAATCGATTCCACGGTTCCGTTCCACATTACGCACCTCCTGTGCCTAGGTTTTCCTCTCGACGCTCGTGATCGACTCTTCCAACGCATCCATGGCGACGTCAGCTTCATCCTTGGTAACGATGAGCGGCGGCGCAATCCGAATCGTGCTCGGACCGCAGCCCAAAAACAGAATGCCGCGCTCGAACGCCCCCTCTACGATCCGATCGCGCTCAACGTTGCCGTACTCGCGAGTCGTCTGGTCTTTCACGATCTCGACCCCGATCATCAGCCCGCGCCCGCGGACGTCGCCGACGATCTTGTGCTTCTTCGGCCAGTCGGACATGCGCCTCAGCATGTGGTCGCCGACCTCCTGCGAGTTCCGCAGCAGTCCTTCCTTCTCGATCACATCGAGCGTGGCCAGCGCGGCGGCAATGCAGACGGGGTTCCCGCCGAAAGTCGAAGCATGCGAACCGGGGACCCAGTCCATGATGTCGGCCTTGCTCATAGTGATGCCGAGAGGCATTCCCGAGGCAATGCCCTTCGCGATACAAACGATGTCGGGATGCACGCCGGTGTGCTCAACCGCCCACCACTTGCCGGTACGGCCGATGCCGCTCTGTACCTCGTCCACCACCAGCAGGATGCCGTGCTTGTCGCAAATGCGTCGCAGTTCCTGCATGAAAATCGCCGGAGCGACGACGTATCCGCCCTCGCCCTGAATCGGCTCGACAAAAATGGCCGCGACTTCTTCCGGCGCGAGAATGGTCTTAAACAGTTTGTCCTCGATATAGCGCGCACAGCCCAGCGCGAATTTCTCCGCATCTTGCGGACCGCCCGCACAGCCCCGATACACATCGGGATAGCGCACGTGCGTAACTCCCGGCACGAGCGGCGCAAAACGGCGCTTCTGCTGCGGCTTCGAGGCCGTCAGCGAGAGCGCGCCCATGGTCCGTCCGTGGAACGCGCCGAGAAAGGCGATCACCTGCTGCCGTTTGGTGTGATAGCGCGCCAGCTTCAAAGCGCCCTCGATGGCTTCGGCCCCTGAGTTTCCGTAGTAAATCTTGTGCGGCCCCGGCATCGGCGCGATCTTGGAGAGCCGTTCGGCCAAGGTTACCAGCGCCTCATAATAGAAGTCTGTGCCCGACATGTGGATCAGCTCACCCGCCTGCTTCTGAATGGCAGCCACCACTTCCGGATGGCAGTGTCCGGTCGAGGTCACGGCAATCCCAGCGGAAAAATCGAAGAACTCGTTGCCATCCACGTCCTCGACCACAATTCCGCGGCCGCGCTTGGCAACCATCGGGTAAGAACGTGTGTAGGAAGGTGAAATGTATTTTTGGTCGCCCGCGAGAATGCGCTTGGCATTAGGGCCCGGAAGCGCAGTCCTGAGCTTGGGGCCGGCAATCAATGTTTTGGTGGTCATGGAATCCTCCAGATTAGTTCTCAGTTCCCGGTTCTCAGTCTCAGTGATTATCAGGCCAGATTCGAGCAGCTTCCACGGAGAGAGGCTGCTTGGGCTACGAGCTAAAAGCTAAGAGCTAAGAGCGAACAGCGAAATAGCGATTAGCTGAGCAATAAACAGAGAAGAAAATTAGTCGCTGCCAAAGAGATTGGCGCGCACATGCGAAGGCAGAACGGAAAGATACCGTCGGGGGCAGGCACGTCCCTCGATCCAGCACGTCTGGAGAGGCGAAATGTAGCCATTCGAGCGCATAGCAGCTAACAACAGTATATCCCCTGTTTGATCGCGGCGTAACCCCCTAAGACGCACTCCAAAAGTCACAGGCCACGTCCGAAAGTCGCCCTGGTTCTCCACGGCCCACGTAGGAGCAGCCTCCCTCGGCTGTCCAGCCGAGCAAAGCTCGGCAGCCGCTAGGTCAAAATCGGAGCCCGGTTCTCCTCGGTACCAAAAACAAACCGGTCGCCAAGCACGAAATTCACCAGCGAGCACAAGACAATCGCAATAAGGTCAGACGCCACATAGTTGAACTTGAACTCGCCGGCCATCAACCGCATCAGCACAAGGTTCCCAAAAATGGAAACTGCGCCATTGGTGGCGTTGAATTTAGCGAGCCTGACCAGCGACTGCCCCGGCCGCTGAGCCGGCCGGTCCACCCAGGTGAAGCGTTCGTGCCACAAAAAGTTGTGGATCACCGCAATCTCCACCGCCAGCCCCGTGGCCAAAAGATAATCCAGTTTCATCCCGGACCGAAGAATGGCCAGCGCCGCCAGCTGCACGCCAATGCCGATTCCGCCAACCGCATTGAACTTGATCCAGCGAAGAAGGGTCCGATGACGATTCTTCTGAGAACTGAGAACCGGGAACTGAGAACTGTTTTCGCTGAACTGAGAACGGTTCATAAAATTCTCTCCTCCCGGTAAAGCCGGACGGTATTCTTCACACTGACCACCACCAGCATCAACATCATCACGGCCAATCCAATCGCGCCGCCAATATCAAACAGCCGATAGCGCCGATGCATCACCCACGCCCAACGGAACAGCGCCAGGTTGCCAACCGCCAGCAGAACGCGCAACTCGGTCGGCCCGAAGCGCCACAAAGAAAGATGAAATTCGCCGAGCGTATAGGTGGCCAGATAGGACTGAATCGAAAGCAGCAGAAACGCAATCAGCAACCCAATCGCAATCGCCGGATGCATGAATCCGGAAAGCGCCAGCCCGCCCATCATCGCCACCGCGCCGATGGAATCGATCATGTGGTCGACATAAAATCCGTAACGCGGTCGCTGCCGCTGGCGCACGCGCGCCAAAGTTCCGTCCAGGCTGTCGCCAAACCAGTTCACCGCGAGACAAACAATTGCCGCAAGCAACATACGACGATCCCAAGCTGCAAGGGCGTAGCAAACGCCAGTAGCAATCTGGGCGGCAAAGCCAATGAGGGTTAAATGGTCGGAATTGACCCATGCCGGCAGGCGCTCGGCCATCCATATGAGAGCCCGCTTCTCGGCGGTAGCCAGAAAGCTCCCATGAACACGAGTAGCCTGCCGGAACCCGGCGCGCCGAACCTCCGCCAAAGTCTTAGGATTGATCTGTTCCGCAAAATCGGCAAGTGAAGTAGCCATAGTGCCTCCGTTTCTGCGGGCACTATCAGGCTCGCGCGGCAGAATGACAATGCACAGCGGGTAAAACTCAGATCAACAAAAATCCTCTTTGTTCACAGCCGGATGCGCTCGCAGATCAACCGTCTCGGCTATCCCCTGTGGTCCTCTGTGTCCCCTGTGGTTAGGATGTGGAAGCTTGAACCACTCGGAATACTGAGGTCTGCACGAGCCAATTGCCATTTCCGATTCCGCACCTCCGATAACTCTCCCACCACCCGCCAGATGCGTTAATCTGCGAAGGATGCGTCTTCTCCGCTTCTTTCGTCCATCGCACCAGCACACCGCCTTTTCCGCGACGCTGCTGCTGATGACGACCATCACGCTCTCGCGCGTGATCGGATACATCCGCGAGGCCTACATCGC
>Ga0181538_10000417_pt1 | contig 49737 bp, 38 predicted proteins | sample PEATcosm2014_Bin_40_FD_119773 | JGI IMG/M metagenome (GOLD analysis project Ga0181538, IMG submission 119773) | Peatland microbial communities from MTU Mesocosm Facility, Houghton, MI, USA - PEATcosm2014_Bin23_30_metaG | ecosystem: Environmental > Terrestrial > Soil > Wetlands > Peat | place...
CTACTGCGCGGCACCCGGCGGAAGTGCTCGATCAGGAGAACGTCATGAATCGTCCTTGGACGCGGGGTGTGCTCCTTGTTTCTATTCTGGCGGGATTGAGTTTGGCAGTGGCGTGCCGTCCTCCGCGCCTGGATGGGGTCTACCGCGATGCCGCAGATACTTTCACAGTCGTGTTGTCTAAAGGCAAGGCGAGCATGGTGTTCGGCGGGGTAGAAGCTGATGGCACTTATACCGTAAGCGGCAACAAGATTACGATCACGCTGCCCACGCGGGACGCAAGTCAGCCGCTTGTGTTCGTGTTCACGATGGATAGCGACGGGTCGCTTGAAGGGAGCGGGTTCAAGTTGCTGAAGCGGATGTAGTGGGCAGTCTTCGTCGACTCCGCCTTTGGACTACGGTGCGGCAGGCGCGATGGTGCGACTGGAGTACGGCATCAATTTGAGGAAAAGCGGATAGCCGGGGGAGACGGTGAACCTTAGGAATGGCATCGCGGAAGATTCGTGGTGTCGCGAGGGAAGGAGGGCTAACATTTTTGCAGGCCAGACGCCCAAATCGGAAATGCCAAACTAGACCTGTTTGGCATCCCTGGCGGCAAAAAGTTGAGCGAAATCATCCTAACCGAGAGTCTCGCAACCGAGACCACCGCGCGCCCTGCTGCGAGATCCGGCAAGTTCCCGCTTGCCGACCTACGGCTTTCCATCGTTGTAACCGTTTTTTCTGAGACATTTTCCATCGACCAGACCATTGCGATTCTGTTGGGCCGGAACCGCGGCTATATCGAGGAGATCCTGCTGGTGGTGTCCCCGAGAGCCTCCGAGGAAACATTCGATATTTGCCGCAAGTGGGAGGCGCAAGAACGCCGCGTGAAGATTGTGTTGCAGAGGAACAATCCGGGGATCGGTTGGGCGTACCGCGAAGGGATGCAGGCGGCGCGCGGGAATTACGTCGCGCTAATGGCCGGCGACCTGGAAACGGAGCCCGCGGCTGTGGACCGGATGGTGGAAAAGATAGTGGAAACGGGCTGCGATGAGGTGGTGGCGAACCGTTGGATGCGCGGCGGAGGGTTCGTCAATTACGATCCAGTGAAACTGATGTTGAACTGGATTTTTCAAGCCATATTCAAGGTGCTGTTTTGGACTCGAATCGGAGATTTGACGTTTGGGTTCAAGATTCTCAGCAAGGAGTTGACGGAAACAATTGCGTGGGAAGGCACGCTGCACGAGATCTGCATTGAAACCACGGTGAAGCCGATCCGGCGAGGCGCGCACTTGGAGCAGGTGCCCACGATGTGGGTGGGACGCAGAGAGGGCGTCAGCGTGAACACATTTTTCCGGAATTTCCGTTATGTCGGGAGTGCGCTCAAGACGCTTCTCGGGCGGGCCTAGGGGCAGTGCGAAAGGCGAGCATGCGGAAGAGCTGCCACATCGTCTTCACAACGATCAACCATCCGGCGATTCTCAACGACTTGCACCAGAACATTTCCCGGTACGGACACCTGGATGACGTGAAAGTGTGGGTGGTCGGGGACCGCAAGACTCCCGCCAGCGCCGAGGCGCTGGCGCGGGAAGTTTCGCAAAAGGGCCTGGAGACGGTGTACTTCGACGTGGCGCAGCAGGATGAATGGGGCGCGACGTTTCCGTTTTACGCCACGATTCCTTACAACACGGATGGGCGCAGAGTGTTCGGCTACCTGAAAGCGCTGGAGGAGGGATGCGGGCTGCTCATTTCGATCGACGATGATAATTTTCCAACCGGCGACGATTTCATCGGACATCATAAGATCACCGGGCAAAAATGGGGCGGCGCTCTCATCCGGGAGCCGCAGCGCTTCCACAACATCTGCGAATATCTTTCTTTTGAGCCGCAGCGCATGGTCTATCCGCGCGGGTTTCCGTTCGAGTTGCGCGGCGAGCCGAACAGGCCCGAGGCTGTTGGCTGTCCCGCGGGCGCGCGAATCGGAGTGACGGAAGGGTTGTGGTTGGCGGAGCCGGATGTGGACGCAACGACGTGGCTGAACGGCAAGGTCAGCGCGACCGCGTACAACGGGCCGGAAATATTTGTGCTGGAGCAGGCCACCTGGTCGCCGGTGAACACGCAGAATACCAGCGTGGTGAGGGAATTGATTCCCGCATTCGTGTTCGTCACGATGGGCTGGCCTGTACCGGGCGGCAAACTCGATCGTTACGGAGATATCTGGGGAGGTTATTTTCTGCTGGCGTTGATGCAAGGCAGCCCGTTTTATTTGGCGTTCGGGCGCCCACTCGTCGAGCACCGCCGCAATCCGCACAACTACGTGGACGACATGCGGAATGAATTTTGGGGGATGGTGCTGACGGACTGGCTCTTGCAGGTCCTGCGGAGCTCATTTATACCGCGCAGCACACATGCCGTCGATCGACTGCTGGAGCTGGCCGATTTCCTCGAATTGCAGGCGGGGACGAGTCTGCCCGCGTGGTGCCCGCCCGAAATCAAGGAGCACCTGCAGTCTACCGCGAAGAGCATGAGGTTGTGGTCGGCCGCGTGCCGGCAAATTGGGATTTAGGGAATTGAGAAGTCGGAGAGTTGTTCCGGAGGTTGAAGTGACGGATCGACAGAGCGCAACTACCGATCGAAGGAACGGTTTCTAATCATTCGCGGAGCCAAGATCGCGACGCTGACTGTGCTGTGGGGCGTCCCTGTTTTGATTTTTGCGCTGGCTTTTTCCCACGGTTGGGTACGAGTTTGGGACGCCGTGGGGATACCCTCGTACATGCCGATATTTCTTGATCTGCGAGCGATTACAAGCGGCGTCGTCGTGGCGCATTCCGGCGGCGACCCCATGGTGTCCAATCCACTGGACCCGTTGCATCGCTCGCTGAATTATCCACGAATCTGGCTGCATCTATTTTCAGCGCTCGGTATCGACGATCACAATGCCGTGATTGTCGGGATTCTGTTCTGCTTTTTTTATTTGATATGTCTTTCAACCCTGATTGTGAAGGCGAAGTCGGGCTGGGAGGCCTTGATCCTGCTGGTCGCGGGTTTGTCTTTATCGCCGTTATTCGGCATCGAGCGGGGAAATACCGACTTGTTTGTATTTTCGCTGGTCTTCCTTGCCGCCAGCTCAGGCAGCAAGTATCTGAGGTGGGGCGCACTTGCGTTCGCTTCGATGCTGAAACTTTTTCCGCTGGCGGCGATGGGCAGCGAAGTGATCCGGCGACCGAGCAAACAGAAATTGATTCCAGCGGCGCTCGCATGTCTGCTCGTCGCACTATTCGTTTGCCAATGGCACGACCTGAAGCTCATTCGACACGCGACGCCTGTGACGAATCTCCAATCGTATGGCGTGCTCTCTTTGAGATTGCAGGTGGAGGAATTTTTCTCTGGGTTGAGTCTGGACAGCCTTCGACCTTTTCTTCAATGGAGCGTTCCGATCGGTTGTTGGCTGGCGGCCGGGATAGCGGCGGGAGTTGTGTGGTTCAGGCGGCCGGGTGCAGACGATGTCCCGCAAGAACCAACGAAAAGCGGAGAACTGTTCGCGATATTTGGGTCGATTTACGCCTTCAGCTTTCTCCTCGGCTCAAATTGGGACTACCGCCTCATTTTCTTAATCCCCACACTTCCCTTTGCGATGGATCTCGCTCGCAACCCTCGATACAAATGGCGAGGCGTCGGGTACATTCTGATGGTACTGGTTGCGGAAAATTCACTCGGTGCGCAGAGCTATCACTCAGCAGTCTGGGGTCACATCGCTACCTTTGTATTGTTCATTGCTATAGTCGAAATTCTCACTGAGCAGGCCAAGCCTCTCCTACTACGCCAGTTCTCCCCGTCTCAGGAAATTGCGTAAGCATTTGCGATCTGACTGGTCGTCGCTTCTGCGGAGCGCGCAGGAGTCCGATAAAACTGCGACAGACGAGAGACAGGTCCCGGCGAGCTTTCGATCGCCGGGGCCTGTTGCCTTCCGCGCTGCGGGTCAACCTGCGGCTAGTTAGTTCAGGGGCAGATTGTCGGAGATGACGCCTACGGTGGTGCCGATCACATCGCCGGAGACCACGAGTTCGACTCGGCGATTTTGTTGGCGGCCATCGGCGGTGTCATTCGTCGCCACGGGCTGGGTTTTGCCGAAGCCCTGCGACGTCATGGATGCGGTGGGAATGTTTTCTTTCGTGAGGTACGCGAGCACGGAATTGGCGCGCGCTTCCGAAAGCGTCTGGTTCATGTCGTCGCCGCCGACGCTGTCCGTATAGCCTTCGATGGAGAGGCGCAGATCCGGATACGCAAGAATGATTCCGGAAATTTGCGCCAATTTTTCGCGGGCTTCCTGATGGAGCGTGGACTTGCCGGTGTCAAACAATACGTCCGGCATGCTGACGATCAGGCCTCGGGCGGTGTCGTGCGTGACGAGAATCGCGTTGAACTGCGCAAGCAATTTAGCGCGCAATTCTTCGCGATCGCGCACGGCTTTCTGGAGCTGCTGGTCGGAGTTGGCCGCGGCAACGCGATTGCGTTCGGCGTCGGCTTCGGCGTTTCTCTGTCCTTGTTGCGCATCAACGGTGGCTTGATTTGCGTTTGCGGCATTGGCTTCGGCGTCGCGTCGGCCCTGTTGCGCATCGGCTGTGGCCTGGTTGGCAGTGGCGGCGTTGGCTTCGGCGTTGCGCTGGTTCTGCTGGGCGTCTGCGGCGGCCTGGTTGGCGTTGTTGGCGTCAGCGCGATTGCGATCTGCGTCAGCCTGAGCATTGCGCTCCTGTTGCTGCGCATCGGCGGTGGCGCGATTGGCGTCTGCGGCGCGGCGATTGGCATTGTTGGCGGCGTCGGCGTCGCGGATGCGATCGGCTTCGATGCGCTCCGCGTCCATGCGCTTCACGGCGATTTCGCGGGAGTCATCGGCGGTCTGCACGACTTCACGGGAAATGGAGATGAGCGCTTTGCGATCGTAGTCGTGGGTGCGGGACATATCGTCGGCCTGTTTCATCAACTCGGCAGCCTTTTCAAAGCTGGGAGTGGCGTAGGTGTCGGCGCCTTCCGACTTAGCGATGTGCATGGCGTTGCGCGCTTCAAAAAATTCGATCGGAAGACTGGAATCGAGGACCACGGCGTCAAAGTGATAGCCGCTGGGGATGTAACCGCCGCGGTCGATGAGTTCGTATTTCGCATCGACGGATTCGGCGGTGCCGGCCGTGTCCGGACGAACTGCATTTTCGAGGACGACGACGTTGCTGGGGCGGCGCACCGCGTAATAGGGTTCGGCGGTGACGATTAGCGCGAACGCCTGGAGGTCCGTGGTGACATACACCTTGCTGCGCTGGTCGTCGCCGACAAGAACTTCGCCCAGATTGACGGAGCGGCCTTCGGGTGAAATCGCCCACAGCACGTAGGTGAGGTACTCGGGGCCAAATGAACTTGGCGCCTGTAGCTCGCCGAATTTGGCTTTGACTTGAATGGCGCCACGATGGCTGTTTACCTTCGCTTCGCCGTTGGCAGCGGGCATCAGGTCGGTGCCGCGGAAATCGATCATTGTGGAGCCGCTGCGATGTTTGTACTGGATGGCAGGCGTCGTGCGGCTGACAACGTTCACACGATACAGCGTCGCCTGGTTGTCGTGCATGGAATCTTGTGTTTGAGCTTGCGCGATGGTCGAAACACCGACGCACGCGAGGACTGCGAGGAACATGGCCGAACTTTTCACGGTGAGTCTCCTTGGGAACTAGAGAAGAGGTGAGGTGGTAGTGTGAGTCTCGGCAAAGACGAATACTGTCCGCTTTGGCACGCTTTGCAATGAATTTTGTGTGAAGGAGGATTGTGCGGCTAACTGCACCAAATGGGAGCAATGGCGGCGGGCGTGCTTGCAAACTGGTTACAATTGGAGCAGCGAACTCACCTCCCCCCGAACCTGCCGGGATTCACTAAAATCGTTCGCCGTAGAAGCTAGGGGGCGAAGGCCGCCGGGAGAAGTGTAAAACGACCGATCTGTTAAGAGCGCACCGTGCGGCGTGATCTTCCGCGTGCCGCTACTTCACGGCGAGGCGGCGGGGATAAAGGATGCGGCGGCTCTCTTCCTCGGCGAATTCGGGGAAGGCCAGGGTTCGACAGAGTTTTCCTGGGCGGGTGCGAAGGCACATCAGTATGAAGCCCCACAAGGTGATCATCAGCCGCAGCCGGTGCAGATGCAAAAACTCGGCGGCGGTGAGAGCCGTAATTCCGAACATCATGAACAGATTGCCCGCGAGATAGCACGCCTGCGGCGCCCAAAGCTGCTTGCGAGCGAACTTTGCGAACGCCGCGGCGAAACAAAATGCCACCACGTGCCAAACGCACATCAGCACCAGCACGTGCAGGATCGCCAGCAGGAGGGTGGGTAGAAAGGTTCTGGGCCAGGTCGGTGGAGGGTGCGGAGAAAACCACTCCACGAGCGCGAAGCCGACCGTGACGATCGCGGCGATAGTGGCCGCGCGGAGTTCCCTGAGGATGGGCGGTTCTGCTACCACGAGATTCTCGCTGCTCGGCTGATGTTAGGTGAAATGTGGGGCATCGCACAATCCGATTCGGGGGTTTGCGTGCTGTGGAACTAACTGGGTCCGTTCCCTCGCGCGAGCGGAGCAATCCGATTGGGGAGCGTCCGACCGCGGGGCCGGAGAAATTGGAACAAAACCGGCGGCGGTTAGAGGACAGGCTTTTTCAGGAGCTCGCGGACTTCTTCTTCAGCCAGAACGCCTTTGTCGATGAGGAGATGGATCAGTGTGGCTAGCTGCTTTTGTTCGGGGGTGAGTGGGGCGGCTTGGTCGGCCGCGACCATAGGCTCCAAAGTTACAGGGGCGACGTGCAATTCGGCCAACTCAGCGACCCATCGATCGAGGGCAGCGCGCTGTTCAGGAGACGCGGTTGTGAACGCAATTCCCATGCCCAATCCCGGATGAGAGTAAATGACCTTGCCGTCAACCTCGACCACTTGTTTGCCCTTCAACAATCCCAGGCGGACTCCGGAGCCGAGCGGCAAGGGCGTGATGGTATCAATGTAGCAGCCGCCAAGGCCCAGGTCCGAGATGCGCGAGTTCAATCGCGAGCCGGAGCGGAGTTCGACGACCTGCACCACGGCCGAGACCGTGTGCCGCGGGCCGGAGCGTCTGCGGTCGTTATGCTCAATGACGGCAGGCGATGAGTCCGCGCCGGATTTTGGTCTTTCATCTATCGGCATGGGTGTGATTCAGCTCCCTTGAAACGGAGCTCCTTTCGAGCTGGGCTATTCAAAATCCATTGAGAGGGGCACTCGCAGCGAGTGGACTGGGTTGGGGAAACCGCATTCGAGCGAGTGCCGGACACAGAGCCGCCGGAGCTCGAAACGGGTGCGCACGAACATGATCGCAAAACAGCTTCAGACATGGGACCCTTTCGCATCGCCCAGTGCGGCGGACAATGCATGCGGCCCCGCGGGAGCGGGACCAGGACCCCACGGCTATGATTATGACTCTGGCAGCGGTCTGGGGCAAACGGAAAGGCGGAGGCATTGTTCAAAGGGCCAAGAAGGCGGGCCAGATACAAGCGGGGAAGGCAGGAGCGGGCTTGCCCGCGTTCGGAGGCGCGGCTAAGATGACTGGCTTGCCGCGGCGGGTTTCGGCCGCAGCTGGGCGCTACTCCAGGAAACGCATCGTGTATCCATTCATTCACATCGGCCCCGTTACGCTGGGAACATACGGCCTGCTGGTGGCGACGGCGATGTTGGTCGCCTTCTTCGTGCTGCGCGCGGATTTCCGGCGGCGAGAAATGGCGGTGGACGCCGAGACGATCATCGGCGTCACGGGAATTGTGGGGCTGATCGGGGCGCGGGTTTATTCGCTGCTCGAAACCCCCAAGGAGTTTTGGGCCAATCCCTGGCCGATGCTCTTCAGCAAGATGGGCTTCACGTGGTTCGGGGCGCTGATCACGGGGATGATCACGCTGTGGCTGCTTGCACGCCACTACCGCGTGCCGATGCTGTTGATGCTCGATTGCGCGTCGCCCGCGGCGGCGATCGGATACGGCGTAGGCCGGATCGGCTGTCTGATTTCCGGCGACGGCGATTACGGGACGCCGACTTCGCTGCCGTGGGGGATGAGCTTTCCGAACGGGATCGTGCCGACGACCCAGCGCGTGCACCCCACGCCGATCTACGAATTTCTCGGTGCGGTGGTGATCTTCTGGATTTTGTGGCAAATCGGCGCGGGCGCAATCGCCGGACGCCGCGCGTATGGCAGGATAGCCGGCTATTACTTGATATTGACGGGAATAGCGCGATTCTTCGTGGAGTTCATTCGGCTGAACCCGCGCACGATTTACGGACTGACGAACGCGCAGGCGGTGAGCATCGTTTCCGTCGTCTTGGGTGTGGTGATGCTGTTGATGTTGCGATCCGCACCTCCGCTGCCGCCGAAGCAGAAGGCGGCGGCGAAGGCTTGACGCTGCTCGCGCGCAGGACTTTCAAAATATAGGTGAACACATGTCGGCGCCGACGGGAATAAAGGTAGTGGCGGACTTTGCAATATACTTGGGCAGTTTTTCTGTTGTGGCGAGCCCATTCCTCCTATATTGGTCCCACACTCTCACTGTTTCCAGGGCGGGGACTATTGCCGCAATTCTCGGGATCCTGGGCGGCGCTGCATGCATCGTGTTGGGGTTCGGCCTGCGACATCTCCGGAACTGGGCTCGCTTGGGGTTCATCGTGCTTCTGGGCCTTAGCTTGACCGGCGAGGTTGTCGGCGTTCTTCGACTGGGAAAACTCCCGACACTTTCCCACACCTTCGACATCCTATGGTCGACCGGGATCCAAGTGACGGTCCTTTGGTATCTGAGCACGCGGGAGATCAAGGAAATGTTCCGCGCCATTGGTCAGAAACTTGACGCGGCGCGGTATCTGACATAATTTCCGCGCAGCGGCCCGACACCGTATGCGTGTCCGTCGGGCCGGAGAAGTCGAACGCGCGTCCGCGAAAAAATCGTTCTGGAGGTGAATTCATGCAGCGACCCAACGGAGTGACCCTGATTGCGATTTTCCAGATTGGGGTCGGAATACTTGGGATTGTTGGCGGCCTGATGGTGATCGGACTGGGCTCGGCCGTGGCCATGCATCGCGCGGCGCTGGGTGGCGCGTTCGGGGGAGTCATGGGAGTGCTCGGCGCGTTTCTGGGCATGATTTTGCTGGTGTTGGGCGTGTTGTACATCGTGCTGGGGGTGGGGTTGCTGAAGCTGCACAATTGGGCACGGCTCGTGACGCTGGTGTTTACGGCGATCGGCGCGTTGCTGCATGCGCTGAGGTTGATGCGGTCCATGATGCACTTCGCGATGTTCTTCGCTTTCTGGCAGGCGCTGGTGCTGGCGATTTGCGTGCTGATTATCTGGTATTTGCTACAGCCAGAGGTCACGCGGGCGTTTGGGGAGAGCTAAGGGCTCGCTTAGGCGTGCGCCCTGGCAGGCATTCCGCGCGAAGCGAGGAATCTCTCCGCGCCTTGAGCCAACAGAATGAGAGATTCCTCGTCGCCCACCGCGGCGGGCTCCTCGGAATGACACCGCGCAAAAGTCTATTAACCCTCGCCTACCGCTCGGGCCGGACGGGCGTGTCCTGATTCTTGGGCGCGGGAGGCAGACCATCTTTGAGTTGCGCGAGGGCGCGCGCGGTGTCCTGCTGATATTTTGCGATGCGATCCAGGGCGGCGGGTGATTTCGCATCCGCGCCAACAACTTCCAAAACTTGTTTCTGAGTGGCTTCGTCCATCGGCTTGGCCAGATCTTCGAGCGCCGCCTGGGCTTGCGGCAGAACTGTGCGCAGATGATCGAATTCGGCGGCGGCGTCTTGCGGGTGATAGCTTAGGCGATCGCCGGTCTGCATGGCGTCAATGAGCGGGTCTGGCGACCAGCCCAGCGGCCACACTTGATTGAGGCTGTCGTAGGCTTCATGGAGGCGCGTCATCAAGCCGGCAAAGCCATCGAGATCTGCGCTGCGCGCGACGAGTGCGCCGTTGCGATGCACCACGACTCTTACTCCCACCGAGATGGGGAGGCTCGGCACTGTAATAACTGTGGTCAGCGTGTTGCCTTCGTAGCGCCAACCGGCTGTGCCGCTTTTCATTGTTGAGGCAAGCATGTCGAGCGGCTGGCCATTAAGTTCGACGGATTCGGGCGGCCAATCGCCGGGCAGGCGAATTTCGTAGGCGCGCGAGCGGGGCATGTCGGGATATCCTCCGCGGATGGGCGCGATCTCCACGGCGACGTCGGTTCCGCTGCGTGAGGCGTGCAGATCCGTCCACGATGCTTCGCCTTCCTGATAGGCGCGCGTGCTGGCGGCATCGTCGTACAACGTGTAGCTGGTGGATTGGCCGTCGGCGAGCGGGAAAACGCTGACGATGAGCGGGTCAATTGGCTTCTCACCTGTATATTCCATTTCTGGTTGCATCGGGACGATCGCGCCCGCGCGGACGTAAACGGGAATTTGGCGAATCGAAAATTTGCGATCGAGTTTTATGGGGCCGGTGAAATGTCGGCCGGTGGGCCACTCGATCCAATCGCCCTTGGGGAGCCAGATGGATTCGCTCGCGAGTTGCGATGTGGGATCCACCGGCGACGCTACGGGCGCGACGATCATGTTCTCGCCGAAGACATATTCGTTTTTCGTCGTGTAGGCTTCGTCGGATTCGGGCCAGTCGTAGTAGAGCGGGCGGAGAAACGCGACGCCGGTGTCGTAGGTGCGGCGCGCTTCGGTGTAAATGTACGGCTGCAAGGCGTAGCGGAGATGATAGGTGTCTCGCAGGATGCCCGAATACGGCTCGGGATAGGCCCAGAGGCGGCGCTCGGAATCGGGATTTTTTGTGGTGTGCGTGCGGAGAATCGGACTGAACGCGCCGAACTGCACCCAGCGCGTGAAGAGTTCTGGGTCCACGGCGCCGGGCATGTGTCCGCCGATATCGTGGCTCCAGTAGGCGTAGCCTACGTTCGCGGCGGTGGCGGTGAACCACGGTTGAAACGCGAGAGATTCCCAGACGGAAACGGTGTCGCCCGAAAAACCAATCTCGTAGCGATGATTGCCGAGGCCGCCCCAGCGATGGAATAGCAGCGGACGCTTGCCTTCGCGCTCCTGATCGGTGAAGTGAACGTAGTTGAGCCACCACGTGGGATTCACGCCAGGCGTTTTCGTGTTGGGCTCCGCCTGCCAATCGAGCCACCAGAAATCCACGCCCTGGCGCTCGAGCGGATGGTGAATGAGATCCATGTAGTTCTGCGCGAATTTCTGATTGGTGATGTCAAAGGGAACGTATTGCTTCGTCGTGGGATCGATGCCCATGGCGCGCGCCATTTCCGGATAGTGATCTTCCCAGGGTTGAATGCCGGACGCGGGATGCACGTTCAGCGTGACTTTCAGGCCGTCATCGTGAATGCGCTGCAGAAAATCGGAGGGATCGGGGAAGAGAAGATGATTCCAACTATAACCCGTCCAGCCGAGCGAGTGGCCGGAGGCGTCTTTCTGATTGTCCCACCACTTCACGCCGAAGGTGGGATGCCAGTCCATATCAATGACCAGAACGTCGAGCGGCACATCATTTTCGCGGAAGCCTTGGACGAGATCATCTAATTCCTGATCGGTGTAGGACCAGTAGCGCGACCACCACGTGCCGAACGCGAATCGCGGCGGTAAGGGAATCGGTCCCGCGACGCGGACGTAATCGCCCAGCGCCTGTTTGTAATCGTGGCCGTAGCCGAAAAAATACCAATCTTGGCGCTCGCCGGCGGGACGTTGCATCACCCACGGCCACGGACTCGACTCGCCTTGCGCGAAGGAAAAATCGTCGGAATCAAAGAGCGGGCGGTCGGAATCGTCCACGACGACCCAGCCGTCGCGGGAAATTAGGCCGGGGCCGATGGGCTCGCGGGTTTGATCGCCCTTTGCGCCGTCTAGCGTGCGCGTGGTGCCTTGGAGGTTGCCGGTGTCTTTCATGCCGGGGCGCCAGATGATTTGCTTGCCGTTGAGCGTGAATTCGATTTGCAGATTATCGGCGGTGAATTTTTCGGCGTGCGATTCCGGCGCGTAGACGAGTTTCAGGGCGGCGGTTTGGATCGTGAGTGTCTCGCGGCCGTCTTTCTTTGCGAGCGTGTGCGTAAATTTCGGGACGGGCAGCTTGCGATTTAGAAAGACGAAGGTGGCGCGATCCTCGAAATGGCCGTTGGCGTCCCATTCCATGCGGATGAGGCGCGGGGTGAGGACGGTGAATCGCGCGTTGCCGAATTCCACGACGGCGCGGGAGTCGGCGACGGGATCGTAAACGCCGGGCGGCGCAGCATTCTGCGCGCGGGCAACTAGCGGCAGTATCACGGCGAGTGCCGCAATCAAGCATGCGCCGGCGAATCGGCTCGCCACAGCGGGGAGGATAGAACCGCGGAAGAGTTGCGAGAATGGGCGGCGGCGATTTGTGAGTTTCATTGGGGAGTCACCTGAGGCTCGTCTTGGAGGCCTCGGGGATGATAACGCCAAACGCGGGAGGAGTCGCGGTTCGGGGGAAGAGGATAGGCAGGAAGGATACCCCCACCCCCGGTGCTTTTCCGAAAGAGTGCGCAAGCGATTGAAAACAGGTTGGTTACGAGAAAAAGAGTGTTGAGAAGAGTGCAGAAAGAGTGCGGAAGAGATTGAAAACAGAGGATTTAAATCGGATTTAATTTTGCGCGCTGGCTTGTAAGTGCTTGAAAACATGGGCGTTCGTTTCGCGAGGCTGTTGAGATCGGCGCTCATTTTGTGCTCGGGCGATTCGCCTTGTGCAGCGGAAGTGCGGCTGCGGATTCAGACTTTAGAACGCGGGGCCGTCGGAACAGCGGGCATTGCGAGGCAACTGGAAGCGGATAAAACCCATCGCCAACTACGAGAATGATTTTACCGTGAGCGGTTTATTTTGTCAATAGATATTTCGTGGGTTACTGTTCGAATGGAGGGCGGGGGCGAGCGGCGTAAGTAGAGCCGGCTCAAGAAGATCCGACCCCTCGTTTTCGAAGGGTCGGCAGCCGTGAATTCAACTTCAGAGGCTGAGCCACCCGGCAGAGAAAACCAATCGCAAATTTGAAATTTGAGATTTCACAGTGAGAAAAAGCGCGATTGAAGAATCGCACGATTAGAGACGAAGGGTGCGGCATCCGGCCGACGAGGGCGGGAGAAAAGGCGAGGGAGTGCAACACGGAGGACACAGAGGGCACGGAGGAAAAGAGAGGAGAAAGAGGTGCATGATTCAGAGGGGTGGGGGTTCGGAGTGAGAAGGGCGGGGTGGGATGAAAGAAGATTTTAACCGAGTTATTAAAGATTTGAAATGGGGAGAAGGTCAAAAGCCGCACCCTTAAAAACCGAAGGGTGCGGCACCCGCAGGTGCAACCCCAACCGGCAATTCAACTTCAAAGGCAATACCACCCGCCGAGGGAGATTGCAGAGCAGCTAAGAATAGATGAACTGGGCGGCATCAAGTTCCTGGAGAATATCCGGAACCCGATTGCGCTGGCGCGACGGTTCCCTCTGCCGTAAAATTTGCCAATCCCATGGTCCACGGGGTCCAACTTGAAGATGGGGAGTACGGCCGTCGCGCCATAGTCACTTCCTCATGGTCGGCGGGGATGACCGATTATCTGGTGGATAAAGGCGTTGTTGAAGTCGAATTGAACGAAGGAAAGGGGTGGCGAGGAGCCGATATCTTGTTCTTGGCCGAGTTGTCGCAATTGGAGTCGTTCAAGATCATCGACTTCAAGATCTCGTCGGTAAACCCGATTCACTTCTTGTATCGGCTTAGAACGCTGGAAGTGGCAACATATTGCCGAACAGAGATCAGGTTTTCGACGTTCCCGCGCCTTGAAGAATGCGCCTTGGAGTGGCGCCCCCAGGCCGCGTCGCTCTTCGACTGCTTGACGCTCAAAAGGCTTTTTATCAATCGCTACGATGGCAAGGATGTTGCGCCATTCACGAGGTTGGCCAATCTTGAGTCCCTTGCAATCTTGAATGCACCGGTGGAGGATTTGCACGGACTTGGAATCCTGAAAAGCCTTCGATCTTTGCGACTGGGCAACTTGAAGCGACTTACTTCGCTCGCCGGTATCGAGGAACTGACTAACCTTGAGGAGCTGGAAATACATACGTGTCGGGCCGTTCGTTCGATTCAGGAGATCGGCTTTTTGTCACGACTGAAGAAACTCCATCTCAACAACGATGGCGACATCGAATCATTGGGGCCGTTGAAAAAGCTGAATGGTTTGGAGTCAGTATTGTTCTACGAGTCCACCAATATTCTTGACGGCGATCTTTCGCCGTTGCTGGGCCAAAACAAGTTGTCTCGTGTCTCCTTCCAGAATCGTCGGCACTACTCCCATCGACGAGAGGAATTTGGCGTTGCTTACTCAAGGTAATCAATGCGAACCTGTTGGTCTCCCTTGTTGGCTCCATCATGACGACCGCAGCCAGCACCCAACACAATCTATAATTGTACGTTGAATACTCGCGGACTGGCCCCTGGAGGGCAAGACGAGCTACGCGAGCATTTGGCGGAGGACGTAGGGGAGGATGCCGCCGTGCTGGAAGTAGGCTACTTCCTCCGGAGTGTCCGCGCGGGCTGTGGTTTGGAAGATGGTTTCTTTGCCTAGATCGTCTTTGGCGCGGACTACTACTACTTTGCGCGGGGCTAGATCGCGGACGCCTACTATGGAGAAAGTTTCCTTGCCGGTCAGGCCGAGGGAATCGGCGGTTTGATCCTGGAGATATTCCAGCGGGAGGACACCCATGCCTACCAAATTGCTGCGATGGATGCGCTCGTAGCTTTCGGCGATTACTGCGCGCACGCCTAGGAGCAGCGCGCCTTTGGCGGCCCAATCGCGCGAGGAGCCTGCGCCGTATTCTTTTCCTGCCAGGACGATCAGGGGGACGCCTTCGGTGGCGTAACGCATGGCGGCGTCGTAGATGCTCATCTGTTCGCCGTCGGGGAGGTGAAGCGTCCAGCCGCCTTCGGTGCCGGGGGCTAGTTGATTGCGGAGGCGGATGTTTGCGAAGGTGCCGCGCATCATGACTTCGTGATTGCCGCGGCGCGCGCCGTAGGAATTGAAATCAACGGGCTTGACGCCCTTTGAGATTAGATAACGACCGGCGGGACCGTCGGGCTGGATTGAGCCGGCGGGCGAGATGTGATCCGTCGTGACGCTTTGGCCGAGCTTCGCGAGTACGCGCGCGCCGGTGATGTCGGCCAGCGGCGCGGGCTGCTTCGGCATGCCATCGAAGAACGGCGGGAGCGCGATGTAGGTGGAGTTCGCGTCCCAGGCGTAGAGATCGCCTTCGGGGACGGGCAGTCCTTGCCAGCGCGCATCGCCCAGGAAAACTTCGCCGTACTCCTTGTTGAACATTTTCGTGGTGACGGCGTCGCGGACTTTGTCTTCGATTTCCTTTGGTGTGGGCCAGAGTTCGCTGAGGTAAACGGGTTTGCCGGCGGTATCTGTGCCGAGAGATTCCGTGGCGACGTCGATGTTCATGTGTCCTGCGAGGGCGTAGGCGACGACGAGCGGCGGCGAGGCTAGATAATTCGCGCGGACCAGCGGATGAATGCGTCCCTCAAAATTGCGATTGCCACTGAGGACAGAAACTGCGACGAGGCCATTATCTTTGATTGCCGCGCCGATATTATCCGAGAGCGGGCCGCTATTGCCGATGCAGGTCGTACAACCGTAGCCGACCAGATTGAAGCCCATTTTTTCGAGATAGGGCGTGAGGCCTGCGGCGTCCAGATAATCGGTGACGACTTTCGAGCCGGGCGCAAAACTTGTTTTCACCCACGGTTTTCTTTTCAGGCCGCGCTCGATGGCTTTTTTCGCCAGCAGGCCCGCGCCGATCATCAGCGACGGATTCGAGGTGTTCGTGCAACTGGTGATCGCGGCGATGACGACGGATCCGTTTGAGAGATCGAAGCGATCGCCATTGTTTTGCACGGCGGCGTGTTTTTGCGGCACGCCTTCCATCGTTTTTGCGAAGGAAGTCTTGGCGTCGCGCAAGGCTACTCGATCCTGCGGGCGCTTGGGCCCGGCGATGGACGGCTCGACGTTGCCGAGATCAAGCTCGATCGTTTGCGAGTAAATGGGATCGGGCGTGGCGTCGGTGCGGAAGAGGCCCTGCGCCTTGGTGTACTCCTCGACGAGGCGGATGTGGTGCGCGTCGCGTCCGGTGAAGCGGAGATAGGCGAGCGATTCGGCGTCCACGGGGAAGAAGCCCATCGTCGCGCCATATTCGGGGGCCATGTTGGCGATGGTGGCGCGATCGGGGAGGCTGAGGCTGGAGAGGCCTGTGCCGTAGAACTCGACGAATTTTCCGACTACGCCTAATTTGCGCAGCATTTCTGTGACGGTGAGAACGAGATCGGTCGCCGTGGCTCCGGGCGCGAGACGTCCGTGCAGCTTGAAGCCGACGACTTCAGGAATCAGCATCGAGAGTGGTTGGCCGAGCATCGCGGCTTCGGCTTCAATTCCGCCGACGCCCCAGCCGAAAACGCCGAGGCCGTTGACCATCGTGGTGTGCGAATCGGTGCCGACGAGCGAATCGGGATAGGCTAGCGTGCGGCCGTCCTCGGGGAGCTGGAAGACAACGCGCGCGAGATATTCGAGATTCACCTGGTGGACTATTCCGGTGTCCGGCGGAACGACTTTGAAATTTGCCAGGGCGCGCTGTCCCCAGCGGAGAAAGCCGTAGCGTTCGACGTTGCGCTGAAATTCGAGTTCGGCGTTGAAGGCGAAGGCCATGTCGGAGCCGAACTTGTCCACCTGTACGGAATGGTCGATCACCAGTTCGACGGGGAGGAGCGGATTAATCTTTTTCGGATCGCCGCCCATGCGCGCCATGGCGTCACGCATGGCGGCGAGATCGGCCACGCAGGGGACGCCAGTGAAATCCTGCAAGAGCACGCGCGCGGGCATGAAGGTGATTTCTTTGCGCGCGGCGGCGGGCTCCCAGCGGGCGAGCGCTTCGATATCGGCGGCGTGCACGAAGCGGTCGTCTTCCTGGCGCAGGAGATTTTCAAGCAGCACGCGCAGCGAAACCGGCAGGCGGGAACTGGCGCCGATGCCTTTTTGTTCGAGCGCGGATAGCGAAAAAATGTCGTAGGGGCGGGCGTCTACAGTGAGCGTGGTGCGCGTGCCGAAAGAATTCTTGCGAACGGGCGCCATTGCGGTCGGTTTCCTTTCCCTGTGCAGCGGAAATTATATGATAGCGCAAACCGAGGGCCGCGGCATCGAAGAGTGACCTCGCTGGCGTAGAATGTAGCGCGAGTGCGAAAGGAAGGAACGCTGCAGAGATGCGCGTCGTTTTGATTTCGACGTACGAGTTGGGGAGGCCGCCATTCGGGCTGGCTTCGCCCGCGGCCTGGCTTGCTGCGCGCGGATTCGACGTGGAGTGCTTCGACCTTTCGCGCGAGGTGTTGCGCGAAGAGGCGCTGCGCGGTGCGGGGCTGGTCGCGTTTTATTTGCCGATGCACACGGCTACGCGGCTCGCGGCGCAACTCATCGAGCCGGTGCGGCGAATCGAGCCGGGCGCGCATATTTGCTGCTACGGGCTTTACGCGCCGGTGAATGAAGAGTTGCTGCGCGGGCTGGGTGTGCGGACGATTCTCGGCGGGGAATTTGAAGAGGGACTGCTGCAACTCGCGTTTCGAGTGGACGCGGGCGCGGGCCGCGCGGAACAGACGCAGCCGACGATTTCGCTTGCGCGGCAGAGTTTCCTTGTGCCACGGCGCGCTGGTTTGCTGCCGCTCGAGAAATACGCGCGCGTGGTAATGCATGGCGGTGCGCAGCGGCTTGCGGGTTACACGGAGGCGAGCCGCGGCTGCAAACATTTGTGCCGGCATTGCCCGGTGGTGCCGGTGTACGCGGGGACTTTTCGCGTGGTGGGGCGCGAGGTGGTGCTAGCGGACGTGCGGCAACAGGTGGCGGCCGGCGCGCAACACATCACGTTCGGCGATCCGGATTTTTTCAATGGGCCGGCGCACGCGCTGGCAATTGTCGAGGAGATGCACCGCGAATTTCCGGGGTTGAGTTACGACGCGACCATCAAGATCGAACATTTGCTGAAGCATGCCGGGGAATTGCGGGGGCTGCGCGACACTGGCTGCCTCTTCGTGACCAGCGCGGTGGAATCGGTGGACGATGCGATTCTCGTGCGGCTCGATAAAGGGCACACGCGCGCGGATTTTCTGGAGGTCGCGCGGCACTTTTGCGAGCTCGGGATGACGCTACAGCCGACGTTTGTGCCATTCACGCCGTGGACCACGCTGAATGGTTATCGCGAACTGCTGCGCGTAATTGCGGAGGCGGAGCTGGTCGAGCACGTCGCGCCGATTCAACTGGCAATTCGATTGCTGATTCCGGAAGGCTCGCGCCTCTTGGAATTGGCGGATGTGCGCGACATGGTTGGCGCGTTCGACCGCGAGGCGCTGGCGTATCCGTGGCGGCACGCGGATGCGCGCGTGGATGAGTTGCAGCGGGGCGTGCAGGCCGCGGTGGAACAGAGCGAGCGAGAGAAGCTTGGCCGCAGCGAGAGTTTTGCGCGCATCTGGCGCGCGGCGGCGGAAGTGGCCGCGGATGCGAACCGTGCGGCGAACTGGGAGCCGCGGCCGGGGGCGCGCGCGGAGGTGCCGCATCTCGATGAGCCGTGGTACTGCTGCGCCGAACCGACGCGCGAACAGTTTGTTTCGATTGCGGCCGGGGGGATCACACCATGCAAAGGTCCTGCGTCGCCCCTCGCGGAGAACGCTCGGGTTGAACCGCGCGTGGATGGATTCGTATGAACGCGAGCGCCGGACAACGGTTGCTGATTCTGTCGAGCAAGCTGGGTTATCAGACGCGGAGTTTCGCGGCGGCAGCGCGGCGGCTGGGAATCGAAGTCGCGCTGGGGACGGATCGTTGCCATCAACTCGATGATCCCTGGGGCGATCGCGCGATTGCGCTGGCATTCGAGCGGCCGGACGACGCGGCGACGGAAATTGTCGCGCACGCGGCGGAGACGCCATTTCACGGGATTATCGCGCTGGGCGATCGCCCGGTGCCCACGGCGGCGCGGGCCGCGCGTCTGCTCGGCATTCGATATAACTCCGTCGAATCGGCGGAGAATTGCCGGAGCAAATTGCGGCAGCGCGAAGTGTTGTCTGCCGCGGGCTTGCCGGTGCCGGCGTTTTTTTCGTTCGCGTTGGGCGAATCGATGGATGCTGCGGCCGCACGTCCGAAATTTCCTTGCGTGCTGAAGCCGCTGCGGCTGGCGGCGAGCCAGGGAGTAATTCGGGCAAACGATCAGTTGGAATTTGGCGCGGCGGCTGGGCGGATTCGCGCGTTGCTCGAGTCGCCGGAGGTGCGCGTGGCGCGCGAGCCGGAACTGGATCGCGTGCTCGTTGAGGAATACGTGCCGGGCGCGGAAGTGGCGATGGAATGTCTGCTCGAGGGCGGGCGATTGCACGTGCTCGCAATTTTCGACAAACCGGATCCGCTGACTGGGCCGTATTTCGAGGAGACGATTTACGTGACACCGTCGCGGCTCGCGAGGGACGCGCAAGCGGCGCTCGTCGCATGCGCAGAACGAAGCGTGCGTGCGTTGGGCTTGAGCGAAGGGCCGCTGCATGCGGAGTTTCGCTGGAACGAACGCGGGCCCTGGGTGCTGGAACTCGCGCCGCGTCCGATCGGGGGATTGTGCGCGAAGGCGCTGCGATTCACGACAAGCGTTCACCGCGAGCGATTCGGAGGGGACGCGATGCCGCTTGAAGAATTGCTGGTGCGGCACGCGCTGGGTTTGCCCGGGACCGACGTTGAGCGCGAGAGCGAAGCGTCAGGCGTGATGATGATTCCCGTGCCGCAGACGGGAATTCTGGAATCGGTGGGCGGAGAAGATGCGGCGCGCGCGGTGCCGGGCGTTGTGGAGACGGAGATCACGGCGCGGATTAAGGATCGCGTGACCGCTTGGCCGGAGGGTTCGAGTTACTTGGGATTTATTTTCGCGCGTGCCGGGGAGCCGGAGATTGCGGAGGCGGCGTTGCGCGAGGCGCACTCGCGGCTGCGATTCGTGATTCGGCCGGAATTGCCGGTGGAGCATCCGCTGGCTAGTTCGGCAAGGAATGTCTGACGGAAACCCCGCGCCCTTCCCGACAGAGTCGGGACAGGTAAAACCGAAGGGTGCGGCACCCGCGCCAGTACCAGCCGGAGAGCGTGACGCAATGAAAAGGTGCTTCCGGTGGAAAGCGGGCGGAGGCAAGCTCCGCCCCTACAGCGGAAAAAACTTCTAGCCTTTGGCGCGGGGCGCGACGTAGCCTTCGGGGAGCTTGGCGCCTTCGCCGAAGAAGAATTGCTCGAGTTGTTCTTCCATTATTTTCTGCGCGTTCGGGTCGAGCGGATTCAAGCGGTATTCGTTCATCACCATTTTGGAGTGCTCGATCCAGAGTTTCCAGGCGTCCTTGGAGACGTTCTCGTAGAGCCGCTGCCCGAGTTCGCCTCTCCACGGCACGCGATCGAGGCCGGGCATGTCCTTGCCGAACTTGACGCAATGAACCGTGCGCCCGCCGGGCGTTGCCGTGCTCGGTGTCGGGGGAGCCGGCGGTCCGCAACTATCGTCTGCCATCTGGGCCTCCAGGGGCGATGAACGCCCGAACAAATCTTACAATACTTCAAGCGGTGCGGAATTCAAAGCTGAGGGGGGCGCGCTAGGCGGGAGTTGCTGAACGCAGGGCTCCGGCGTGAGCGTTTCAAATTCTCTTCCAAGCGCGCGCTCGGGGAATCCATCGGCTTACGTTTCGGCAGTACTCTTCGTAATCGGCGCCGAACATTTTTCGCAGGGTCGGTTCCTCATACAGCATTACGAATAGAGCTGTGCCTAGCAGCACCGCGCACGCCACCACGATTGCTGCCAGGCTGGCGCGTCCGAAGATCACCCATAGGCCGGTCCAGCCGGTGAAGAAGCCGATGTACATGGGATTTCGCACGTAGCGGTAGGGACCGACCACGACTAGCTTCTTCGGGGGAGCAATCGGTGCCGGGGTCCCGTGCCCCGTTCTGCCAAAATCCCATATGCAACGCAGCGCCACCGCGAAGCCCAGCGCGGAAGGGACGGCCGCAATCCATCGCCATCGCGCCGCGCCTGAAATTTCTACGCGAAAACCCAGCCAGCGCGGCAGCAACCAGAACCACAACGCGAGGAATGCCGCGCCTACGAGCAGCGAGGCGAGAGTTGTCGGCCAATGCGAACCGCAATCCGGATCGTCCGCGGCGCTGGCAACTTTTGTCGTCATGTAAACCTCCACGGAGGGCGCGGTTTGGAGGCAGTATGAGCGCATGGCTCGCTGTCTTGCAACACGCGAGCTCATGGCCAGGGCTACCGGCGCGAAGCCGGGCAGCGCACGTGAGTCTAAAATGTTAGGAGCGCGCCGACCGGGAAAAAGTCGGCTTGCGGGATGCCGCGGATTTTGAGACAAGAGAGGGGGCCCAGCGTTCCCATCCTCGCCGGACCGAGGTCAACGTGGCTCTGCCAGAGCAGGCAGTCTCTCCCGGACGGTTCGAGAAGTCATATCAAGCCCAACTCAGCCAACTGAAGCAAGAGCAGGCGATCTCCAAAATCTGGGCGCATCAGCCGGAATTGTGGAAGCGCGATTCGGATCACGCGCGCGTCATCGGCAACCGGTTGGGCTGGATTGCCGTGTTGGACGCGATGCAGGCGCAGGCGCCGGCGATCGAGGAGTTCGTGCGCGGCGTGATTGCGGCGGGGCTGCGGAACATTGTGCTGCTCGGAATGGGCGGGTCGAGTCTGGCGCCGGAGGTTTATTCGCTGATTTTTCCTCCGGCTGCCGATGGGCGGAAATTTTTCGTGTTGGACAGCACGGACCCTGGCGCGGTGCTCCAGGTAGAGCGCGCGATTCACCTGCGCGAGTCGTTGTTTATCACGGCCAGCAAGTCCGGGGCGACGATCGAGACGCTCTCGCAAACGCTGTACTTTCAGGCGCGGCTCGAGCATTCCGGGGCGGGCCCTTCGGGTGGGCATTTCATTGCGATTACGGACACAGGCTCCTATCTCGATCAATTGAGCACTGAGTACGGGTTCCGGCACACGTTTCTCAATCCGAGCGACATTGGAGGCCGCTACTCGGCACTCTCGCTCTTTGGACTCGTGCCGGCGGCGCTGTGGGGCGCGGACATTCGCGGCGTTTTGAATTCGGCAATCGAGATGCGCGACGCCTGCGGGCCGCAAGCACCGGCGGAATCAAATCCGGCGCTGGCGCTCGGCGCATTGCTGGGAGCCTCCGCGCTCGAGGGCGCGGACAAACTGATTCTTTTGACGACGCCGCGGCTCGCGCCGCTGGGCAATTGGATCGAGCAACTCGTCGCGGAGAGCACGGGGAAGGAAGGGAAGGGGATCGTGCCCGTGGCGGGAGAGATTGCGCCTCCGATGGAGGTGATGAGCGAAGGGTGCGTGGTCGCGGCGCTGCGCCTTGATGGAGAGAATTCCGCGGCGCTCGTTGCGACGGTGGGCGCGCTGCGGGCGCGGGGTGTTCCGATCGCGGAGATTCATCTGAGGCGCGAAACGGATCTGGGCGCGGAATTTTTCAAATGGGAGCTGGCGACGGCGATCGCCGGTGCGGTGCTGCAGATCGATCCGTTCGACGAGCCAAACGTCGCTGAGAGCAAGAGCAACACCAGCCGCATTCTGAATGAATTTCAATCCACGCAAAGCCTGCCCATTGGGAAGCCGCTGGTGACGGAGAGCGGGCTCGAAGTGCACTTCGAAGGCGGAGGGCAGCGCGGACTCACGATACTCGGGCTGGCCGAATTGCTACGAGCGTTTCTCGGAGACCGGGCGCCGGGGGAATACCTTGCGGTGCTTGCGTATTTGCCGCGCACGCCGGAAACGCAGGGACGTCTCAACGCCTTGCGTGAACTGCTGGGGAGTAAACTGAAGGTGCCCGTGCTTCTCGGTTACGGGCCGCGGTACATGCATTCCATTGGACAACTGTACAAGGGCGGTCCGGCAACCGGCAGATTCCTGTTTCTCACGGCCGCGAACACGAAGGATGTGTCCATTCCCGGGGCCAAGTATACGTTTGGGCAGTTGGAGATGGCGCAGGCTCTCGGCGATTTGGAATCGCTGGGCAAGCGCGGACGGCCGGTGCTGCGATTGCATCTGGCCGAAGGCGAGCAGGCTGGTTTGGAAGCCGTCTGGAGAGTGATGGAGCAGGCCCTCGGTTTGTAGCGTCACTGGGGAGAGTGCGTGGCCGAAATCACGACAATGTTCTGGGACGTCGGCGGTGTGATCCTATCCAACGGCTGGGACCGGCCAGCGCGCGCGGAAGCGGCGCGGAAATTTGCAATTGATCTGGCCGAGTTCGAGGACCGGCACGAGCTGGCAAACACGGGATTCGAGAACGGCAAGGTGACCCTCGCAACGTATCTGCACCGGACGGTGTTCTACCGGCCGAGGGCGTTCAGCGAGCAGGAGTTTCGGGACTTCATGTTTTCGCAGTCGAAAGAATTGCCGGGAACGCGCGCGCTGCTGGACGAATTGGCGCAGTCCGGGCGATACCTGCTGGCGACGCTGAACAACGAGGCGATGGAACTGAATCTGTACCGCATCGAACATTTCAATTTGCGGCGCGATTTTACGGCATTTTTCAGCTCGTGCTTCGTCGGCGCGCGGAAGCCGGACCGCGAGATCTATCAGATCGCGCTGGAAGTGACGCAACGGCCGCCGGAGAATTGTCTATTCATTGATGACCGCGCGCTGAATCTGGAAAACGCGCGGCAACTCGGGATGCACGCGATTCAGTTTCAGGACGCGAAGCAACTGCGCGAGGATCTGGCCGCGCTGGGCGTAGCCGTTGGTGCTGCGTGATGGAAGGCCGGTTAATAGCGGCCGGGATTGCCTCGAATTGAATCGCGGGCGCTTTTCTGGCAACTTGGCAGGGCTGGACACGGGCAACGAACGGAACGACTAAACGAGGAGATCAGCCGATGGCCTCGCAGACAGCCGACATCATGGAGACTTCCCCGCAGCGGGCGGAATCGTACGTTCTCGCTTCGGAGCCTTGCACGATCGTGATTTTCGGGGCCTCGGGCGATCTGGCCCGCAGGAAGCTGATCCCGGCGCTCTACGGGCTGGCGGCGCAACGGTGCCTGGCGCGGCGATTCGCGATCATCGGATTTGCGCGTTCACCGATGACCGACGAGGCGTACCAAGCCAAGGCGGAACAGGCTGTCCGGGAGAGCGGAGAGTCCGGCGAGATCAATGATGATGTGCTGCGGGAGTTCACCAAGAGCTTCGCGTACGTCACCGGCGAGTACGATCATCCCGAGGCTTTTCTAAAATTACTGCAAAAACTCGAGGAGCTGGACAAGACTCACCAGCTCGAAGGAAATCGATTGTTCTACCTGGCGACGCCGCCAGCGGTCTATCCGCAGGTGATTGAACAGATTCAAAAGGCGGGACTGGCGCGGAACCCGAACGGCAAGTCTTGGACGCGCATTATTATCGAGAAGCCGTACGGACGTGACCTCGCGTCGGCATTGCGGCTGAACCAGACTGTGCGCGACGTGTTCGACGAGTCGCAGGTCTACCGCATCGACCATTATCTCGGCAAAGACACGGTGCAGAATCTTTTGGTGCTGCGATTCGGCAACGGCATCTTCGAACCGCTGTGGAATCGCAACTACGTGGACCACGTGCAGATTACGGCTTCTGAGAGTTTGGGCGTGGAACAGCGCGCGTCTTTTTACGAGACGACGGGCGCCGTGCGCGACATGATCCAAAGCCACGTCCTTCAATTGACGGCGCTGGTGGCGCTCGAGCCGCCGGCCGTGTTTGACGCCACCGCGGTGCGCAACGAGAAAATCAAGGTGCTGCAATCCATGCGCCCGTACACGCCGGAGTTGGTGATGAGCGACATCGTTCGCGGCCAGTATGGCCCGGGCAATGTTGCCGGCAAGGACGTGGCCGGTTACCGGCAAGAGGCGGGTGTGAAACCCGATTCCTCGACGGAAACATTCGCCGCGCTCAAAGTGCAGATCGAGAATTGGCGCTGGGCGGGCGTGCCGTTCTACCTGCGGACGGGAAAGCGGTTGGGCAGGCGAATGACGGAGATCGTGATTCAATTTCGACGCGCGCCGCACGTGGTCTTTCGCGGGCATAGCGTGGAAGGGAATCGGCTGGTGCTCAACATTCAGCCTGAAGAAGGCATCTCGATTTCCCTTGGCGCGAAATTGCCGGGGCAGGAGATGCGGCTGAAAGTCGTCACACTGGATTTCAGCTACTTGAAAATGTTCGGCGCGGGCGAGGGCAGCGCGTACGCGACGCTCATCAATGATTGTATGCGGGGCGACGCGACGCTGTTCGATCGCGCTGACGGCGTCGAGGCGGCATGGTCGCTGGTGGACCCGATCCTCACCGCGTGGCAGGCGCGCGCGACAAATTTCCCCAATTACCCATCGGGAAGTTGGGGCCCGCGCGAATCCGATCTTCTACTGGAACGAGATGGCCGACACTGGATCAACCCCTAACGTTTTGCCGCGCGAGATTTTGCCGGGCGTTCGCGTCTGCCGCGATGCCGCGGCCGTGGCGCGCGCGGCGGCGCGGCAATTCGTGGATTGGGCGTGGCAGTCGATCGCCCGGGAAGGCAGCTTCATCGTCGCGCTTTCGGGCGGGAGCACGCCTCGCGAAATGTATCGCCTGCTGGCGACGCCGGAATTTCGCGCGCAGGTGGATTGGCCGCGCGTGCAGCTTTTCTGGGGCGACGAGCGTGCCGTCCCTCCGGACGATCCAGAGAGCAATTACGGTATGGCCAGGCGCGAGCTGTTGCTGAAGGTACCAATCCCGCCGCAAAACGTTCACCGGATGGAGGCGGAGCGTCCGAACATCGGTCGCGCGGCGCACGATTACGAGGAGGTTCTTCGCCAGGTTCTCGATCTCGATGAGCGCGGTTTTCCGCGATTTCATCTCATCTTGCTGGGCATGGGCCCGGACGGCCATACGGCCTCCATTTTCCCCGGTGTGCGCATCACGCGGCAGACCTCGCGCTGGGTGAGCACGCCGATGGTGGCAAAGTTGGGAGCGAAACGCATGACGTTGACGCTCCCCGTTCTGGACGCGGCCATGCGCGTGCTGTTCATGATTACCGGCGCAGAGAAGGCCGATGTGTTGCAACGTGTGCTCGATGGAAACGCGGACCCGCCGTATCCCGCGCAGCTCGTTCAGCCGCGCGACGGCACACGCTATTTTCTTCTGGATGAGGCTGTGGCGTCGAAGCTGGTGCCGCGCGACGAGTCGTCCGTGCCGCGAAACGGCGAGACCGGGAGTGAATCGTGATCCTTGCGGGTGACGTCGGCGGAACGAAATGCAATTTGGCGCTGTTTGAACGGCGCGGTGGGCGATTGGAACCGGCGGTCGTGCGGCGGTATCCCAGCCGGGGCTTCGCGCAATTCGGAGAGATTGTCGCCAAGTTCCTTGTGGATGCGTGCGAGGCGCTCGGCCGAGAGGTGGGGACTCTCGAAGCGGCGGGATTTGGAGTCGCGGGGCCGGTCGTCGGCAAGCAGGTGAAGGCGACGAACTTGCCGTGGATTGTGGACGGCGAGGCGATCGAGCAACAAATCGGCGCAAAGAGAATTGTTCTCTTGAATGATCTCCAGGCCACGGGCTACAGTCTCGCGCATCTCCGGCCGGACGAATTGGAAACATTGAACCCCGGCACGCCCGCGCCGCAGGCCGCTCAGGCGTTGATCGCGGCGGGGACGGGGCTTGGCGAGGCGATACTCTATTGGGATGGAGGCAAGTATTTTGTGGCTAGCTCCGAGGGCGGGCATTCCGATTTCGCGCCGCACACGGATCAGGAGATCGAGTTGCTGCGTTACATGAAACAGAGCAACGCGTCCGTGAGCAATGAATTGATTCTCTCCGGGCGCGGTTTCCGCACTTTGCACGAATTTCTCGCTCCCTCCGTCAAGCATCCGGGCATTGACGATCCCGCCGTGGATCCCGCGCCCTTGATCACCCAGCAGGGGTTGGAGGGCACCTGCCCCGTTTGCGTGCAGACCTTGCAGTTATGGATCGCGATTTACGGTTCCGAGGCGGGGAATCTGGCGTTGAAGGCCTTGGCTCGAAATGCGGTGTACGTCGCAGGCGGTATTGCGGTGAAGATTTTGCCGAAACTCAAGGATGGCACGTTCGTTCGCGCATTCTGCGAAAAATCCAGACTCCAAACCCTACTGGCTCAAATTCCAATCCACGTGGTGCTCAACGAACAAGCCCCGCTCCTTGGAGCGGCAACGCAGGCTGCGGCCGCGGCTAGCGCCTGATCCACGAAGCCACTCGCAGTTTACTTTTTTGGCCAGCGCTCCACGTTCGAGCGGGCGTCTACCCTGTCGGTGTCGGGGGAAGCACTGCGTCTTAGAGTCGGACCTTGCAATAGTGCAATTTGCTTGTAAGATACCGTTAATTTTTAGCCAGTTCGGAACTTAAACTTGGAAACACGTTGTGAATATGAAGGGTGTGCCCAGCCTGGAGTGACTTCGCTCGAAGGTCATCCCTGTTGCCGCGAACATTTCATTCGCAGCGCGTATGGCCTGTTGGATCAAGCTTCGACGCGGCTGGAGCATGCCGCATTTCACGGCCCTGAAGCTGAATCTGTGATGCGCGCTTTGGACGAGTGCATGCGCGCCACCACCAACCTGGCCTTTGCATTGGAAAATCCTCAAAACCTCGAGCGCGCCCAATTGATGGATATTCTGCTATGGGCGAGTGAGCTGTGCCGCCGGATGCGGCGCGGGCCGCGGAAGGGCATCGCCATCCCGATCGTGTTGCGTTCGGATGTCGCAGGACGTTCTTGGAGAGAGGATGTCGTCACTTCGACGCTCTCCCGCCACGGTGGGTGCGTCTTCTGCCAGCATGAAGCCTTGTACGGGGATGTCCTGCAGGTTCGGCGTAAAGACACGGCTCACGAGGCTGCCGCGCGAGTTGTGTGGGTCCGCCGGATGACGAACGAGTCATTCGAGATTGGCTTCGAGCTACTGGATCAGGACAATTATTGGCGGCTGGATTGGAGCCACGGGAATCTCTAGAGCGGTCCCCGCCGGTGAGCAAACCTCAAACTTCAAAATGCGGGATCAGGCGGACGCCTGCTCCGCGTCGGCAACAGTGGGATAAACCTTGAAAATCTTGTTCAGGTTCGTCATTTGCAGCAGTGCCGTGGTTTTCGACGTTGGGCCAGCCAATGCCAATTTCCCGCCATGGTGCTGGCAGGAGACGTTGATCTGCACCAGCGTCCCCAAGGCTGCGGAATCGATGTAGGGCACCTGGCTCAAGTCCAGGATCAGCGGCTGGGCCTGCGCCAGTTTGGCCGCGTCACGCAAGCCGAATAGGGTGGCAATCGTGAGCGGCCCCTTGCACACCAATATACGTTGGCCTCCGCTACCGTCGCGCCACTCGAGTGCCAGTTGATTTTCAGCCATGATCCGGAATCCTATCGAGTCCCCGGGCGACTATTATTACAATTCTGTAAAAATGTCATTACGATTCGAAAATTGCTGTGGATAATCGCGCTTTTGTGGATATCGGCGTCGAAGGCCGCGCGGCCCTCTTCCCGATGGTACACTCTGTGCTCCGCCGCGTGAGGGGGAGGCCCGATTCCTCCTTGCCGCGCGGACGGGCATTAACCATCCGCTGGGGGGCTGATAAGTCCAATGGCTTCTTCTGTTTCGGTGCGCGAACTCCAGGAGTTCTACTCCTCTGGGTTTGCTCGAATCCAGAAAAAGTTTGAGGTGGATGGCGACGGCTCCGCGGCCATTGCCGAGGCTTCGGCGATGGTGGATGAGCTGGTCCTGCGCCTCTATCGCAGCTTCTTCTCCGAAGAGGTTACGGGTCCCGCTGGCACGTGTGTCGTGGCGCTGGGTGGTTACGGGCGGCGGACGCTTTTCCCGTATTCCGACGTGGATCTGCTCTTCCTGCACGAAGACGCCGCAGCCGCCGGGCAGATGAAAGAAGCCACCGCGCAGCTTTGCCGGGCGCTGTGGGATTTGCGTTTGCGGCTCGGCCAGAACACGCGGGTGCTCGCGGAAGTTGGGCAATTCGATCCGGACAACGCGGAATTTTCGATTGCGTTGATGGATGCGCGCCTGCTGGCCGGCGATCCTCGACTGTACGCGAAACTGCGCAACGTGGTGGTGCCAAAGGCCGTCGCCCGGGAGCGGCGCGATTTGATCGGAGGCCTGGAAGAATTAACCGAGAAGCGCCACGCGAAATTCGGGCGCACGATTTTTCATCTCGAGCCCAACATCAAGGAAGTTCCTGGCGGCATCCGCGATTACGATGTATCGCGATGGCTGCTGATCATCTCGGAACTCGAGAAGCGCAAAGAATGGGTGCAGCCGGAGGCGGAGTGGCCGCCCGCCCTTGCGAGCAAAGCGATGGAAGCATATCGCTTCCTGTGCGCCGTACGCTGCTTCCTGCACTATCGCCGCGGCCGCGACGACAACGCGCTCTCGTATGAATATCAGGACGAAGCCGCGGGTATCGGCCTGGGCCTCGAACCGCGCGCGGCCGTGGCGCCTGCGGATTGGATGCGCTGTTATTTTCGGCACGTCCGCGCGATCCATCGCCTCTCCACGCAATTGCAGGACGAGATTCCGCCCGGCCCTTCCTATCTGTACGATTACTACGAAGACTGGCGTTCGCGCCGTTCGAACGCGGATTTCTGGGTGCGCCGCGAACGCATTTTCTTGCGCAATCCCGCCACCCTCGAACAGCCGGAGGCGCTGCTTGCGCCGTTTGAATTTATCGCCAAGCACGGCTTCCGGCTCAGCGGCCAGGCCGAAGAGCAGATCGAGCAGGCCGTGGAGCGCGTGGGGGACCGTGCGGGCGAGCTGCCGGACTTGTGGGATCGCCTGAAGAAAATTCTCACGCCGCCGCACGCTGCGCGCGCGCTCCGCGCGATGCGCCGCACCGGACTGCTCAACCACCTCATCCCTGAATTTCGCGCCATCGATTCGCTGGTGATTCGCGACTTCTATCACCGTTACACCGTGGACGAGCACACGTTCATGACCATCGAGAACGTGCAGCATCTGCGCGAGCCGAAGCAGGATTGGGAGCGCGGCTTCCGCGATATTCTGGTGACGCTCGAGCGCCCGGACCTGCTCTTTCTCTCGTTGCTCTTGCACGATGTGGGGAAAGGTTTGCCGGTGGACGACCACGTCGTGGGCAGCCTGCAAGTGGTTGAGAAGGCTGCGGCGCGCTTGAAGCTCGATCCCGAAGAAGCGGCCACCGTACGTTTTCTCGTCGGCGGACATCTGGAAATGTCCGCGACGATGCAGCGCCGCGACGTCTTCGATCCCGCCACCATTCGAGTTTTCGCTGACAAAATGGGCACTCTCGAACGCCTGAAAATGCTGTGCCTGCTCACGTTCACAGATATCCGCAGCGTGAATCCCGAAGCGCTCACGCCGTGGAAAGCCAACGCGCTCTGGCACCTCTACGTGCGCGCCTCCAATTATCTGGTGGATACCGTGGACGAGAAGCGTATCCGCGCCGAGGGGGAAGAGAAGGCGCAGGTGGAGCGCGTCCTGCCGTTCCTGGGCGCCGCGGCGGATCCGGCGGCGTTGGCCGCGTTTCTCGAAGGAATTCCGCTGCGCTATCTCGCCAGCCATTCGCCCGATCAAGTTGCCGAGGATTTCCGCATGGCGCAGAGATTGAATGGCGGCGGGGTCCAGGTGCGGCTTACGAAGCGCCTGTCCGCCGTGGCGGGCAATCAATTATTCGAGATTACGCTCGTCACCCGCGACCGGACGATGCTCTTCGCCACGATTGCCGGCACGCTATTTGCCTGGGGCATGAGCGTCGTCAAGGCCGACGCATTCGCGAGCCAGGCAGGCATCGCCCTGGACACATTTGAGTTCGTGGATTTGCACGGCACGCTCGAACTGAATCCCACCGAGGCCGATCGCTTCAAAGAATCGCTGAGCGATATCCTGACCGCCCGCGCAAATTTGGAAACCATTTTGGCGAGGCGCGCGCAACCGCCCGCCGGCGCGGGCACGAAGGTCACCGTGCGCACGCAATTGCGTTTCGACGACGAAGCGTCCTCGCACAGCACGCTGCTCGAGCTCGTTGCGGAGGATCGCCCCGGCCTGCTCTATCGCGTCAGCAAAATCCTCTCGGAATCCGGCTGCAACATCGAAGTGGCGCTGGTGGATACCGAAGGCCCCAAGGCCATCGACGTGTTCTACCTGACCGTCGACGGGAAGAAGCTAGACGCCGCGCGCCAGGAAGCGCTCGGCGAGGCATTAGCCGCAGCATTGTGAGGGTCGTGCAGCTTGAGCCTCGGAGGGGTGGCACAATCTGGCCCAGGGCGGAAGACCTGGGTACCATCACGCAGAGACCGCGAGCCCCGGAGCGGCGACACGCCCCAGGCTCACATCCGCCCTGGAGCCTTCTTGACTCCAGCTGCGAATACTATACAATTGGGGTGAAATGATTCTGTTCACTCACACGGCGGGCGCGATTACGACGATTAAGGGAGGCACGACCTCCATTAAGACGAGCGTCGCGGTCCGTGCGGGGGTGGCAAGGTAGCAAGACTCAAACCTAAGCTCCTCGAAGCGGCCCGCGGCGGAAGAAGCCGGCGGGCCGATTTTGTTTTAGGGCCTGACACGGCGAGCGACGGGACCAGCCCCAGCAGGCGGGGCGCGGCTCCGGCGAAATCCAGTCGCGTTACCGGAGCGGGAGCCATACAATTGGGAGACGCCATGTCAGCACAAAAGCTCCGCGTAGGAATCCTGGGCGCCACCGGCACGGTGGGCCAGCGATTCGTTCAGATGCTCGCGAATCATCCGCAGTTCGAGGTCACCGCGCTCGCGGCCTCGGATCGCTCGCAGAATAAGCCGTACGCCGAAGCGTGCACGTGGCGGCTGGTGGGTGACATGCCCGCGGCCGTGCGCAAGTTGCCCGTGCTCGCGCCCGAGCCGCCGCTCGATTGCGATTTCGTTTTCTCCAGCTTGCCGTCGGATTGCGCGCGCGATGTCGAAGAGCAATTCGCACGCGCGGGGTATCCCGTGGTGAGCAATTCCGCGGCGTGGCGCATGGAGCCGGACGTGCCGCTGCTCGTGCCGGAGATCAATCCTGAGCATCTGGGCATGATCGCAGCGCAGCGGCGCAATCACGGTTTCGGCCGCGGCTACTTGGTGACCAACCCGAATTGCTCCACCATCATTCTCGTTCTCGCGCTCGCGCCGCTCGAAACGCAATTTGGCCTTGAAGCCGTGACTGCGACCACGATGCAAGCGCTATCCGGCGCGGGTTATCCCGGGGTGGCGTCGATGGACATCGCGGACAACGTGATGCCCTACATTTCGCAAGAAGAAGAGAAAATGGAGCGCGAGACGCGTAAAATCCTCGGGCGGCTCGACGGCGGCGCGGGCGCGGCGGCTCTGCGCGAAGCGCCGGTGCGCATCAGCGCGCAGTGCAATCGCGTGGACGTGACCGACGGCCACCTTGTGGCGGCGAAGATCAAGCTCGCGAAGCCGGCGACGCTGGACGAAGTGCGCCGCGCGATGCAATCGTTCTCGGGCGTGCCGCAAGAATTGCGTTTGCACACGGCTCCGGAGCGGCCCGTGATCGTGCGTGAGGAGGCGGATCGTCCGCAGCCGAAGCTGGATCGCGACGCCGGGCGGGGCATGAGCGTCACGGTCGGGCGGCTGTTTCCGGATCGTGTGCTCGATTACAGGTTCATGGTGCTGGGACACAACACAATTCGCGGCGCGGCCGGCGCGGCCATCTTGAATGCCGAACTGCTCGTCGCCAAGGGTTTGCTCGGCCCGATGACGGTGCCTAGCGCGCCCGTAACGGAAAGTGCAGCCCGCCGATGACGCGCTCATTGCAAGTGATGAAATTCGGCGGGACGTCCGTCGGCAGCGCAGAACGCATTCGTGGCGCAGCGGAATTGGTTGCGGCGGCCGCGCGCGAACGCGACGTCGTCGTAGTCGTCTCCGCAATGTCCGGCGTCACCAACGCATTGGTGGCCGCCGCAAATCGCGCAGGCCGCGGCGACCAGAACTCCTGGCAAGAACTCTCCACGCTGCTTATCACTAAGCATCACGAGGCATTGCGCGCGCTGATTTCCGATCCGGCGCGGCGCGAGCGCATCCGCGCGGAACTGGACGGGATCATTGAAGAGGCTGCGAATCGCTGCCGCGGCGTGGCGTGGCTCGGCGAACTCACGCCGCGCGTGCTCGACTCGATTTCCGGCATCGGGGAGCGGCTCTCCGCGCGCCTGGTCGCGGGAACGCTGGTGGAATTGGGCGTGCCCGCGAGCGCGCTCGAAGCCACCGATTTCCTGATTACCGACGATGTTCACGGCAACGCGCAACCGCTCGAAGCCGAAACGCGCGAACGCTCGCAGTCCATTTTGCTGCCGCGCGCGCGGAGCGGCGCCGTCCCTGTCGTTACCGGGTTCATCGGCGCAAATAAGAGCGGCGTAACGACGACGCTCGGCCGCGGCGGCTCCGATTATTCCGCCACGATTCTGGGCGCCGCGATCGATGCGGACGACATCGTGATCTGGACCGATGTAGACGGCGTGCTTACCGCGGACCCGCGTTTGGTTCCCGAAGCGTCGCTCCTCGAGCAAATTTCCTACAACGAAGCCGCGGAACTTGCGTTCTTCGGGGCGAAGGTGCTGCATCCGAGCACGTTGCATCCCGTGCGCCGGCGCGGCATTCCCGTCTGGATTCGCAATAGTTTCGCGCCAGATCATCGCGGCACGGTGATTTCGCCCAACAGCAATCCCACGCAGGAGTGCACCAAAGCCGTGACGGCGATGCGCGACGTCACGCTGCTCACCGTCGGCGGGCCAGGAATCATCGGCGTGCCGGACGTGGCCGCGTGGACGTTTGCCGCCACCGCTCAGGCGCGCGCGCGAATCCTGCTGATAACGCAGGCGTCCTCGCAGGACGACATCTGTTTTGTGGTGCCGTCGGTGGACGCGGGACGCACGGTTGAAGCGCTGCGGCGCACTTTTTTGATCGGGGTGCGGCCGGTCGAGCTCGATCACATTCAAGTGAATGACGATGTCGCGATCGTCGCCGTCGTCGGAGACAAGATGCGCGGCACGCCGGGGATCGCGGGCCGCGTCTTTTCCCGATTGGGCCGCGAAGGCGTAAACCTGATCGCCATCGCGCAAGGCTCATCCGAAAATAATATTTCGTTTCTCGTTGAGGCGCGGCAAATGCAGAAGGCGGTCGCCGCCGTGCATCATGAACTGAACCTCTCGCAGCTCGCCGCGCCGGCCATGGAAGACAATCGCGACGCGTCGAAGCGAATCTCCCCGGGCGCGCCCGAACCCGTGGTGGAACGGAGCGCGAAGGGATGAGCGAAGTGACGCAACGCGCGGGCGTTACCACGCACGGCGTGGCATCAGGCAATCCCGCCGCATCTTCCACCGCCCAGCTGCGTTGCATCGAAGAGAATTGCCGCGCGACGTACTCGCTCGACGAGACTTTGGTCGTGTGCCCGCGCTGCGGAGGATTGCTCGATGTCGAGTTGAATGACATCGCCGAGCCGGCGCGCCGCGTGTTACCCGGCGTCTGGGCCGAGCGCCGAACGTCGCTCGCGCCTGCCGACACCAGCGGCGTCTGGCGTTTCCGCGAGATGCTGCCGATTTCAGCCAGCGCGCCGCTCGTCACGCTGCGCGAGGGGAATACGCCGCTTTACGAAGCGCCGCGCGCCGCGGAGTACACACACATCGATCAAATGTGGCTGAAACATCAGGGCGCTAATCCCACAGGATCGTTCAAGGACACCGGCATGACCGTCGCCGTGACGCACGCGGTGCGACAGGGCGCGCGCACGCTCGCTTGCGCGAGCACCGGCAATACGGCGGCGAGTCTTGCCGCGTACGCCGCGCGCGCCGGAGTCCGCGCGGTGATTCTGGTGCCGCACGGGCAAGTGAGCTCCGCGAAGCTCGCGCAGAGTCTCGACTACGGCGCCTCCGTGCTGGAGCTCGAAGGGAATTTCGATTCCGCGATGCGCGTGGTGCGCGAACTCGCCGAAGACGGCTCGCTCTATCTCGTGAATTCCGTAAATCCGCTGCGTGTGGAAGGGCAGAAGACGGTCGCGATCGAATTGATGGAGCAGGTCGGCTGGAACGTTCCCGATTGGATCGTCGTGCCGGGCGGGAATCTCGGCAATATCTCCGCGCTCGGCAAGGGTTTTATTGAGATGCGCCGCTGGGGATTGCTTGACCGGCTGCCGCAATTCGCCGTGATTCAAGCGGAAGGCGCGTCGCCCTTCGCACATTTGCTCGCCGAACGCAAACGCGATGCGAACGCCGCGCTCGATCCGGTTGCCGATCCGCGCACGCTTGCGACAGCGATTCGCATCGGCGCGCCCGTATCCTGGAAGCGCGGCCTGCGCGTGTTGGCCGAAACCGGCGGCGCCTCGATCGCCGTCAGCGAACGCGAAATTGCGGACGCGAAAGCAATCCTCGGTCGCGACGGCATCGGCTGCGAGCCTGCTTCGGCCACCACCATCGCGGGCATCCGCAAACTCGCCGCCAATGGGCGCATCCGCAAGAGCGAAACCGTCGTCGCCGTGCTCACCGGCCACTTGCTCAAGGACGTGGATTACACTGCGAAGTATCACTCGGGGCGGCTCACCGAACCTGAAGGCGCGGCGCCGGGCGGCGAGCCGAAGCCGATCAAAGGCGCGTTCGCGAATCCACCCGCGCGCGTTCCCGCCACTCGCGCGGGCATACTTGACTATCTCCGGCGTTCCAAGCAGGATTCTTCCGTCGAATGAAGCGCAAAACGGTCAAACATAAAGTTGTCCCCGCGCGGGAATTCGCCGTGCGCGTTCCTGCGTCCACCGCGAATCTTGGCGCGGGCTTTGATTGCTTCGGACTCGCCCTCGATCTCTATCTTGAAGTGCGCGCGCGCATCGCGCCGGATAAGATCAAAACGGGCCGCGTCGTCGTCTTTGGCGAGGGCGCGGTGTCGCTCCCGGCTGGAGCGGACAATCTCGTTGTCCGCGCCATGCAATTTGTGGCGGAGCGCGAAGGATTTAGTTTGCCGCCGATCAGCCTCGAAGTTCACAACGCGATTCCGCTCGGTCGCGGCCTCGGCAGCAGCGGCGCCGCGATTGTCGGCGGAGCGGTCTTGGCAGCGGCGATCGCGCGAAAGAAAATCGCGCCGACGCAGTTGCTGCGCTACGCCGCCGAAATCGAAGGTCACTCCGATAATGTGGCCGCGGCGCTGCTCGGCGGTTGGGTGACGATCGTGAATTCCCCGGACGGGCCGATTGTCTTGCGGCAACCGTGGCCGGCGGAAATTCGCGCGGTGGTCGTCTCGCCGGACATGCAGCTCGATACCAAGAAGGCCCGCGCCATTCTCACCAAGGAAGTTCCGCGCGAAGACGCGGTCTTCAATCTGCAGCGCACGGCGCTGTTCAGCGCGGCACTCTATCGTCGCCGTTACGATTTGATCGGTGAGGCCATGCGCGATCGCCTTCACCAGACGCAGCGGCAATCGCTCGTCCCGGGGCTCGCCGAGGCCCTGGCCATCCCGCCGCAGCTGGGCCTGCTCGGCATCGCGCTGTCCGGCGCGGGGCCGAGCGTTCTCGCGCTGACGACCGATCGCCACAAGGAAATCGGCGCAGCCATCGTTGCCGCGTTCGCGCAGCGGGGGATTCGCGCCGTCGCGCGCAATTTGGGGATTGACCGGCGCGGCGCGCAAATTCTTTAATTCTTCGTCGTCGCGCAATTCACTGGCAGCTTTTCCATTCGATAGAGATCTCGAGTATGCCGAATCGCCGCGGCGAGGAACATCGTGCCCATCCCCGCAATCGCGATCAGTCCGCCGAAATCGAATAGCCGGTAGGGCGTGCCCCAGACGCGCGCCGCAGGATGTGCCCACAGCACTAGACTCCCCGCCGCGAGAAGTATCCGGATTTCCGTCGGTCCGAGTTTGGCGTGTGAGAGGTGAAATGAACCCAGCGTATAGGTCGCAAGATAAGTCTCGATGGAAAGCATCAGGAATGCGATGAACATTCCGAGCGCAATGCGCCAGTCCATCACACCGGAGAGCGCGAGGCCGCTCATCAGGAACAATCCGCCGCACGTGTCGATCATATGATCCACATAAAACCCGTAGCGCGGACGCTGCCGGTTGCGCAGACGGGCAATCGATCCGTCAAGGCTGTCGCCAAACCAATTCAGAGCGAGACAAACTGCCGCGAGCAGCAGGCCGACGCGATTCCAGCGCGCCAGCGCGTAGCACGATCCCGCGAGAAACATCGCGACGAAACCGAGCAGCGTCAGATGATCGGATTGCACCCGCGCGGGCAAGCGTGCCGCAAGCCATGCCAGCGCCCGCCGCTCGATCTCCGCGGTAAAACTCTGCTGCACGCGCGTCGCATTGCGAAAGCTATCGTGCGGCGCAGTTGCGACGCCGGCGGTGGATTTGTACGCGACGACCGGCACTGTCGCTTTTACTTCATGAGTTTGCAGTTCCATCGTTCCTCCTGGTTGAGTTCTTCATCGTGCGCCAGCTAGAAATGTTCACCGGTGCTCCATGCTGTCCAGCACGGCTCTGCGCGTCGCTCCGAGCGTGAATTCGAGCGATTGCCGCGGAATATTCTCGATGAGAGGGCCAATCACCCATCCCAGACCGATAGGGATGTCACGCGTGAGCGAAATCGCCTCGCATTGAACGAAGACGCCGCGCGGCGTCCCCTCGAATCTCCAGTAGGAGTTTATGCGCCACAGAAATCCATGATCGTCCGCCATAGAAAGCGCGCGCTCGTCGGTTTCGTCGGGGTGCACGAGCTCCGCAACCCGTGTGCTGCGCGAGGAACTCTCGGCCCGGTTCGCATCGAGGCGTTCGTAGTGAACGTCGTATTCTGTATCCAGCACGACGCTGATGACGTCGGTCTGCCGCAGCCGGAGGTAGATTTTGAAATCGTCTCCGGATCGCGACAGCAACTTCGATCGTTCAACCTCCGGCTGGTAATACTGGCGCGCGTGGTCGTAATCCTGCACGAGCGCGAGCACTTGCGGCAGTGTTGCGCCGGGAATGAACACGGTGCCCACCCAGTGATGAATCAGTGCGCCGGGCGTCGCGATATCGGCCGCGGGAGCCGAAGTCGTCAGTTCTTCCGCTGCGACTTCGCCGCGTTCGAGTTGGGCGAGAGCGGATTGGCGTGACGCCGCCGGCAGAGCGTCGAGGCGAAGAAACGCGGCACCGGGCCGCACCTCCGTACTCATTCGCGCTTCCGTCAATAGAACGTAGCGCTCGAATCCGCGGTTCGCTTCGGGGGTGAGTTGCGCGGCGGCGGGAGCCGCGGCCCCCAGCCATCCACCCAGCGCAATTGTCACAGCCCAAAATCTCGTGTTGCCTCGCATCGTTTCTTTCCTCGCTCGCCAAATATCTCCCCGCGCAAGAGAGAGAACAATGCACGCAAGATCACTTTCTCCTTGGCCGCGTATCATTCCCTAATTGCATGAAAAGCCGTCACTTGGCGCGCCGCATCATTTAGAATGAGGCCGGTTTCGACGGGAGATGTGCGAGTGCCCGATTCGCAAAAGCCAAATCGCGTGATCCGCTTCGGCGTATTCGAGCTGGACGGCGAGTCCGGCGATCTGCGCAAAGATGGAAATGCGCGGCCGCGCCTGCAAGGCCAGCCCTTCGACGTGCTTCTCCAACTGCTCGAGCGGCCCGGCGAAATCGTCACGCGCGAAGAATTGCGCCAACGGCTCTGGCCCGCGGATACCTTCGTGGACTTCGATCACAGTTTGAATACTGCGGTAAATAAATTGCGCGATGCTCTTGAGGATTCCGCCAGCAACCCACGCTTCGTGCAGACGTTGCCGCGGCGCGGCTACCGTTTCATTGCTCCAGTCGCCCAACCCCCGCCCACCCGAGCGAATGGAGAGGACGCGAGCGAAGTCGCCGCCGGCGCACCTCGGGCAAAGCTCTTGAGTGACGCGCAGGAATTGCCCGAGGTCCCGCAAAAAACAGCGCGGCTGCTCTTCTCCTTGATTCAATTGCTATATCTTGGAATTTACATTGCAGCGCTGGCGAACGCGCGCCTCATTGACGCGTTTCTCGCGGACAGAACCAACTACGCCATGCTTCTTCTGGTGATTCTGATTGTGACGGCAACCGCGGGCGTTGCGGTGCGCCTCTATCTGCTCGCCGCGGCTGTATTCGGGTATCGTGGCTTGACGCGCCAATTCCTACGCTTGTTCCCATTGATATTCCCGCTGGACGAAGCCTGGGCGCTCTCGGCGTTTCTATTGCTCGACAGAATCGGCATCGGCCTGGTGATGGCGATGACTGCCGCGCTGCTGTTTCTTCCGTTCTCGCAGCGCAGCATTCTTCTAATGGGCGAGCGCGGGGCGAAATCGATGGGCGCAAAGCAGTCCTGATCACCGCCCGCCCGTTCAGCGTTTCTTCTTTCCCAAGAGTTCCTTGCGCGCCGCGGCCAGTGTCCGCCGCTGTTCCCGACCCACGACCGGGAAGGCCAGATTCATTCCTTCGAGCGCGTCAATAATCGCGGCCGCCACGATCATTCGCGCGAACCACTTATGATCCGCGGGGACGATGTACCACGGCGCGTGCGGCGTGCTCGTGGCGCGAATGGTCTCCTCATACGCCCGTTGATACTGGCTCCAGTACTGCCGCTCGCGCACATCGTTCAGAGAAAACTTCCAATTTTTCGCCGGTTCTTCCAGACGATCGAGAAAGCGCTTCTTCTGTTCTTCGCGCGAAACGTGCAGGAAGAATTTTCGGATCACGGTGCCATTGCGCGTCAGGTGCCGCTCGAACGCGTTGATGTCCTCGAAGCGCTCCTCCCAGATATTCTTGGTCACAAGTTGCGGCGGGATCTTCTGCGTTTTCAGAAGTTCGGGATGCACGCGAACGACAAGGACTTCCTCGTAGTAGGAGCGGTTGAAAATTCCGATGTGCCCGCGCTCGGGCAGATGCGGTATTTCGCGCCAGAGGTAATCGTGCTGCAGGTCCTCGTTCGAGGGCGTCTTGAAGGAAACGACTTCGCAGCCCTGGGGATTCACGCCCGACATCACGTGTTTGATCGTGCTGTCTTTGCCGGCGGCGTCCATGGCCTGCAGCACGATCATCAGCGCCCAGCGATCCTGCGCGTACATCTTTTCCTGCAGCGCGCTCAGGCGCTCGATGTCGCGTTGCAACGTCTCCCCGGCCTTCGCTTTCGATTTGAAGTGGCGCGTGTCCGCGGGATCGAAAGTTTTCAGGCGAAAGCCACGGCCGTTATCGATCCGGAAGTATCGCGCGAGTTCGGTCGTGTTGTGCATATTGCGCTCCTGTCGGATTGTTTCACAGCGGGCCTCAGTGAGCCAGGGTGGGATAGAGCTTCGCGGCGATCGTGGCCAGGATGACAAAAATGACGCCCATCACGGAAAAATCCAACGGCAGCCCATGGACGTTCTGCCCGCCCAGGATCATCATCCCGCGCAGAGCGTCCACCAGATACGTGAGGGGGTTGAAGAGCGCCACAACTTGCAACCACCGCGGCATCAGCGCCAGCGGATAAATTGCGTTGCTGGCAAAGAACAGCGGCATCGTCAGCACCTGGCCGATTCCCATGAATCGCTCGCGCGATTTCACGATGCAAGCGATGATCAGCGAAAACGTCGAGAAGATCGCGGAGCCGAGGACCACCCCGCAGAGCACGCCGGCAATCGAAATCGGATTCCACTTCACTCCGATCCGCAGCACCAGCGCCAACAGATAAATGATGCCCGCCTGAATCGCCCCGCGAAATCCCGCTGAAATCGCCTTGCCCACCACCAGCGCGGAGCGCTCCGCCGGGCTGACCAGCATTTTCTGCACGATCCCCAAGTCGCGCTCCCAAATCACCGCGATCCCGTAAAAAATCGCCGCGAACAGCACGCTTTGCGCGAGGATTCCGGGCGTCATGAACGCCAAGTAGGTGACATTTCCAGTGGGAATTCCGCGCACGCGGCTGAATACCTGGCCGAAGATCACGAGCCACAGCGTGGGCTGCACGGCGCGCGACAATAATTCCGTCGGGTCGCGGAATAATTTCTTCAGCTCGACTTCCGCGATCGCCGCGCTCTGCTTGAAGAAATCGAGCACGGAGGACGAGTCATCCCAAGCGGCTGGCCGTACTGCGGGTGCGGCGGATGTCACGGTAGTCCCCTCCTTCGTGGATCGTGCCCCCACTGTAATGCGCGAACACATCGTCGAGCGTCGCCTCAGGCCCCAGCGCGGCCTTCAATTCCGACGGTTTGCCCGTCGCGCTCACCTTTCCGCGATGCATGATGGCAAGTTCGCTGCATAGCGTGTCGGCTTCGTCCATGTCATGCGTCGTGATCAGAACCGTCATTCCGAATTGATCGTTCAAATCTTGCAGCCGCTCCCACACGGCCCGCCGCGCCACCGGATCGAGGCCAATCGTCGGCTCGTCGAGGAACAACACTGCAGGCCGATGTAGCATTGCCTGCGCGACTTCGAGCCTCCGGATCATTCCGCCGGAATAGGTCTTCGCGAGCCGGTTGCCCGCTTCGGAAATCCCCATGAATTCCAGGGCTTCCGCAATGCGCGTCTTCCGATCGGCGCGGGCCATTCCATAGAGCTTCCCGGAGAGCATCAGGTTCTCGCGGCCGGTCAGCGAACCATCGGCCGAAAGCATTTGCGGCACATAGCCGATCCGCCGGCGCACCTCCCGGGGATTCTTGACGACGTCGAATCCCGCAACGCGCGCCGCGCCCGACGTCGGATCGAGCAACGTGGTGAGAATCTTGATCGTGGTGCTTTTGCCCGCGCCATTCGGCCCCAGCAGACCGAAAATCTTTCCGTGTCCCACGTGCAAATCAATGTGGTCTACCGCGGTCATCTCGCCGAACTTTCGCGTCAGCGCAAACGTCTCGATCGCCAAATCCTGCGCCGCGTTTTGTGAAGTTGTTTCAGCGGTCATAAGTTGGAATGCCGTCGCAGAGGAAATTCCATTCCAGGTATTTCGATTTCACGTGTGCCGCGCGACGTACAGCATCAGCGAAAAAATTGCCACCGGAATCAACGCCAACATCACGTAGAAAAGAATTTGACGCAGCCAAGGTGAGCGCCGTTTCTTCCAGTCGCGGATCTCCAGACGGTCCGAGACGCCAACTTCGTCCAAGTGCTCGAGGTCGTGCGCGAATTCGCGAGCACTCCCGTACCGATTTTTCGGATCGCGCTCGATCGCGCGGTAGATCACCTCTTGCAGCTGCGGGGAAATCTCCGGATTGATGTCGCGCGGCGGCCTGGGATTATTCAGCAGCCGCTCGTTCATGATGGCAAAGGGGCTGGGCCCGTGGAACGGCACCTCGCCCGTCAACATTTCGTACAGCATGACACCGAGCGTATAAACATCGCTGCGACCATCGCCGCGCTTCCCCTTCACCTGCTCGGGTGAAATGTAGTCGGGCGTCCCCATCGCCTGCGTGAGCTTTGCAAAAGTCAGCCGGCGCGCGCTCGCGCTGCCGGCGATCCCGAAGTCAATCAGTTTGATGCCGTCGTCCCGGCTCACCATGATGTTCTCGGGCTTTAGGTCGCGGTGTACGACCCCGTGAGCGTGGATATATTCCAGCGCGTGGCAGATCTGCACGGTGATGCGGATGGCTCGCTCCGGCGGCAACTTCTTATTCTCAACCAGGATCGTCCGTAGTAGTTTCCCATCGACCCACTCCATGACCATGTAGACCCGGCTGCGGTCGTCATCCGCAAACACCTTCATCACGCCGGGGTGGTCCAAGTCCTTGCCGATCTGCTCTTCGCGGTGAAAGCGCTCGTACAGTACGGGATCACCTTCCATCTCGGGATGTGGGATCTTGATGGCCACGGCTCGACCATTGCGCGTGTCAACGGCGCGGAAAATCGAGGCCATGCCGCTGCGTGCGACGAGGCTGTCGATGCGGTAATGGTCGAGGGTTTCGCCGGCGTGTATTGGAGCCATCGTCTGCGTGGGTCAGCGGCAGCGGCCGGAGGCGAGGCAGCCCATTCCTTCCAGGCCACTCTTTAGCGCAGCTTGTAAGGCCGCCCGCGGTACATGCCCACGCGTTCGACGCTGCGAACGCGGATTAGCTGGACACTGATATTATCATTCCCATCGCGCTCATTAGCAATCTCTACCAGAGATTTAGCCGCCGCCTTCAAATCAGCATGGCGGCCAATCGTCTGTTCGATGTCCGAAGGCTTGACAGAGCCGTGCAAACCGTCCGAGCAGAGCAACAGCACGTCGCCGGGAAGCACAACGGTCTCGCTGGTCTCCACTCCAACAAACAAGTTCGTGCCCAGCGAGCGACTCAAGACGTGGCGCGTCTCTCCTTCGGCTGCTTCTTCGGCCGAAAGAAGCCCAAGCTTCACTTGTTCGTTCGCAACCGTGTGGTCATCGGTCAGCAGCGACGCCTTGCCCTTGCGGATCAAATAGCACCGAGAGTCGCCCGCGTGCGCCACCGTCACGCGATCGTAGCGTAGCGCGCAGGCCACCAGCGTCGTGGCCATCCCCGCGCCGGACGGGCCCGTCTCCAGGGCAACCTCGAATACGCGCGCATTCGCCGCCTGCACCAGATTATGAAGCAACCCAGCCAGTGGTTCGTTCTTTGGAGCGTGCCGAAATCCTTTCAGCATGCTTTCCACTGCCGCGTGCGAAGCGACTTCGCCCTTCTCGTGGCCGCCAACTCCGTCCGCGAGCACAAAAAGCCAACCGTGGCTTCGCGCTTGCATGTGGCCATCCGGCGCAAAGTGGCCCAGGTAATCCTCGTTATGTGGGCGGATTCGCCCCACATCGGATAGCTGTGCAAAGTCGATATCAAGCATAGATGTCTGGGGCGCGGGAGCAACGCCATTCGCTCGCCCGGTGCTGTCCCACTGTTGCCCTCGATAGGTCTCCAGCATTATAACTCCCGGAAAATGACCGGGCGGGCTTTCGCCCGCCCGGTGCTTGAGGAGGATTGGCCGGCCTTTGTCAGGTCGTGGCTTTGCCCTTTACAAAGGTGGTTCGCCCAGTCGCCTTGCTCGATCGGACGAAGAAGATGGCTCCGTAGATGCCCCAGACCGCCGCTACGCCCAAGGCTGTGAACGGTTCCAGTTTTGTTCCATACCCTAGATACGGCCCGATGGCGTAAAACACCATGCAGGCCGCATTCGCCAGCAGTCCGAAGAGAGGAATCGCGATGTGCTTCAGGAAGCTGAAGTTCGGGTGCCCCGAATAGGCGATGATGCAAATAAAACAAGTCAGCCCATAGAGCATGAACGTCCCGAAGTTGGAAATGAGAGTGACCGTCAGCAACGAGTTGGGCCAGGCTGCCATCCTGTCGTGACTCATATAACCGAAGCTCGACCAGAAGCCATGCGGCAGGGCTTGCACCACGCTGTCTGCGAGGGCGCTGGCATCTCCGAACAGATTCGAGCATCCGATAACGCCAATCACGGCTGCGACTACTGCCAAGGTCCAAATCGACCGGTGGGGCGTCAGTTTCTCGCCGTGCAGCATCCCGAAGTGCTCGGGAACCTCGTTGTCTTTGCCCATGGCGTAGGTGACACGCGCCCCGGTGTTGAGGCAGGAGAGCGTCGTGCCAATCAGCGCCAGGAACACGGTGAACGCTTCGACGAGCATGAAGATGCGGCCGCGGCCCGCCCCGAAGAGCGAGTTGCCGACCACCACCATCATGTCGCCGACGGGCGCCGACGAAGCCGTCGCGCTGCCCATGGGATAACCGCTGTTTAAGAAGTAGTTCGCCGAGAAATACTCGAACAGATAGCAGAACGCCCCCTGGATGAGGAGCGAAAGAATGACGGCAATCGGGATATCCCGTTTGGCATTCTTGGCCTCGCCGCCCAGAGAGGTGCAAGATTCAAATCCGACAAGTAGGAAGATCGCAACCGTGGCCTGTACCATCGTCCAACCCATCTTGTGGATCCCGATGACGGATTTCGCGCTCGTGTGACTCATGAAGTTGGGAGGAGTCGCGGTGTCCTGGTAGGGATAGTCGATCGTGAAAGGCACCGGCTTCCCGGCGGAGTCCAGCAAAGGCATCGGTACGCCGCTCGCATCGCGGACGGTGGAACCGTCAGCGGCCGTTTTGAACTGGTACTGGTAGGCGTTCTCCGTGGACGAGTCGAAATTCCACGCGACGCTTCCCACTGGATGGCTGGTGCGGTAGCCGATGGCCATCACTGAAAACGTGACCAACGCGCTGATCTGGATGATGTTGATGGCGATGTTCACCGAAGTCGAGCCGACCACTCCGCGATAGGCGATGTACGCCACGCCGAAGGAGAACAGGATCGCCACCAGCATCATGAACATCGGGCCGGGATTGGAGGCGCTCATGAAGTTCGGCCACAGGGTCCCCACGACGTACCCGCAGAACACGCCCGTCACGCAAACCATGACGCCGGTATAAACCCAGTAATAAAGGTGCGAGCCCCAGCCGACGATGAACTTGGAGACCCGCGCCCATTTCCAGTGCTTATCGTGATTCAGGAAGGATTGTTCCGCGAAGTAGTACGAACTCCCGGTCCCCGGATATAGCTTGGACAGTTCGGCATAACATACCGCGGTCGCCAGACTCAGGAGCAATGCGGTGAAGATTCCGGCCCACATCGACGGGGCCGAAACTCCCGTCGAGCCTTGAATCGCAAAAGTAAGCCAAAGGAACGCGCCAGGCGCGATCATCGCCATGGCGTTCATGGTTAGACCCGTAAGCCCCAATGTCGGCTGCATTTCTGCTGTTGATTTTTCTTCTGCCATCTAGGCCACTCCTCCTTTAGGGGGGTTATTGCTATGAGGGCCGCAACTATGCGGACTTTCGCGTTCGCTGTAAAACGTAAATATTCAATTGCTCGTATAAAACTTTTGTATGATTTCCGTAAAGGCATCCCGTCGCCTTAAGTCGCCTATTCTCAGTGAGTTAAAGAATTGCCCCACCGTTGGGTCCCGCATCTGGCGAGTTCCACACTCTTGCGATTGCCAGCCCGCACGATTCCAAGCATCGGTCTGATTCAAAATGGAGCGACAGGAGACGCCATTCCAAATCGAGTGATTGTGTTATCTTTAGCGTCCGCGCAAAACGCCAGCGCGATTTCTTTTTTTTTTGCCGGGGCCGACGAAATGAAGTTTGCAGGTCTATCTCTGCTCGCAACGGGATGGCTTCTGGTTCTCGCGGCGATCGTATTATTGTCCTCCGCGACGCCCAGAGCCGCATTCGCCCTCGCCGGCAGCGGCGTCGAAACCTTGGGATTGGTGCTGACCGTACGCGCTCATTTTGGCGGGCACAGGGATCACGAATGATTCCACCAACCGTGCCAGTTTTCCCGGACCTTACAGTTGCCCTTTGTATCCTTTTCATCTTTCTGGTTCCGCTGGCCGCTGCGGGCATTGCCCTCATGAACACCGGCCTGGGCCGCTCGCGCAGCGCAGCGCATTCTATGATGGCGTCGCTCGCCGCGTTCGCGGTGGCCGCTGTCGTTTTCTTTTTCTGTGGATTCGGCCTCGAGGGATTTGCAGGCGCTGCCGGACACGTCCTGAGAATTGCGGGGAAAGAATGGGGTTGGCTAGGCGCGCAGCCGTTCTTTTTGCATGGATTGAAATACGACGGCTCGTTGCCAGCTTTGGTCGCGTTGCTCCAGATGCTCAGCGTGGGTTTGGCCGCCATGATTCCACTCGGCAGCGGCGGGGATCGCTGGCGGCTGAGCGCGTGTTGCGCTTCTTCCGCGCTGCTTGCGGGAATTACCTATCCTATCTTTGCGCACTGGGTTTGGGGCGGAGGCTGGCTTGCTCAGCTAGGGGCGAATTACGGAATCGGCCGTGGCTTTGTAGACGCCGGTGGCTCGGGAACGATTCAGGTCGTCGGCGGAGTGACGGCGCTTTCAATCGCCTGGATTCTCGGTCCGCGCCGAGGGAAATATGCGGTGGACGGAATGCCCGCCGCCATCCCCGGACACAACGCGGTGCTGGTGCTGTTCGGCTGTTTACTCTCTTTGCTCGGCTGGTTTGGATTGAACTCCGCCGGTGCGATTCTCTTCACCTACGCGGATCCGAAGCGCTGCGTTTTGATCGCGATCAACACCACGCTCTGCGCCTGCGCGGCTACACTCGCCACGGCTCTTGTCACGCGATTCCGTTTCGGCAAGCCGGATGCCTCTCTTTGCGCGAATGGTTGGGCCGGCGGCCTGGTCGCTAGCAGCGCGGCTGCGCCGTTTCTTGCGCCGGCGGCGGCGGTGCTGATTGGCGTGGTGGCGGGGACGCTGGTCGCGCTCTCTGTCGAGTGGTTCGAGTTGCGCTTCCAAGTGGACGATCCCGGGGGCGCGGTTTCAGTCCACGCGGTGTGCGGAATCTGGGGATTGCTGGCGCTGGGAATTTGCGCCCGGATGCCCGATCAAGCGCTCAACGGCTCGATGGGTAACGGAGGCCAATGGCTCGCGCAAGTCGTCGGCATCGCCACTTTGCTCGGTTTCGTTCTGCCGGTAGCGTATGTTTTGAACTGGCTGCTCAACCGTTTCTTTCCCCAGCGAGTCGCCCTCGAAGGCGAACGCCAGGGACTCGATCTCCACGAGTTGGGCGCCGGCGCCTATCCCGAATTTCTCACCCACACCGACGACTTCATGAACCGCTAGCAGGTTGCGGAAGAACTCAAAATGTTGTCATTCCGAGGCACGCTGCGTGCCGAGGAATCTCTCTTTTCTCGGATTATGGAACGTAGAGAGATTCCTCGCTTCGCTCGGAATGACACATGCGCCCACTTTTTCCGCAGCCTTCTAGGTTCGCGAAGATTCGTACCCGACGCAACTGCGAACCGGCAGGGCGGGGTACTTCGCGAACGAGGGCTCGCTGAAGGAGCGGCTACAGAGATAGAAATTCGAGTTGCGTGCAGAGACTACTCTTTGCGCGTGCTTGCAATCGGCGCAGAGTCCCGCGCGCTTCCGCTCTTGCTCCGCTTCGGAATCGCCGGACACTACGACCCCTGGCCGCGCAGGATGCGAGCGGCGCGCGCCAGGCCGGATTCCGTCGTGCCGTTTCCACCATCCTTCTCTTCGTCTGCGGACGCCGAGGGGTTATCGCCATTCGCGGGCTCGGAATCGCCTTCGCCGGGAGCGAGGAACAAGTTGGCTTCGAGCCCGTGCTGCTTGGTGTACAAGTCGTAGTAGCGTCCGCCCACGGCAAAGAGCGACTCATGATTTCCGCACTCGATGATTCTTCCGCCTTCGACTACCAGAATCTGGTCCGCGCGCCGGATCGTCGAAAGGCGGTGCGCGATCACGAACGTCGTTCGTCCGCGCATCAGATACGATAATCCTTGTTGGATCAGCGCCTCGGATTCGGAATCGAGGCTGGAAGTCGCCTCGTCGAGGATCAGAATGCGCGGATCGGCCAGCAGCGCGCGCGCGATCGAGATGCGCTGTTTCTGCCCGCCGGAAAGCTTCACGCCGCGTTCGCCGATCACGGTCTGATAACCCTTCTCGAACGATTCGGCAAACTCATCCACGCGAGCGATGCGGCACGCGGCGAGAATGTCTTCTTCGCGCGCGTCCGGCCGCGAGAACGCCACGTTTTCGCGAATTGAGCCATCGAATAGAAACGTATCCTGAAGTACGATTCCGAGCTGCGTGCGGTAGCTGTTGAGCCGAACGGTTGAAAGATCGATCCCGTCCACCAGCACGCGACCCGAGGTCGGAGTGTAGAACGCCGCGATCAGCCCGATGATCGTGGATTTCCCCGCGCCGGACGGCCCTACCAGGGCCGTCACCGAATCCGGCCGCGCCTCGAATCTCACATCCTGAAGCACGAGCCGGCCCGGATCGTAGGCAAAATTAACGCCGTCGAAGATCACTTCGCCGCGAATTTTCCCGATGGCAGCCGTGCGGCGCGGATCGGAATCTTCCGCGCTTTCCTTGAGGATTTCCGTCGTGCGTTCGAGCCCCGCCATGCCCTCGGTCAATTGCGTCCCGATATTCACAATTTGAAAGACTGGCGCGACGAGCAGCGCAAGGAACGCGACGTACTGAAAGTATTGGCCCGGCGTCATTGTGTGCGCGAGGATGCGCTGCGTCCCCATGTAAATGATGAGCGAGCTGACGACGCCCAGCAGAACTGTTGAAGACAGGCTCATTACGGAAGTGGCCGTGAGGGTCTTCAAGATGTTGTCGAGCAGCCGCTGCACCCCGCCGGCGAACACGCGCTCCTCGCGTTCTTCCGCGCGATAGCCTTTTACGACGCGGACGCCGGCGAGGGATTCCGTGAGGCGCCCAGTCACTTCGGCGTAGATTTTCGAGCGCGCACGATAGATTGGACGAATCGTCCCGATGGCGGTATTCAGCGCCAGTGCGAAACCGATCAGGATCGCAAACGCGACGACCGTCATGGCCACGCTGATGTGCAGCAGGTAGATCAACGCGAACGCCGCGGTCATGAAACTTCCGACGAAATCCACCAAGCCCGTGCCCACCAGATTTCGCAGGCCTTCGACGTCGTTCATGATGCGCGTGACGAGCGCGCCGGTCTTGTTCGAGTCGTGAAACGAAATGGGCAGCCGAGCGATGTGCGACTGCACCTCTCGGCGCAACTCGGCGATCATGCGCTGTGCGGCCTTGGAAAGAAGTTGCGTGAGCGAATAGGAGGTGACGCCTTGAATCGCGGTGGCCGCGAGTATCCAAAGCACTAGAGGCCGCAGGATGTACACCTGGTGCTTCACGAAGATGTTGTCC
>Ga0181538_10000419_pt1 | contig 49660 bp, 33 predicted proteins | sample PEATcosm2014_Bin_40_FD_119773 | JGI IMG/M metagenome (GOLD analysis project Ga0181538, IMG submission 119773) | Peatland microbial communities from MTU Mesocosm Facility, Houghton, MI, USA - PEATcosm2014_Bin23_30_metaG | ecosystem: Environmental > Terrestrial > Soil > Wetlands > Peat | place...
CCCTCCCCCTATACGCCATACCTCCATATTTGAGAGCAAAGGACTTATGTCCAAGGGGTATATTTCTCCATACCTCGAGTCTGGAATCCATCACTCACGAAACGATTGTGCGCCGATGTGGGGAAATTATCTGCAAAGACAGCGACTGGTATTTTGATTGCCGAATGGTTATTTGACGCGCATGGTCCAGATGTTGCCAGTGGTCTCCGCGTATTCATACACAATCTGGTCGCCGTGAGGCGACCATGAGGGATAGCGAACGTAAGTGTTGTTGATGGTGTAATGCGTGATCTGCTTTTCTTGCCTGGTTCGCCGCGAAACCCACCAGATGTTCCACACGCCGTTGCGCTGGCCTGCAAAAACGATCTTGTCTCCATCCGGCGACCAATCGTGGGGCCAATTGTTGCCGTCCTGATCGGCGGTGAGCTGGATCGGCGCTCCACCATTCGTCGGAATCAGGACGATCTGCGTTCCGCCGTTCCGCTTGACCTCGCAGGCGACAAACTTCCCGTCCGGCGACCAGGAAGGAAATGTAATCGAGTCCTTATCGAAGGTGAGTTGACGAGGCGGTCCGCTCTCGACAGGAACGATCCAGATGTTCTGTGCTCCACCCTGTTCGAAGTTGTAGGCGAACTGTTTTCCGTCGGGCGAGAGGCGCATGGTCGAGTTGGCCAAGCTCAATTCACGCAGCGCTTGCTTCTTTCCCGATATGACGTCCAGCGATTCAAGCGTGTTGTGGACATTGTCGCGAACGATGTAGGCAATGCGCCGGCTGTCGGGAAACCATCCCTGAAATAGCGGAGTGTCCTGGCGGGCATCCGCGGGCCTGGCGTTTTTCCCGTCAGTGTCCATCAGCCAGACCGCCCAATGCTCGCCGACCTGCAAAATGGAATAAGCAATAGTTTTTCCGTCTGGGGAAAAGAGCGGGCCTGTCTTGCGGCCGTTGGTGTCGTGCGTAAGCGCCTCGGGAGCACCTATGGCCTCGTTGGTGACGGGCGAAATGCGCACCGACTGCAGGTTGTTGAGGGCGGAAAGCTCAGAGAAGGTCGCGAATTTTCCATTGGCCGAGAAGCGCAAGTGTGCATACAGCACCTGGCCCGTGTTTTCAATCAACTCCGGAGCGCCGGCAACCGCGCCGGTGGGCGACAATGCCGCGCGCATGAGCAAAAATGTCGGTCCCCATCCCTTGGTGAAATAGAGAGCCTTCCCATTCGGCGCATACACGGGGCTGAGCGCTCCATTACCCAGCATCCGCAGGGGCGCGCCGCCGCCGGCCGCCACTGACCATATCTCGCCGACGCTGGTGTTCGTGGCGCTAAACGCTATTCTCTTCCCATCCGGCGACCAAACCGGCGCGCCGTGGCCGCCGACGGGATTTCCCGGTTGCGTCAATTGCCTCAGGACGCCTCCTTGCACGGTCACAGCCCAGATGGTAGAGGGCGGCATGGTGAAGGCCGTTACGCCCAGATCGACAGTATCCACCGATTGGAATGCGATCTCAGTTCCGTCGGGCGACCACTCCGGCTTCGAGCCGAAGTCCGAGAGCAGGCGCGTGGTCCCGCCCAGCGCCGGAATCAGCCAAATGCCGCCGTGCTTCTGCGAGTGATAAGCGATCTGCTTGCCGTCTGGCGACCATGCCGGCTGGAAATTCTGCCCACCATCCGCGGTGAGTTGAACCTCGCGGCTGCCCGGCGACAAGGGCTTCACATAGATTTCATAGTTGCCGCTCTGATTCGAGCTGTAGGCGAGGAAACTTCCGTCCGGCGAAAGAGCGGGATCGATGTCGAGGCCAGTGGACGAAGTCACCTGCACCAGGCTCGAGACATCGAGCGTTTCTCCGGCTGGCACCCTCGGCGTTTTCAGCAAGCGCCAGCCCAGCCAGCCGAGGGCGCACACGACAACCACCGCAAGCCCTGCCAGAGCCAGCGTGCCACGCCTCGCGCGTGGAGGCACCGATGCGGCTGCCGCGGCCTCCCGCCCCAGCGCGTCTGGACTGCTGGCCGGAGCTGGGGGCGCGGTCGGCTTTTCCACCTCGGCTGCCGACTTGACCACAGGAACCATGAGGCGGAAGCCGCGGCGCGGCAAGGTTTCGACGTAGCGCGGGCTGCCGGCCTCATCGTCGAGCGCCTGGCGCAGCTTTTTGATAGCGGTACCAATGCTGTGATCGAACTCGACGACCGTATCGTTGGGCCAAAGACGCTTGCGGATCTCCTCGCGCGTCACCACTCCGCCGGGCTCGTCGAGCAGCATGAGCAGGATTTGAAACGGCTGCTCCTGCAGGCGAATGCGCGCCGAGCCGCGGCGCAGCTCGCCCGCACGCAGGTCCAGCTCAAACTCGCCGAAACGGATTGTCTCTGCGCCAGTTCCACCCAAAGTAATTCACCTTCAGATACGCACAATTTAGCACGGGCTGCTGTTTGATTTGATGGTCGCACGATGGAGGGCATTCGAAGTCAGCCATCCTGACGGGATCTTGCGCCGCGCCAACAGGGTGCGAGGCCGATGAGAATGCCTCTGGTATGCTCGGGGTTGCGGACCTCACGCCGCATAGATTAGAGGCTCCGCCGTGCTTCTGGGAGTCTTGCCTTTATGTCCGATGCATCACACCGCCCGCACATTTCCGAAAACACAGCTTCGGAATTCATAGGATTCTTCCATCCCTCCAAGCGTCCCTACCGCTTCACCATCCTGATGTTCATCAGCCTGCTGGTTCTGGGAAGCTATTTCGCTTACGACAGCATCGGCGCTCTGGCGCCCACGCTCATCGAGGCTCTGCATCTGCACCGTAGTACCATCGGCAATCTCTACATGGCTTACTCCGCGGCGGCCATCCTCATCGTCTTCTTCGGGGGCATGCTCTACGACAAGCTGGGCCCCCGCCGGGCGAGCCTCCTGTTCTGCACGCTGGTGCTGGTAGGCGCCATCATCGTTGCCGCAGCCCAATCCCGGTGGGAGCTCTTCGCCGGGCGGTTTATCTTCGGCGCCGGCTCGGAATCGCTGATCGTGGTGCAGAGCGCCATCATCAGCCGCTGGTTCAAGGGCAAGGAGATGGCCCTTGCCTTCGGCATCGCCCTCACCATCAGCCGCGTCGGGACGCTGTTCAGCTTCAACACCGAAGAACTCATCTCCCGCTACTTCGGCAGCTACCGCGTGGCGCTTTGGGCAGCGGCGGGCTTCTGCCTGTTCAGCGTGCTCTGCAACCTGGTGTACAACGCCATGGACCTGCATGGCGAGAAGGTACTCGCGCTGCCGAAGCCGGAGGGCGGCGACAAGATTGTCTTCTCCGATATCCGGAAATTCAATTCCTCCTTCTGGTTCGTAACTCTGCTCTGCGTCACCTTCTATAGCGCCATCTTCCCCTTCACGGCGCTCGCGACCGACATGTTCCACGACAAGTGGGGCATCCCGAAGGTTAGCGAGTCAACTGGCGGCTTCCTGTCGCAGGCCTTCGTCAACTTCCGGCACATGTTCTCGACGGCGCCGGGAATGACCAGCATCATCATCTTCGCGTCCATGGTGTTCGCGCCCTTCGCGGGCAACCTGATTGATCGCATCGGCAAGCGGGCCACGCTGATGGTGGTGGGCTCCCTGATGCTGATTCCCGCCCACCTCATCATGGGCATCACGCACTGGAATCCAATCCCCAGCATGATCGTGCTGGGCGCAGCCTTCGTGCTGGTTCCCGCGGCCATGTGGCCATCGGTGCCGCTGGTGGTGGAGGAGAAGCGCGTGGGCACGGCCTTCGGCCTGATGACGGCCATCCAGAATCTGGGACTCGGCCTATTCCCGCCCCTGAATGGCTGGCTCCGAGACGTGACCGGAACCTACACCGCGACCCAGATCATGTTCGCGTGCCTGGGCGTGGCCGGACTCGTCTTTGCCTTCCTGCTATTGCAGTCGGATCGGCGTCATGGCGGCAAGCTGGAGCAGGGAAAGAACAAAGAGACGGAACTGGCGAGAGTGGAAGAGGCCGAGGAGCGACGCTAAGATTCGACTTCTTTGGCGGCCTCGGTTTCGAGCGCAGGTTCGGGCGCCGGCAGCCTGGCGGGATCGATGGCATCGAGCCCCTCGGCACGGGCGGCTTCGAGCAGCGAACGGGAGGCGGAGACGAAGGTGATGCGCGTGCCGGGAAACATGTCGCGCGCAGCCAGCGCGGCGCCCAGCTGCAGGGCCTCAGGCCAGCGCAGCGCGGTGCGATCGAGAAGCTGCCTGGCCGCCTCAATCACACCCGGATTCAGCGGTTGCTGCACCATGCGCGCGGCTTCAACCCGGAGCGACTCGAACGCGCTAACAGAGGCTTCAGGCGCGATTTGACCGGCGCGCTCGCGGCGGCGGAGGGCCGCGTAGATCTCAAGCGGTGTGGCAGCCGAGATCAGCTTGCGGTTGTCCTCGACGGTCGCCATCAGCCGGATGAGCGCGTCGGTTCCCGGCTCGCGCACAAACAGCTTGGCGAAGGCCGTCGCTTCCAGAAAAAAGAAGCTCACTCCATCCCCCGATCCTCATCAATGGTGACCGCGACGGGCTCGCCCTGCACGTCGATGGGCTGGAAGCGCTGCGAATCCTCAGGGATGCCCGCCTCGGCGCGGTTGAGCCGGATGGTGGTGGTGGGATAGGCGGGCGTTTTGGGGTTGGCGATCTTGCTGGTGAGCACCACGCCGCGTTGAATGGCTTCGGCCAGCACCGCCTGCCGTGTTTCAGGATGCTGGTTCCAGCGAAAGGTCTTGCGCGGCAGGAAAGAGTCGCGAAACCACTTGAGCGCAATGAAGGCGTGACCGCCGCGTTCGGCTTCAGCCAGCGCCGTGCACAGTTCTTTCACGCGTGCATCCATGTCGGCAGGAAGCACGGGCTCAGCTTCATCTTCGTTGGCGGCTTGATGGTCGGCGCGTGCGCCGTGTGCAGCGCGACCCGGCCGCGGGGCCGACTCTTCCCCTTCGATGCGTTCGAAGTAGACGCGAACCTCGTCGTACTCCGGCGACCAGGAATCGGCCGATGCGTCACGGCGTTTGCTGCGGCCATTTTCGCTGCACAGCTCCACAATGGCCTGGTAGCCCGCTGGCGCGAGAAAGCGCAGGGCGCGAACCATGCCGGGATCCTGTGTGAATGCCAGCTCGTTTAATGCTTCTTCGATCATCTCCTCAGCGGCGGGGACGCTGAGATTGCCATCTTCTGCGTGAATCTGTGAACCCCTTGTCGATTTCATCTCGTTCTCTCCCAAAATTGCCGCCTGTATCCGCAGAGCCAGCACGTTCACCGGCCGGCAAATCCGGCTCGGAGCTGCGCTGCAGACATAAGGCAGCAACCTACGATCTATATTTTTCCCAACCAGCTCGCTGGAATAAGAAGACGGGCGTGCACTTGTCCATGCAGTCGAATGGGCAAAGCGCTAAGAGTATTTCATCGGCTGGTCATCTATACGCGCACATCTATCCAGCCGGGAACTAAAAGGAGATTCAGTCTGTTTTCGGGCTACCGTTAAAGATTGTTGCTATGCGCCGGCTTCCAGCCTATCCCGGGCGATTTTGAGCCAGCAATCATATTTGTGACAAGATTCTAGCGCAAAAACCACAATATACACGTAAATTCGCAGGAATCTTCGCATTGGGGGCCTTTAGGGCCGAAGGCGCCCCCAGTTCGTAGAATAGAACTATGCGTCGTGGTTTGCGGTACTTGCTGATGTTTTGCCTGGCATCCTCCTTGCTTTACGCCGAAGGCCAGCCCTTCGATCTCGCCGGCCCAAAAGTGGATGTGCACGTGAAACGCGGCGAGGTGACGCTGCCCATCTCCGAAACGCCCAATCTACTTCCTGGCGACCGTTTGTGGATTCATCCCGACCTGCCCGACAGCCAGGCCACCCATTTCGTGCTGGTGGTCGCGTTCCTGCGAGGATCGACCAATCCGCCCCCGCCGGACTGGTTTACGCGCGTGGAAACGTGGACGCGCGAGGTCCGCGACGAAGGCGTTTTTGTGAAGGTCCCTCCGGAGGCGCAGCAGGCGCTCTTGTTTCTGGCGCCGGAGACGGGAGGCGACTTTGCTACGCTGCGCAATGCGGTGCGCGGGCGGCCGGGCCTGTTTGTGCGCGCCGCCCAGGATCTGCAGGCCGCCAGTTGGGAACGCATGCGGCTAGACACTTACCTGGACGACGTGAAGGTGACATCGCAGTTCGATCCCGCTGCGCTGAAGACCCGCACTGAGATGGCGGCACGCAGCCTGGGCATCAAGATTAACGAGAGCTGCTTTCAAAAGCCTGCCGATCAGCAGGCCTCTTGCCTCTCGCAGAACTCCGAAGGCATGGTGCTCGACGACGCCAACGCGCAATCGCTGGTGGCCCAACTGGCCAACGGCAACGCGCTCGATCTGATGAACCAGTTGAGCTACTCGACGATGGGCGGGGCCGGCGCGTATAGCCCCTACATCGGCGCCATCGTGGATACGGCGAGGATCCTGAGCTCGCTGCACACCGCGCACTTCCAGTACATTCCGGCACTGGCGCTGCCCAAGGCCGACAGCCTGAATCTGCGGCTGAATATGCCGCCCTCGTTCATCAACCCCAAGTCCGTGGTGGTGGTGGCGCTGCCGCCCATCGGGTCTTCACGGCCGGAGCCATTGCATCCGGTGAATCCCAGCGACAGTTTTTGCGCCAAGAAGCCGGGACAAGTGCTGCCCGCCGAAGGAGCGCCGCTGGTGTTTGCCACCGCGATGGCGCACGACCTGTTTCTGCACATCGAATCCGGCGGCGCAAAGCATGCCGCGCTCGACGTGCCTGTGACTGCCGACCCGGGCAAGGGCGGGCTGGTTCCGACACAGGCAATCTCTGCGCTGCCGGGCGGCGATCTGACCGCCGTGGTGCGCGGCAAGTGGGGATTCGACAACTGGGAGGGCCCGCGCTACCAACTAGTGGCGGCGCTGCAGGGCAAGTGGACGCTGGCGGCATCGGATCAATCGGCGCTGGTAGTGGGCCGCGACGACATGCTCCACATCGACGGACCATCCGCGGTGTGTGTCGAGAAGGTGGAAGCGCAAACGGCGGGGAATCACACCCTGGCACTCCAGTGGAAATCACCCAAACCCGGAGCTCTTGAGGTGACGGTGCCGCTGCAGGACGCGTCGCCGGGGCCGGTGAGCGTGGCCGTGTATCAGTTCGGACTGGCCCAGCCGGACCGGCTGGCATTGGAGGCCTACGATGCAGCGGCTTCGCTGGAAGGGCTGAGGCTGAGCGAAGGAGACGAAACGGCACTGCTCAAAGGCACACGGCTCGACGAGGTCGCCAAGGCGGAGATCGACGGCATCGAACTCACGCCCGGGGTGATGAACCGCGTTGGGGACCTGGATGGATTGCTGATGACTGCGGGCGGATCCACCGCGAGTCTGGTTCCCGGCAAACACTATGTAGCGCACGTGGATCTGAAGGACGGCCGCGCGCTGACCGCGCCGGTGACGATAGATCCGCCGCGGCCGCAGGTGATGCTGCTGAGCAAAGGCGTGCAGAATGACTTATCGGCGCCGCAGCCGCCGGTGCAACTGGGCAGCGCGGACGACCTGCCCATTGAGGGAAGGTTGGTGTTCTTCCTCAAGTCGGTGGTGCCGCAGGCCTTCCCGCGCGATGAAAAAGTGGAAGTGGCCGCGGGCGACTCAAGCTTCCACACCATGCTGACGTTCAGCGATGGCAACCTGATGCTGGAAGACGCGCACACCGCAGTGGGCAGCCTGGAGCCGCTCGCCCGGTTTGGTGCTTCGGCCTTCGGGCCAGTGCGGGTGCGCGCCGTCTCCGCGGACAGTGCGACCGGCGACTGGCTGCCACTGGGCACGCTGGTGCGCCTCCCCGGCTTCAGTACGCTCCGCTGTCCGCGTTCGCCAGCCAAGCCCTGCGTGCTGAGCGGGACCAATTTGTTCCTGGCTACGTCGTTTGCTGCGACGCCGGACTTCGACAATCCATACGACGTGACCCCGCAGTTCACCGGGACACAGCTCCCCGTTCCGCATCCGGTGAATGGCGTTCTCTATATGAAGTTGCGCGATGATCCCGCGACGGTACAGGCGCTCACGCTGCCCGTGACGCCGATGCAAACGGTCACGTTGCCTGCCGCGCCGGTAACAGCACCGGCTACGGCGCCAACGGCTTCACCTGTGGGGCAGAAAACTCCGGGCGCACAGGCACAATCGCCGGCGCCGAACCCTCAGTAGAAGGTTGCAAATACTCCGCCCGCTGTTCGCATGGCGCAAAATGACGAATTAGTTGAAGTACGCCCGATTCTTTTCAACGAAGTCTGCCTTGTCTGCAGGCAACTCTTCCAACGCAAAGATCGCGTTTTGCGCACAGATCGAGGCGCAGTTGCCGCAGTCGATGCACTCATCGGGATTGATATAGACCTGAGACACTGTAGCGGCGGCTGGATCGCTTGCAGTAGGCGCGATGGCGGCAGTGGAACACTCCGCAACACAAACAAAATCCTTGGTGCAGGCATCGGTCACGACATAAGCCATGGAAAAATGCTCCTCGGTCAGGGGCACGTTCTCACGCCGCGCCCTCAATATGAGGCTAACCGTAGAACCCGGCGCGTCACGGTGATCACAGTCACGCTGCCCTCGCAGAAGGGGGGAATCTTCCTGATTACGGTACTGAGGGCAATCTCCATCCCTTTGTAACCCGCCATTCACGCCCGATTCGCGCAAATTCGTCACGATGGGTCATGCTCCAAGACAGAAGCCGCTCTCTTCTTACACAGGTGTTCTCTTGCTGGAACTGGAAGTGCGCGCTGCTGAGCGCGGTTGCCCGTTCACTGGTGTATCTGGCCGCGCTGGCGCGCTCCGGGCCGCATGGGACGGTTTCCATCATCGCGGTTGAAATTGCCTATGTCACCCTGACGGCGGGCATCTACGCCGGGATGCAGCAACGCGCGCTCCGGCTCCGTTCCCGCCTGCTCGGCAATTGCATTGTGGCTTGCGGCGTTCCCGCACTGGCGCAGGGTATCGACTGGTTCTCCCATCGCGCCGTCGGGGGCGCCGTTCCTTTCAGAGCCACCGTGGCCGTGAGCATCTTTACCGGCGTCTCCGCGCTCTTTCACTTGTTTGTGATGCGCCGCGGGGTCTTCCTCACCGGCCAGGGCCGTTCGCTGGGCGACGATTTCCGGCGCATTCCGCGGATGGTTGCCGGATTTGTAACGGCGCCGTATGCCTGGATGACGGCGCTCTCCGGCCGCACGGCGCGCGGTGCCGAGTCGGAGCCGGCACTTTAGAAGATGCGCACTTTCAGACCCGCGCTGACATTGAACGGGGTCAAGTTGCCGTAGTAAGCTTCGGGCCAGTCCTGATATTCGAAGTCGGCGACGCGAAAGTAGATGCGGTGCGTGCAACGGAAGTCCACGCCACCGCCGGCGGTCACGATCAGGTCGTGGTCATGGCCAAGGTTATAGGCGTAATTGAAACTGCCGAAGCCGATCAGTCCCTTGACGTAAGGCTGCCAGTGATTGGTGAGAACCCAGTGATAGCGTCCGCCGATCGAATAGGTTTCGGCGTGCACGTTGTCGTTCTGTTGCGGGAACTCGATCCAGCGGCCCTCAGCTTCAAGGCCGAAATGACCTGTGGTTTCGGCGTCGACAAAGGCGCCGGCGCCGTACATCTGGCGCGAGCCGTACTGAATGGTATCGAAAGAGCCGGTAGCGCCCGCCGACAATTGCAACACTCCTCGGTTGCCCCCGGGCACCGTCTGCGCACGCACGGTGCCGGCCGATGCGAGGAGAAGCGCCGGCGCGAGCAGCGCAAAAAACGCGCTCGCCCGAAATTCAGTTCCCGTTCTTTGAATTTCCCAGAACCGGAAATTATGAAAAAAACGCATCGCTTTCCTTGAACCGAGGCTCATCTCGAGCTTCCCTGCCTAGTTTGTAATGTCGAGCGTGACGTTCTGATAGTGCACTATGTCGCCGCTGGTATCGGTGCCTGTGACCTGAATGACATACGTGCCCGGCGCTGCGGTGGCCTGGCTGAAGCCGCCGCAACCGGTGGCCACAAACGCCGCCGCGGTGAGAATCAGGACCAGGACCATGGTGAAAACCTGGGCGTGACGCCGGCGCCACCGCCAGAAGACGAACCCAAAGCCAAGGCCCAAGGGCAGGAACAACCCGGCCAGCGAGAATCTGCCGTCTCCCGGCCGGCGGTTCATAGCGCTGGTTCCGCCGCTCAGCGGATTGTTGGTGTCGATGGTGAGCTGGGTGCTGACCGAACCGCCGGCCGGCAGATTGAGGCTGATGGAGACGAAGTGGCAGTTGACCGCGACCGGAAGCGAAGAGCAACCCAAGCCAATGGTCCCGGTGAAGTTGGCGTTCGAGGTAAGAGTGACGGTGACAGTGGCGTTCTGCGAGCTAGCCATGGTGACGGTGGCCGGCGTGACGGTGACGCCGAAGTCGACCGGCGTGCCGGAGATACTGATAGCCGACGAAGTGGAGGAGCCGTGGTCTGTGTCGCCGCCATAGACGGCGTCGACGCTGTAATTGGCGCCGAGAGCGAGACTGGGCGTGATTGTGGCTGCGCCGGTCGAGTCAACCGCAGCCGAGCCCAGCACCGTGGTGCCGTTGTAGAAAGTGACTGTACCGGTGGGAACGGGCCCGGCGCCGTTGTCCAGCACCGCGGCCACCAGAATCACCTGGGGATTGGCTCCGGTGGTAATACCGCTGGTGATCACGGTGGTGGTGGGAATGGTGGTCACGGTCTCGCTTGTAGCCGTCGAGACGCTGGTGGAGTCATTGGTGTCGCCCAGGTACTGCGCAGTGATGGAGTAGGTGCCGACCGCTAGCGTCGAATCCGTATACGTTGCCTTGCCGCCGCTCAGAGCCGAGGTACCGACCACGGTTCCATTGACCAGGAAGTTGACGCTGCCCGTGGGCGTGCCTCCATTACCGGCGACGAGCGCGGTAAACGTGATGGGAGTAAGAACCTGGTCCGGGTCAGGCGCGACGACGAGCGTGGTTTGCGTGGTAGCCAGAACGACGCTATAGGGGAACGGCACCGAGGTGCTCGCCCCGGCGTTCGGGTTGCTGGGCTGGTAGGTGGCAACCACCTGGTAGGACCCGATCGCGAGCGTAGGCGTGATGCTGGCAGCGCCCGCAGTAAGGGCAGCGCTGCCGAGCGTTTGGGTTCCCGAGGTAAAGGTGACGGTGCCGGCGAGGGGCGCGCTGCCTGAGGTCAATACAACGGTCGCCGAGATCGTCTCCGAGGCTCCGGCGATACCGGGATTGGGGGTTGCCAGGGTGACGGTAGTCACGGTTTGCCCCTGGTCGACCACCTGGCTGAGAACGGCGCTCGAAGCGCTCGAGTTGTAGGCATCTCCCGCGTAAGTGACCGTGATGGGATCGGTGCCGACCGGCAGCGAGGAGATCAGCAGGGTGGTCGTAGCGGGGTTGCCGTTGAGGGTTCCGGTTCCGATGGAAACGCCATTATTAAGGAAGGTCACTGTCCCTGTGGCGGGAAACGCCGCGCCGGAGGTGATCGTGGCCGTGAAGGTGACCGCAGTGCCGTAGGTCGATGGATTCTGACTGGAGATGAGGGTAATTTTCGCGGTCGCCTGCACATCCTGGCTCAACACGGGCGAGGTGCTGCTTTGCAACTGCGTGTCTGCGCTGGGTTGGAATTGCGCAGTGATGGAGTGCATGCCGTTGGTGAGCGCCGCGGTAGTAAACGTGGCCATGTAGCTGGCATTGATGGCCTGGGAGCCGAGCAGATTGAAGCCGTCGTAGAAATAGATCGTGCCGGTGGGGTTGATGCCGCCCGCGGAATTGCTGACCGTGGCTGTGAAGGTGACGCTCTGGCCGACGGCGGAGGGATTGGCGCTTGAAACCAGGCTGACGGAGGTACCTTCAACGACACTCTGCGTCTCGGGCTTCGACGTGCTGCCGGTGTGGATATCACCGGTCCCTGGCGTGTAGGTCGCCGTAATTGAGTGCAGCCCTACGAGCAACGTGGAGATGGAGAAGGTGGCCGTGGCCGATGTGTTCCCCGAGGCAGTCATTGGCAGTGCGGCGGCGATCGTGGTAGTGACGCCGTTAAAGGTGTCGGAAATGCTCACTGTCCCGGTGAGAGTGCCGCTGCCCGTAGTGACGGTCACGGTGAAGGTGACGCTCTGCCCGAGTCCGGATGGGTTAGGGCTGGATGTGACTACAGTGTTGGTGGAATACAACGGTTCAGCTGTGCCCACCAGCTCGATCTGGAGAGGCGAAGTGGAGAGCGCTGTACCGGACGGGGACTGCTCACTCACAGCGATGAGCGGCATCTCCTGGGTATTATTGGAAAGTATGGGGGAAATGTCGGGAGCAAAGACCGCACCCACCTCGCAATCCACATTCTCGCTGAGGGTTTGGCCGCTGATCGAGCAGGAATTGGTGATGGTCGAGTCGATCTCGGCGTCGGAAGAGTAAGCATTGTTCTCGACCACGATCGATGCGAGATCCAGCGGGGCATTCCCGTCGTTCTCGACGGCTTGCGACTGGGTGGGCGAGGTTTGACCCTGGAAGACCGGCGTAGTGAGATCAACGGCGACAAAGTTGCCTTGCACCTCCCGGACCAGCATGTCGAGCGTGTCGGCGATGTAGAGGTCACCCTTGCCGTCGAGATAAAGCCCTGTAGGCCCGTAGAGCACCTGGGGCATGAATTGGCCGTTGACGTAATAAGTGCCGCAGCTGTTCTGGACAAGCGTGGAGATGTCGCCGGTGGCCGCGCTCACCTTGCGGATGGCGGCGTTCTGCGTTTCCGCGATGTAGACGTTGCCGGCTGCATCCACGGCTACGCCGGAGGGCGCCCAGACGACGGCACTGGTGGCCGCGACCGGGGCCGCCGTGCAGGGCGTGGCGCCGGTGTTCCCGTTGCCGGCCAGGGTGGCGATGTTGCTGGCGGCGGTGATGACGCCGCCCACCGCCTGGACCTCGCGAACGCGCTGGTCGTTGGTGTCGGCGATGTAGAGGTTGCCGCTGCCATCGAGCGCAATGCCCTGGGGCAGGAGGAGCGTGGCCTGGGTAGCCGGGCAACCATCGCCTACGGAGTCGGTCTTCGCCGCGCAAACCGTGAGGCTGGGGTTCCCAGCCACGGTTGTGATGACACCGGTGACCGCGCTGACCATGCGAACAACATTGTCGCCACTATCGGAGATGTAGAGGTTTCCGGCTGCGTCGAACGCAATGCCGCGGGGCTGGCTGAGTATGGCCTGGGTGGCCGGGCAACCGTCTCCTAGAGAATCGGTCCTTGCGCCACAGGAGAGGTTGTTGAAGTTGCCGGCCACGGTGGTGATGACGCCGGTAGCCACGCTGATCATGCGGATGACGTTGTTGCCGCTGTCGGCGATGTAGAGATTGCCGGCGCCGTCAAGGGCCACGGATCCGGGACTGCTCACGGTCGAGTTCGCCGCCGGTCCGCCGTCGCCGCTGTAAGTGGGATCGCCGTTGCCGGCGATGGTGACGATGATGCCCGCGCCCGTGCAGTCGGACCCGGTTCCAGCAATGGTGGCGCTGGTCTGGCTGGCACACACCATTCGGATGCGGTCGTGGCCGGTGTCGGCGATGTAGAGATTGCCGGCGCCATCGAGCACTGCTCCGCCGGGCAAGTTAAGCTCGGCCTGCGTGGCCAGTTGCCCGTCGTCCACGGCAGTAAAAAGTCCCAGCTGCCCGGCCACGGGCAACACATTGCCGGCGACCAAAACACCTAATCCGCCCTGCCCTGTCCCGGAAAGGTACGCCGTGCCCAGAACGGTATTCACGCCACTCACCGTGCCCACAAGCACCACGGCTCCCAGACGCAGGCCGGGCTCAGCGGGCGTGAAGGTGACCGACTCGGTACACTTGCCGCCAACGGCTAGGCTCGCCCCGGGGCAGGTGGACGAGCCATTGACCCCGGTGAAGTCTCCGCTGGGCGATCCCAGCGTAAGCACTTCCACACTGCTCACTGTGCCCGCGACCGTCGCCGTCACCGTGATGTTCTGGCTGCCCGAGGCGCCCACTTGCAGCGAACCGAATTGCGCATGGGCGCAGGTTGCCGCAAGCAGGAGCGCCGTTGCGCACGCGATGCCCTGAAGGCCCCGGCTCTGCGCGGTGCGTTCTGATGGAAGATAACGGGTCAACAAGCAGGCCTTACGGTCCTGAAGGCGGAGATTGCGATCAGCCAGACAATTCATGTACGACTCCGTTCACTTCTTCCCGGGGCAAGCTCATCACCCGGGGCACCCGAGCGGTCGGATCGTACACGACCGGCAGTGGGGTGCTGCCGTCTCGTGGCGCACAGGGTGTGCTGACGCAGGAGCAACTCCTGTACCCCAATCGAGAGTGGTGCCTAATGGTCCCATAATTACCTGTGTGAAAGAATGAGAAACCCACGGTAATAGCGCAAAAGGTGTAAAGGTAATAACGACTTTAGGGACAGATGACTAAAGGACAATGGCCGATAGATTAAGGCTCCGTTTTGACGAGGTTCGGCGCGGTGTTTTTACCCGGATTCGGTGGGGTCCTGCCGGGATTTGTCCGGTTAAACTAGACAGTGATGACCACTGTGAAAGCCGTGCGCGGGACGCGCGATCTGTTGCCTCCGGAAACGGAGTTGTGGAACCGCATCGAAGCGACCGCGCGCAAGGTCTTTGCCCGTTACAACTTCGGCGAAATTCGCACCCCGGTCTTCGAAGACACCTCGCTGTTTGCCCGCAGCGTCGGCGAGGAAACCGACATTGTATCGAAAGAGATGTACACGTGGGAGGATCGCGCGCGGGCGCAGTCGGAAAAGGCGCAGTCGCTGACGCTGCGCCCGGAGAACACGGCCGGGGTGGTGCGCGCCTATATCGAACATAAGCTGGGCGAGAGCGGCCAGTTGCAGAAGCTCTACTACATCGGGCCGCAATTCCGCCGCGAACGGCCACAAAAGGGCCGCTACCGGCAGTTCTGGCAGATCGGCGCGGAAGTGATCGGACCGCCGTCGGCCGGCAGCGAATCGCCGCTGCGCGATGCCGAGGTTCTCGAAATGCTGGCCACGCTGCTCGATGAGCTGGGAATCCAGGGATGGACGCTGGAACTGAACTCCGTGGGGTCTTCTGCGGACCGCGCGAGATACAACGAGGTGCTGCGCACGGCGCTGATTGAAGTTGCGCCCAAGATGTGTGGGGATTGCCAACGGCGAGCGGTGACGAATCCGCTGCGCGTGCTGGACTGCAAGGTGCCCGAAGATCAGCCCATCATTGATACGCTGCCGAAGATCACCGATTCTGTCGATCAGGAATCGAAGGACCACTTTGCCGCAGTGACTGAAGCCCTCGATGCCGCGGGCGTGCTGTACAAGCTGAATTCTCGCCTGGTGCGCGGCCTGGACTACTACACGCGCACGACCTTCGAGTTCACGCACGGCGGACTCGGCGCGCAGAATGCGCTGCTGGGCGGCGGCCGCTACGACGGCTTGAGCGAGGCTATTGGCGGACCCAAGGCGCCGGGGATTGGCTTCGCCATCGGCCTCGACCGATTGGTGCTGACCCTCCAAACCACCGAACTTAACCAAAAGGCTGCCCCACCGCAGGTGGCTGCGCCTAAAGTTGCTGCTTACATCGCTCCGCTCGGCGAATCGTTGAACGCGGCGGCGCTGGTTTTGGCCCACGAGCTACGCCGCGCCGGACTCAGCATCGAGTTGGGCGACGGCAGCTTCCGCCTGAAAAAGTCCTTCGAGGCCGCCGACAAGGTGGCGCGGCACATCGTGATCCTGGGCGAAGACGAACTCCAATCCGGTATCCTGACGGTGAAGGACTTTGCCACAGGCACGCAAAGCAAGGTTCCGCGCACAGAGCTGGTTTCGTTTCTCGCCCAATGAGCGGAAAACCGGGGAACGGTTCCCGCCAAGCCAATAAGAAATAAGGACATAGTATTGTGCTCGACTTTTTAGGCAATCTGGAACGGACGCAACTATGCGGCGAGCTTTGCGCGGCTGACGCAGGCAAGCAAGTGGTTTTGATGGGCTGGGTGAACCGGCGGCGCGACCACGGCAACCTGATTTTTCTCGACTTGCGCGACCGATCCGGCATCTGCCAGATCGTTTTGGACAAAGAACTTGTGCCTGAGGGTCACGCCAAAGGCGAGCATGTGCGTCCGGAGTACGTGGTAGCCGCGGTGGGCAAAGTCAGGCTGCGCGACAAGGATGCCATCAATCCGAAGATGCCAACAGGCGAGGTCGAGATTGAGGCGACCGAACTGCTGGTGCTGAACGATGCCAAGCTAGCGCCGTTTTCGCCTTCTGAAGAGGCAATCCAGAACGAAGAAGTGCGCCTAAAGTACCGCTACGTGGACCTGCGCCGGCCCGAGATGCAGCACAACTTCTGCCTGCGCCACGAGATCACTCTGGCCATTCGCGAAAGCCTGAGCCAACAGGGCTTTCTCGAGATCGAGACGCCGATTCTGACCAAGTCGACGCCCGAGGGCGCACGCGATTTTCTAGTTCCCAGCCGCGTGCATCCCGGAGAATTCTACGCGTTGCCGCAGTCGCCGCAGATTTTCAAGCAGATTCTGATGATTTCGGGCTTCGACCGGTATTTTCAAATCGCTCGCTGCTTCCGTGACGAGGATCTGCGCGCCGACCGCCAGCTGGAATTCACGCAGGTCGACCTGGAGATGAGTTTTCCGCGCCAGGAGACGGTGTTCAGCGTGGTGGAGCAGTTCATGAAGGCGGCCTTTGCTGCGGCTGGCGTGGATCTGCCGATTCCCTTCCCGAGGATCAGCTACGACGAGTCGATGCGGCAATACGGAACCGACAAACCCGACCTGCGATTGCCCGGCCTGACCGACGTGCGTTCCGCTTTTACCGACGCGGCGTTGGCCACGCTGCAGATCGACCCGGCACTGCCCATTGTCGCGCTGCGCATTCCCAGGGTGGGCGAGCTCAGCCGCAAGGAGCGCGAAGACAATCATCCGCTCTTCGACCTGAAGAAGGGCGCGAAGTTCATCGACGACTTCAAGCGGCTGGCAAAGAGCTTTCCCGAGTCTGCTGCCAAGGTGCGCGAGCTCGCCGGGGCGGCTGACGAGGACTTCGTCATCGTTGTTGCCGGCGATCCGGCGCATCACATCAAGGCCAGCGACACCAAGTTTCCGGGGCGTTTGTCGGAGCGCGAGATCAACGTGTACGCGGCGGCCGGCAACTTCCGCGCCGAACTGGCGAAGAAGTATGCCGACAAGCATGGAGCTTTTCGCATCACCGATGAGGTCGTCCAAAATGCTGCTGCGCGCAGCGCCGCGCAGGAGCTGGTCGACGGCAGCGACGCCTTCCATCCCATGTGGCTCACCGATTTTCCGATGTTCGAGTACGACCTGGCCGCGGGCAAATGGGTTCCCGCGCATCACCCCTTCACCGCGCCCATCGAGGCCGATATGAAAAATCTTGAGACCGATCCGGCCAGCGTGCGTGCCAACTGCTACGACCTGGCGATGAACGGCCTCGAGCTCGGCTCGGGCTCCATCCGTATTCATCGCAAGGATGTGCAGCAGGCGATTTTTCGGGCGCTGGGGATCAGCGAAGGAGAAGCGCGGGCGCGCTTTGGATTCTTCCTCGACGCGCTTGAGTACGGAACACCGCCGCATGGCGGCATTGCGCTGGGCCTCGACCGCATCGTGATGCTGCTGGCGGGCGCTGGCAACCTGCGCGAGGTGATTGCCTTCCCCAAGACGGCCAGGGCCATCGACCTGATGGCAGAAGCGCCGACCACGGTGAGCGAGCAGCAGTTGAAAGATCTGCACATTCGAGTGGCGTTCAAGGGCTGAATCCGACACTTTTTTCTAGAATCAAAACCGTTCTCTGAACCGCTCAATGCGCGGGAACGCGCAGCAATTTATACTCATTGCAAACCTCCAGCGAACGCGATCCGCCGGCTTTGGGCGAGTCGCGGCAATTATGTCGCCGCGCTCTCGCCCGCGACTGACGCGGCGGAAGGAGCGCAAAGCAATGAGCAACGGCGCACAGGTGCAGGCGACAATACAGGTCTCAGGGTCCAGCCGCGAGCGGCTGCTGAAGACCCTCCGCCACGAACAACCGGATCGCATTCCCATTGATTTCGGCGGCTCGGCCGTGACCGGAGTGCATGCCAGTTGCGTGGCGGCGTTGCGCGATTACTACGGCCTGGAAAAGCGACCGGTGCGCGTACATGAGCCGTTCCAGATGCTGGCGCTCATCGACGAGGATTTGCGCGCGGCGATGGGCGTGGACGTGACCGGCGTCTTTGCGCGCTCGACCATGTTTGGTTTTCCCATCGAGCGTTGGAAGAGCTGGAATTTCAACGGACTCGAAGTACAGGTGCCTGGCGACTTCAACACCATCACCGATGAAAAGGGCGACACACTGATTTATCCCGAAGGCGACCGGTCTGTGCCGCCGAGCGGGCGCATGCCGCAGGGCGGCTACTTTTTCGATTCCATCATCCGTCAGGAAGCGATCGACGAAGAGAAGCTGAACCCGGAAGACAATCTCGAGGAGTTCCAACCGATTGCGCAAGCGGATCTCGATCATCTGGCGCGCGCGGCGCGGGAAGCGGCGGCGACCGGCGCGGGAGTGCTGGCTGGATTCGGCGGCACGGCCTTCGGCGACATCGCGTTGGTTCCGGGGCCGTTCCTCAAGCATCCCAAGGGCATCCGCGACGTGACGGAGTGGTACGTTTCGACGCGCAGCCGACAGGATTACATCCACAAGATCTTCGCGCGCCAGTGCGAGATCGCGATCGGGAATCTGCAGCGGATTTATGCCGCCGTGGGCGACCTGGTGCAGGCGGTTTTCATTTGCGGCACCGATTTCGGCACGCAAACCTCCGCATTCTGTTCGGTGAAGACACTCGATGAGCTTTACGCGCCCTATTACAAACAAGTGAACGACTGGATCCACGCGCGCACTCCGTGGAAGTCCTTCAAGCACAGTTGCGGCGCGGTCTCAAAATTCATTCCTTCGTTCATCGAGGCGGGATTCGACATTCTCAATCCCGTGCAATGCTCGGCTACGGGCATGGAGCCCGAAAAACTGAAGGCCGATTTCGGCGACCGCATTGTGTTCTGGGGCGGAGGCGTGGACACACAAAAAGTTTTGCCTTTCGGAACGCCTGCACAGGTACGCGAACAGGTGCTGCGCCGCTGCGAGATCTTCGCGCCGGGCGGCGGATTCGTTTTTAACTCGGTTCATAACGTGCAGGCCGCCACGCCGGTTGCAAACATTGTCGCCATGCTCGATGCGGTGCACGAGTTCAATGGCAGAAAGTAGCTTCCGCCAGTATCTTGCCTCAAGAGCTCGCGCCAAAAACACGCTGTCATCCTGAGCGACGTTTGGCCGCTCTTTGGCCAAACGGAGTCGAAGGATCTGCGGTTGTTCCCGGCCGATTTGTGCACCGCACGACACGGCCCCCGGCGCCTTGGGTTCGGACTCGTTTCTGTGGTATATTTTTCAAGGTGCGGCAGAGATTTTTCTTCCTGCGCCGGTCGCGTAAGATCGTTTCGAACGCGGCGTTCCAATCCTCAAGGACGCGTAGCTCAACTGGCAGAGCATTCGGCTCTTAACCGACAGGTTGAAGGTTCGATTCCTTCCGCGTCCACCAAATAAATTAATTGGTTAGAGTGACGTTCCCAACCGTGGAAGTACGCGCTCTACAAAAAGCGCGACGAAATCGAGCGGCTGTTCCGCCGCCTCAAGTCCTAGCGCAGAACTTCATCCCGCTTCGAGAAACTCGACGCCCTGTTCCTCAGCTTCCTCAACTCCGCCCTCATCATCGAAGTACTGCGTTTAGTGCGAACACGCGAATAGGCGGCGGCGCAGACTGCCAGCAACGGCGACTAAGCCGGTGCCGAGAAGGAAGATACTGGCGGGTTCGGGAGTTTCACTGGTATCGATCGCTTCGAAGATTGCTTCGGGGCCCCCACCCTCGGCGTGGTGGTAGGCGGTGTAAACAAAATCTCCGGAAGAATTCAGATCGAAATCTTCTATCTCTGTAGGAGGAGAGGCAAACAAATCCGCAACAGGATCCGGACCGGTGAAATTGTCACCGGCGTAGGGGGCCGCATCTGAAGGGGCGCTGTAGACCTCGTGTCCATTGTTGCAGATTCCCTGAACAGGGAAAGGGAAGGTGGGGGTGAGGAACGGTGCGCTGACGGTGCATAGGGCTCCGTTGTCATAGACCAGATCGGGAGCAGTGGTCGATTCGTTGACCATGACACCATCCATCCAGGTCTCATACTCCTGACAGATGTTCGATATTAAACACAGAGGCGCACCGGGGGGGATGTTTTCGACGAGAACGACAGCGCCGGAAGCTGTTATCCCGATAACGTCGATGGTAGCGCCGTTGAAGTTTACACCATCCAAATCAAGGATCTGGTAGGTGTCGGCGTGCGCCGCAGCAGGAACCGCGACGAGCCCGATTACGGCGAGAACAGCTGCGAAGCCAAGGCAGATTCTGGAAGCTTTCATGCGGATTTCCTCCGAATACCTGGAGTAGCACCTGATCCGAAAACTCGAACAGTTAGATGCGATGCAGTATCCTCCGCTAGCCGTCGAATAGTCAAACTTCCCGGAAAACGGCGATTTCGGCAATTTCACAAAGCAGGCCATGGAAATGACCACGGCCTCGACGGTGGGTTGGGGTTTAGGAGCAACGGCAAAGAGCAGCCACAACCTCAATTCAAGCTCTCAACTCCGCAAGGGACTTGTAGCGGATGTCCCCGGTCCAAAGTGTAACGGATGTTCCGGTACACTCAGGTCCGCCGAAAAGAGTGCTTCGGTCATACCGGGGGAACACCGGGGACTCTCGGCAGCAAACCGGAGTCATCGGGAGTAGTGGCAAGAGGCTCGTAGCCCTTATAAACACAGGGCTCCGAGCATTCCAGAGTAATCCACAGTCAACGGGAGAAATCGCCTTCCTTGCAACTCTTAACCGACAGGTTGAAGGTCCGATTCCTTCTGCGTCCACCAAGCCTCCTCAAAAGTGATCTGGGACTGCGGTCCGTCGTCCGGCGTGGCCGGCTCAGGTGTTTTGCATCACTGCAAGTGCCGCCTGATTGCGTTAGCCATGAGAGATGGTGGTGTGTCCACGGGCGCCGCGGATCCGCCTCGGAGCTAACTGCAATCGTTTGAGCCGCTTCACTGCAAGCCGCCCAAGTGTCTTTCCTCCCCGGCCCGATCCCAACGGCCGAAAACCACGCCCCGGTGCTTGCTGATGACAGACCTGCGCAACCGCAGCCGGCGGAACTTTCTCGCGCGATGCCTGACCGGCGCCGCAGTCATGGGAGTTGCCGGTTTACATGCGACGGGCGAAGCGCAGACGGCGGCCGCGAAGTCCCGCGTGGTGGTGGCCCGCGATCCGCTGCTGCGGGGATCAGGTTCGACCATTGATGCGCGCCGGCTCGAAACGCTCCTCGACAACGCCGTGCAGTCTCTTTTCAGTCCTCCGGCCACGCACGAAAACGGCATCGCCGCTTGGCGCCGCGTCGCGGGCGCGGGCGATACGGTGAGTCTGAAGGTGAATACGTTGGGCGGCCGCGGCATTGCGACGAATGTCGATCTCGTTGACGCGGTTTGCGAGCGATTGCAGCAGGCGGGCGTGCCGGCGCGCAACATTATTGTGTGGGATCGCGACACCGAAGAAATGGAGCGCGCCGGTTTTCGCATCGTTGTTGGCGGCGATCGCGTGCAATGTTACGGCACCGATCGCGTGGGCTATGAAGACGATCTCTCTGCGTGGGGCAGCGTGGGCAGCCGATTTTCAAAGATCCTTACGCGTTCTTCGAACGTGCTCATTAATCTGCCCGTACTCAAGGACCACGACGGAGCCGGCGTCACGATCGCGCTCAAAAACATGTACGGTACGATTCACAATCCCAACAAGTACCACCCCAATGGCTGCGACCCTTACGTGGCCGACCTGAACATGCTGCCCGAGATTCGCTCGCGCATGAAACTCACGATCTGCGACGCGACGACCGCGATGTACGAAGGCGGCCCGGCATTCAAGCCGGAACACAGTTGGAAATTGAACGGGCTGCTGGTCGCGCAGGACGCAGTGGCGCTCGACTTCACGGGCTGGCAGATGATTGAGCGCAAGCGCGCGGAGATGGGGCTGAAGACGCTCGAAGCCGAGCAGCGCGCGCCGCGCTACATTGCCACCGCGGCCGACAGCGAACACGGCCTCGGCCATTGCGATCCCGCGCGTATCGCGGTGGTCGAGATTCAGGGAGGTGCAACATGAACTGTGAATTGGATTCAGCGGAAGGCGGCGCGTGCATGGCTTTGGATCGACGCGCGTTTCTGATGTGCGCGCTGGCCTCGGGAGCGGCGATGAGCGCCGGTGAATTTGCCGTGCCCGCCGCGGCCAGCCCGTTGGCGGCGGGTGCGCAAGCGCAGAACGATGCGCAATTCACCTTCGAAGCGAAGTTCTACGAGAAGCTGGCAAACCGCAAGATCAAGTGCAAGCTCTGCCCGCGCGAGTGCGTGGTGGGCGACAAGGAACGCGGCTACTGCGGCGTGCGCGAGAATCACGGCGGCGTCTACTACACGCTGGTTCACTCGCGGGTGTGCGCGGCCCACATCGATCCCATCGAGAAGAAGCCGCTGTTCCATTACCTGCCCGGCACCAATGCCTTCTCGATTGCGACGGCGGGATGCAACGTGAACTGCAAGTTCTGCCAGAACTGGGACATCTCGCAATCGCGACCCGAGGAGATTCCCGCGCAATACCTTTCGCCGCACAAGGCTGCCGATATCGCACGCAAGTACGACTGCCCGACCATTGCCTACACCTACAGCGAGCCGGTGGTTTTTGCCGAATACCTGATGGACACGGCGGACGCCGCGCACGAAGCGGGCGTGCGCAGCATCGTGGTGTCGAACGGCTATATGCAGCACGATTCGCTCGAGCAGGCCTACGGAAAAATGGATGCGGTAAAGATCGATCTCAAGGCTTTCACCGAGTCCTACTACGCGAAGGTGGTGACCGGTCAGTTGAAGCCAGTGCTGGATTCACTGGTGACCCTGCGCAAGATGGGCAAGTGGACGGAGATCGTCTACCTGGTTGTGCCTTCGCTCAACGACGATGACGAAGAGTTCCGCGGTCTTGCCGCATGGATCAAGACGAATCTCGGGCCGGATGTGCCGCTGCACTTTACGCAGTTCCATCCCGAGTATCTGCTCAAGAACCTGCCCATCACGCCGGTGACCACGCTGGAACGGGCGAAGGCGATTGCCGACGCCGAAGGCCTGCATTACGTGTATATCGGCAACGTGCCCGGCCATCCCGCGCAGAACACGTACTGCCCGCAGTGCCGCAAAATGCTGGTGGAGCGCGTGGGGTTCACGGCCAGCCAGATTCTTATCCGGAAGGATTCGACGTGCCCGTATTGCCGGCACAGCATCCCCGGAATCTGGCACGCTTGATGGTGCTTGAGGAGGTCCTGACTCATGAAGATCGCAAGGAGTTCCACCATGGCCTGGTTAATGACGCAATGCATTGCACTCCTGGTCACTGTGCCTATCCTGCACGTGCGTGCGGCGGAGGGCGCTAGCGAGCCGAAAGTGCGGCCGGCCGCCGTTGCCGGCGCATTTTATCCTGCCGATCCGCAGGCACTTTCGAAGATGATCGATGACCTGCTGGCGAAGGCCGCGCCGCCGCCTGTGGATGACACGATCATCGCCGCGGTGGCTCCGCATGCTGGCTATCCATACTCGGGACCCGTGGCTGCATGGACCTATGCGGCGCTGAAGGGCCACAAGTACTCGCGCGTGGTGGTGATTGCGCCCTCGCACTACGTGGGCTTCGACTTCACTTCGGTGTACGACGGCGATGCCTACACGACGCCGCTCGGACAGGTTCCCGTGGATAAGGAGTTCGCGCGGCGGCTGGTGAAGATGAGCTCGACCATCCAGCTTTCAGACAAAGGCCACCAGGCCACTGCCGATGCGCCGGAGCATTCGATCGAGGTGGAGTTGCCGTGGCTGCAGAAGATCCTGGGCAACTTTGAGCTGGTGCCGATTGTAATGGGCGACCAGAGCTACGAGAGCAGCCGCGCACTGGGCGTGGCGCTGGCCAAAATGATACGCAACGATCACGACACGCTGGTGCTGGCCAGCTCCGATCTCTCGCACTACCACCCCTACGCTGACGCCGAGAGCATCGACCACAAGACACTGCACGCGCTGGAGGCATACGACTACTACAGCATGTCGCGCAACTTTCAATATCGCGGCCCGGGCGAGCCGGGGATCTGGGAAGCGTGCGGCGGTGCGCCCATCGTGGCCGCCATGATCTACGCCGAGCGCATGGGCGCGAACAAAGCGGAGGTGCTGAAGTATGCGAACTCCGGCGACATTACAGGCGACAAGACGCGCGTGGTAGGCTACAGCGCCGATGTCTTTGTGAAGTCCGTGCAAGCGGCCGATGCTACACCGCCTTTCTCGCTTACCGGCGAGGAAAAGGCTGAACTGCTGGCGCTGGCGCGGAAGTCAGTCGAGTACATGATCACGAAAAGCGAACCCTATGCGCCTACGGCGCCGGAGAGCGAGACGCTCAATCGCGAGTACGGCGCGTTCACCACGCTCACCGAGGGTGGAGCACTGCGCGGCTGCATCGGCTACACATCGCCGGAAAAGCCGCTCTACATGACGGTGCGCGATACGGCTACGCTGGCTGCACTGCGCGACCCGCGCTTTCAGCCGGTAACGGCTGCGGAGTTGCCCAAGCTCGCCTACGAAATCTCCGTGCTTTCGCCGCTGCGCCGCGTGACGGATGTGGAGCAGATCAAGGTGGGCCGCGACGGGCTCATCATGAAGAACGGCGGCTACGAGGGCTTGCTGCTGCCGCAAGTTCCCGTGGAGCAGAATTGGGACCGGGAGACATTTTTGAATCAGACCTGCGCCAAGGCCGGCATGGATCAGAGTTGCTGGAGGGAGGAGAACACCGACATCTTCAGCTTTACGGCGGTGGTGTTCGACGAGAAAAGCAGGGACTAGCCACCCCATCGAGCAAGAATCGCTCGCTGGGGACCCCGGCAGGCAGTAGGGAACAGGGTTTAGAAAACGGCGCTCGTCAGCGTGGAGTTCCCTCCGCGTTGGAATGGCGGAGACTCGCCAGTATCGCGAGAAGAACCGCTGCCGCGTTGATCGCTGCGGCGAGCCAGGCCGTCCGCCAGAAGCCAAACACCGGAATGAGAAACGTGCTCAGGGCGAGCGCGCCCACGCAACCACCCAATAAATCGATGGCGTAGAGCAGGCCGAAGCCCGCGCCCTGCCCGCGGCCGCGGAGAAAGATGCCCGCCGCGGTGACAAACTGGAAACCGCCGAGCATGCCAGCGAGTGCTGCCAGCGCGGGAAAGACGATTTGCGCCGCAAGCCACGTCGCGGTGCGCGATGAAAAGCCTCCGTTCGCGCTCACGGCAAGCAGTAGGGCGGGACCGCCGAGCGCGAGCAGAAGTTGCGTCGCAGCGAGGGTGCAGCTACGGTTCGCACGTTCGCGCCGCATTCCGAGCCAGCTGCCCAGCGCGATGCCTGCCATAAAGAGCCCGATGAGAATTGCAAGCTCGGTGTACACATAGCCGTAGATGGCCTGGAAACCGAGGAGCAGAAAGATCTGCAAAGCCATGAGCGTGAATCCGGTGGCTGCGACCGAGGCACCGGCAGTTGCTCGCTCGCGGCAGGGAAGGAGAGCGATGAGTACGACACCGATGAGCAGCGCGATTGCTAGTGTGCCGGCAACTTTGGCGAAGTCCAAGTGCTCGGCGGCGCGAAACCACACGGTATATCCCGACCTGAACTGCGCGCTCCACAGCACCACGTCAAATTCGTACGCGATGGGCGCAAAGTCGTGGTTCACGGGCGTTGACGGCAGCGGCGCGAGATCGGTTTCCACCTGTTCCATGCGGTCGGGCATCATGCGGTAGGGAATGAAGTATTCGCGCACGTACTGCGTGGCCAAATGGCGCTGTCGGAGGCGTGAAACCAGCAGCTGCGGGTCGCGCGTGAGGACGCCGGGCTCGCCGGCGCCGAAGAAATGAATGGTTTCGCCGGGAATTGCGGCCTGGTACGGGAAAACTTCGCCGAGGGTGCGGCGGATGGAGCGCAAAAACTCGGCGAGATCGGGACTGATGGACTCTTCAGACGAGCGCAGCTGCGCGGCAAATAGCCCGCCAGGCGCGAGGTGTGCGCGCGCCATGCGAAAGAACTCCACCGTGTAGAAGCGGTTCAACTGCGCGGTTTGCGGATCGGGCACGTCGACCATGATGACATCGAATTTTTCCCTGGTTTCGGAGAGGAATCGCCGGCCATCGAGAAAGTGCAGATGCACGCGGCCGTCCGAGCGGAAGACCGCGGTCTGCGCGGGAAAGTATTGCTGCGCCATGGCGATGAGGGCCGGATCAAGCTCGACGTAATCGAGGCTCTCGATGGTGGGATGCTTGAGCGCTTCCGTGACGCTGCCGTTCACGCCACCGCCGATGAGCAGGACGCGACGCGGAGCGGCGTGCTCAAGGAGCGCATAGTCGACGGCCTCTTCGGCTGCGGCCGGATCGGGCGCGTTGGCGAGGATGGAGCCGTTTTCGTAGAGGCTGCGGATCGAGCCTGCTTCGCTGTCGCCAGTTTCAGTTACGGTCAGGTTGCCGTAAATGGAGTTGCGCTCGGCGACCACGTGGAAGCCGCGCCAGAGGCAGGCGCGCGCCGCGGCGTCGCATTGTGGAGCGACCCAGATCAGTAGCGGAACCGTGGCCAGCGCGGCTGCTCCGGCGAGAAGCGCAACCTGCCGAGACTTCATGCGAAAGACCAGCGCCACGGCCACGGAGAGATTGAGCAGGCTCACGATGGCTGCGATCTGGAAGGCGTCGAGAAAGCGCACCAGGACGACGCTGGCGAGGACTCCGCCGAGCGCAGAGCCTGCAGCTTCGAGCAGATAAGCAGCACTGGAAGCAACGCGCGCGGAGAGGCCGAGTTCGGCAGCGATCATGCGCGCAGTGGCGACGAATAGAGCGCCTGAAGCCGCGCAAAACACGCTCAGGCACACCAGCGAAGTGAGCAGCATCGGCACCGGACCGACCAGCTCGCCGGGAACGGTCTGGAAGAGCGCTTTGGCGCAACGCAGCGCCCAGACGGTTGCGGGAAGGCTCCCGGCCAAAAGGCATTCGAGCGCGGCGACGGCGAGACGCGAGCGGCTGCGCCGTGAGACTGGCGCGCGGGCAAAAGCGCTTGTGAGCGCGCTGCCGATTGCTGTCCACAGAAGCCATGTGGCGAGCAGGATTCCCAGCGCGATCTCGTTGCCGTTGAAGACCTGAATCAGCTCTCGCATCAGCACGATCTGACCGATGACCGCGGTGAAGCCGCAGAGGGCGAGGGCCGCGCGCGGGGCAGTTGGGTTCGCGGGATTCACTGGTACGGAATTAAAGGATGACGGCCCCGGAAAAGCAAGGTCAGAAGGCACATGATCTGAATCGGAGGGGTCGAAGGGGTAGATGGTGCGCCCGGAGAGATTCGAACTCCCGACCTATTGCTCCGGAGGCAATCGCTCTATCCAGCTGAGCTACGGGCGCGCTTAATCAGGATACCGCAAGTTGGGCCGCGATTGGGACGACATGGGTGAACGGCGAGGCCGATCCAGGCGAAGACGAGGAGAGTGGGGTCGCCGGCGTGGGTTGCGCCGCCATGACCCGGTCGAGGACGGACAAAATCTGCGCGGAATGGTTCTGACGCCCGCTGAAGCGGGTTGAGGCGCACGGCTGTTGCGTTGTCCCCAGTCTTGCGACTGGGGCTAGCGTATTGCGCCCGCGTTGCGGGCTTGCGCCTCCGGCTGGTTTTTCCGCGGGGTTCGAGGGCGCGCCCTGACAGTTCGTGCTGTATCTTGGAAGGTTTTGGGGAGGGTTCTGGCGAAACGGCGGGAGTTTTGCCTCGATCCACAGGCGTCCGCGGTGGGCTTTTCGTTGACTTGGGGCCTATTTTTCAGTATTCTAAAGTTCTTGCGCGGTGTTGCGCCTGGGGTCTCGGTGTGCTCACCCGGACCGATCTGAGGGATGCCCTGGAAAGAGTTTAGGGGCTCCAGCGGAGCAGGCCACCGGCTGCGGGACTCGGAATTCGAGAGTCCGGCGCAGCCAGGGTTCCGATGAGAACGAACTCCCGCAGCTTCTCACCCGAACAGGTTTGTTTGGCAGTGGGTAGATTTTGAGGCCCGTGCGTTTTGCATGGGCGAATGCGGTTTGTGCGGGATTGTGGTTTCCCCGGTCCCCAAATGCGAGGGACCCGGGGGCACCCAGCGCCCAGGGTTTTATAGCCCAGAGATTTTTTCGAGGGAAGAATCGAGATGTCGACGTTTATTCCTAGCGGCAAGGATATTAGCCGCAAATGGTACGTGGTGGACGCCAGCGGACAGACGTTGGGCCGTTTGGCCACCAAGGCTGCCAGTGTGCTGAGCGGCAAACTGAATCCCCAATACGTGCCGTACATTGACATGGGCGACCATGTGATCGTGATCAACGCGGAGAAGATCCGGTTGACGGGGCTGAAGGACCAGAAGAAGCTGTACCGGCGCTACACGGGCTTTCCGGGCGGGCTGCGCGAGGAGTCGTTTACGCGGCTGATCAACCGCAAGCCGGAGATGGTTCTGGAACAGGCCATCAAGGGCATGCTGCCCAAGAGCAAGATGGGCCGGCAGATGGCTACGAAGTTGAAGGTGTACCGCGGCGACAAGCACCCCCATGGGGCGCAGATGCCGGTGGCGCTTTAAGACAGGGAACAAGGGACCCAGGGACCAAGGGAACGAGAAAACAGGGACCTAGGGACTAGGAATGCAGGGACTAAGGGATTAGGGAAGACACGGCTGGAAGCAGAGAGCTGACGGCTGAGAGCTAAGAGGAAACGAATGGCAGATCTGGTGCAGTATTACGGGACGGGGCGGCGCAAGAGTGCGATCGCGCGCGTGTTTCTGCGTCCCGGCACGGGCGAGTGGAAGGTCAACGGCAAGAAGTTCGAAGAGCACTTTGTGACGGAACAGCAAAGGGTTTCGGCCAAGCGCACGCTGTTGGTGGCGGAACTGGCGGCGAGCTTCGACGTGCTGACCACGGTGAGCGGCGGCGGCGTGGCCGCGCAGGCCGATGCCGTCAAGATGGGCATAGCCCGCGCCCTGGTCGAGTTCAACCCTGAGCTGCGCAAGCTGCTCAAGGCCGAAGGCCTGATGACGCGCGATGCGCGCCAGAAGGAACGCAAGAAGTACGGCCAGAAGGGCGCGAGAAAGCGGTTCCAGTTCAGCAAGCGCTAAAGCGCTTGCTAGGGACTCAGGGACTTGGGACTAAGGGACTAGGAATGCCAGAACGGCCGGCTTAGTCCCTCAGTCCCGATTCCCTTAGTCCCTGGTTTCACAAATCTCCCCGCGAGGGGAATAAATCCGGGCCACTGCAGAATCCGTCCGGATGCAGTCCACAAAGGAGGACAATTGGCAACCATCACCATGAAGGAACTGCTCGAAGCGGGTGTTCACTTCGGGCATCAAACCAAGCGCTGGAATCCCAAGATGAAGGAATACATCTTCGGGGAGCGCAACGGAATTTACATTATCGACCTGCAGAAGACGCTCAAGCTGTTCAAGGATGCGTCGAAATTTGTAGTTGAGTTATGCGGCAGCGGGAAGACGATTTTGTTCGTCGGCACCAAGCGCCAGGCCCAGGATGCAATTTCAGAAGAAGCCACGCGCGCGGGCATGCCCTACATCAACCAGCGCTGGCTGGGCGGGCTGCTCACCAACTGGGTGACGGTGCAGAAGAGCGTGAAGCGCCTGCAGGAACTGGATGAGATGGCCACCGACGGCCGCTACGACCTGCTGACCAAGAAAGAAGTGATTCGCCTGGAGCGGGAGCGCAAGCATTTGCAGGCCAACCTGGCCGGCATCAAGACCATGAAGCGGCTGCCCGACGCGCTGTTCATCGTGGACTCGAATAACGAGACGATTGCGGTGAAGGAAGCGCGCAAGCTGGGCATACCCGTGGTGGCGGTGGTGGATACCAATTGCGATCCCACGGTGGTGGATTACGTGATTCCGGGCAACGACGACGCACTGCGCGCCATCCGCCTGTTTACCTCGAAGATTGCCGACTCGGCGGCCGAGGGCGTGAACATGCTGGGCGATAAGGCCTTCCAGGAAGAGCCCGCCGAAGCCGCGGCCGCGGAAGAGAGCGGCGAGGCGGCGGAGGCGGCGCCGGTGGAAGAGGTCGATCTGGAGGCGGTTCTGGGCGGCGGCATTCGCAAGGCGCCTGTCGGCGTGGAGGTTATGGCCGATGAGGTCGAGACTGCCGAAGCCGGTCTTTAGTTAATTTCTGCGCGAGACCATGCGCACATTGAGTGGAGCGTGGCCGCTTCGATGGTCGGCCACGCTTTTCTTATGCCGTAAACATGGCGGGCGTAGAGTTTGAAGTTGAATTTATATCCGCGACGCGTTCGCGGACCGGCTGTGGCCGGGGGAAAACAAGAGAGATGACGACAGTGAGTGAAAAAATCGATGCGAAACAGGTGAAAGCGCTGCGCGAGATGACGGGCGCGCCCATGGGCGACTGCCTGAAGGCGCTGCAGGAGAGTAAGGGCGACCCGGAAGCCGCGGTGATTGTGCTGCGCAAGCGGGGCATGGCGTCGGCGCAGAAGAAAGCCGCGCGCGTGACCAATGAGGGCGCAGTGGGCTCCTATGTTCACGCCGGTGGCAAGATTGCCGTGCTGCTGGAACTGAATTGCGAGAGCGACTTTGTGGCCAAGACCGATGACTTCCAGGAGCTGCTGAAGGACGTGGCGATGCACATCGCGGCGAGCGATCCCCGCTACGTGAAGCCCGAAGATGTGACCCCGGAGGATCTGGAGCGCGAGAAAGAGATTTATCGCGCACAGGCGGCGGCGACGGGCAAGCCGGCTCCCGTGATTGAGAAGATTGTGGACGGCAAGATGGCGAAGTTCTATGAAGAGGTTTGCCTGCTGGAGCAGCCGTTTATCAAGGACCAGGCCGTGAGCATCAAGGAACTGATTGCGCAGAAGGTGGGCAAGCTGGGCGAGAACATCACGGTGCGGCGGTTTGCGCGCTTCAAGGTGGGCGCGGCTGACTGGACCGTGGCGCAGACGAAGGCAGTTGAAGCGGCCGAGTAGCGAGGCAGCAGGTCATTAAGAGAGGGTAGCCCGGATGGGCTGCCCTTTTTGCGTCTTTGGCATTGCGGTTTCCCATCCTTTCTGCGATGAGTCTGCCGAAAGGACGAGGCATGGGGCTAAAGAGAAGGGGCAATCCGCGGTGCGGATTGCCCCATTGGTTTTGGCCTGGACTGACGCCGGAGGTTACGGCAGGTAGTAGCGGAACGAGGTGAAGAACATGTTGTCGTCGCCATGCGCGCCGTTGCCGGGGTTTTGGGTGGCTGTGCCGCCATTGCCGGACCAGATATCGCGGCGGATGTTTTGATAGGTGATGCCCTGGCGCAGACGGCCCTTGGGGCCGCTGTAAATGTTGTACCAGTAGCCGGCAACGAATTCCTGCACATCCTTGTTGTTGCCGGCGCAGTTTGCGGGAGCGGTTTGGTTGGCGCCCGCAGCGCCCGCGGAAGTGGAAGCGGGAGCAGTTTCAATCAAGCAGCCGGTCATAGCCGGAGCGTTGGCGATGGAGGTGCCGATGCTCGGGCCGCCGACACCGTAGCCTGTATACGTGTTGCCGCTGGAGTTGGTGCCACTGACAACGAAGTCACGATAAATGTAGTCGCCGCCATAGTTGAGGTAGACGTTGAGGCGCGGTGTGGGGTTCATTTCCACCGTGCTCAGCGCGGAGAAGGCCTTGAGGGGTTCCAGTGTGCCGTTGGGACGAACGGTTACGTCAGCAATGGTCGAGTTGCCATAGCGGCCCACGCCCGTGCCATAGAGGCCCTTGAGGCCGATGGTGAGTTTCTTGTTTGCCAAGGGACCACGGAAACCGCCACCGATGCCGCCGCCCGGTTCCATATCGTTGTAGGGGCTGCCGGTGGTGGGATAGACGCGGTCACGGAAGAAGCGGCCTACGCCGAAGGCTTCCCAGTGTCCCCAACCTGGCTCGACAGCGACCTTGGCCACGAGGTCAGGCGCAAGGTTGAAGGAGTAGTTGGCCTGATTGTCGTAGAGTCCGCCGCCGGTGCCGGTAGAGCCGAAGAGGTAGTTCGAGGGCAAGCCCGATCCGGCCGCGTTCAGAGTCTCGGCGTTCTCAGCCGACATACCGAACCAGGCCTTCGTGCCCATGTTCTTTACTACGCGGAAGCTCTCCTGGCGGGACCAGACGAAGCCCGCATCGTACTGCGCGTCGATGGTAGACGGCAGGGTCTGGGTTCCGCGGGTCAGGCCTGATGCGGTTTCCGTAACCAGCGACCATCCGGTGCCGCCGGAGAAATCCCAGCCACTGGTCGTCTTGGCGTCGGCCCACAGTTCGCGCTGGCGCATCGTGTAGCTGTTCGACTGGTTGTTGTTGGAGGTCGTGCCTGAGCTCAGCCAGTCAGCTTCGTAGTAGCCGGTCATGGTCATGCTGGCAATCTTGCCAGTCGCCTTCAGCGCGACACGCGACTGACGCGCGCTGCCAAAAAACTCGCTTATTCCCGCGCCGTCGGCGTTCTGCAGCGGAACGCTGGTGGCGCCAGTGTTGATGTCGTCGCCGGTCGCGCTTTGACGCCACACGGTTGCAGCTTCAATGAAGCTGCCGGTCGGCGAGAGCGTGATGCCCTTGAACATAATGGCGTCGGGGCTATTGATGGTCTTCTTGATGGCCGTGGTTTCGTCGGAGACCGTGGTGGCGAGCGAAAGCTGGTTGGTTTTCAGATCGCTTACCGTGCTTTGCAACGTGGTGACGGCGTCAGCGTTCTGCGTGAAGGCCGCCTGCTGCGCCTGGGCGTCGGCTTCAGCCTTGTTGGCTGCGGCGCGGGCATCGGCGGCATCCTGCTGCGCCTGGCGAAGTTGGGCATCCTTGGTGGACAGATCGTTTCTCAGGCTGTCGATCTGGGTCTGCATTTCAGTGCGCAGAGCCTGGATCTGGTCTGCGACCGAAGGCTCCGGCGGGGCAGCGGGTCTCTTGACCGGCGCGTGCTTTTTCATCGCCGACCCGGAATGGCTGGTCGAGGGAGTGGTGCTGGTTTGGGCGTGGGCAACAACGAGACTGGCTGCCAGAACGGCCGCGGCAGCCGCGTAGAGTATACGTTTCATTTAGGCCTCTCTGTTCGTTTGGAATCGTTAGGAATCATGGCCGCGCCCGCATGCGCTCATCTCGCACCCGTCTTCTGCGTTGCGGACACTTCAATGAATCGGAAAAATCTGCATTATCCTCATTGGCGCAGAGCAACACGACGATGAGGGCGCGAGGGGAGGCAATTTCGCGACAGCGAAATTCCTGCCCATCGTTCCGCATCCAAGCCTCGCAGAGCAAAGTTAAGATTTGACGAATTCACATACAATTCACAATTGCGGCCGGAACTTTTTCCAGGAGGGAAACGAGCGGGAATTTAACGTCTATTCACGATAACCTTGCTTTTTTGACGTGTGCTGGGTTTCTGGCGTTGCGCGGTTTGGGCCAGCCGTGCCTGACCCGCGACGGTTCGCTACCGCGAGGATGAAACAGGATCGTTGCCGGCGCTGAGGAGATTGGCGAGCAGGCGATATGCGCCCGGCACCAGCTCAGGAAATTGCCGGTGAAGCGCAAAGGCGACATATATATAGATGCCTTTGCCGCGATGAGCGACGAGCAACCCGCCGCGTTGCGGGTCCTGGCCGGGGTCGGCGGTTTCAGTGAGCGCGGTGTAGCCGGGATCCCAGTGATCGAGGAAGCCGTGGCCGCGTTCTTCGAACCATCCATCGAAATCGGCGGCGGTGATGCGATTGGGCGTGGTGAGGAGCGGGTTGGAGGGATCGAGCAGCTTGACGGGGGCCTGCTCGTCGACGACGCGTTCGGCCATGCCTTTCATGGCCAGCGGCAAGGGAGCGGGAAAGTTGTTGCTCTGGTACTGCACAATGAGCGTTCCGCCGCGTTCGACGAAGGCTTCAAGCCGCGATTCGGCACCGGCGAGCTCCGGGCGCACGGAGTAGGCGCGAATGCCGATGACAAGCACGTTCCACTGCGAGAGATCGGCGGTGGCGAGCTCGTCGTTGGTGAGGAGATGCGGGGCGATGCCTAGCGCCTCAATGGCTTCAGGGACGGTGTCGCCGGTGCCCATCACGTAGCCGACGCGGAGCCCGGGCGCGAGCTTCACGTCGACTTTGCGCGTGCGCAAATCGGCGGGCTTGTATTGGTTATAGGGCAGCAGGCCGGTGTATCCGATGCTTTGCCAGCCGGAGGTGTAGTCTTTGCCGTCGACGCGAGCGACGGCCTGAATGGTGTAGGCGCGCGCGGCCACGTCGCCGGCGGGAGAGACGGAAAAGACCAGCGGTTCGGTGTCGCCTGCGGTCTTGAGATGGAAGGCTTGCTGCGCGGGATTGGAGCGCCATCCTTCGGGGAGCTTGAGATCGACGGTGCCGTCGGCGGCGCGCTCGGCATGGACCGTGACGCGCACGGGCAGAGGAGAACCGTCGAGAGGCAGAAGCCGTGCTTCGGGCTCGACGCGCACGCCGATGGCGGGCGTGACGACGAGAGGCTGGTAGACGCCGCCCACTCCAACGACGTGGGCCAGCGTTTGCATCACCATGCCGAGACGGATGGGAACGCCGTCGAAGACGAACTCCGCCCAGGCGCTGAGGGGATAGGGCGGGAAGGAGCGCTCGCGCCAGGATTGGTTTGCAATGTCGTAATAAGGTTGCTCGGTGGTGGGGCGCGTGAAATACGGCGCGGTGGGCGGGGCGTCGGCGGGAACGTGCAGGTGAAGGAGCGCATCGGAACCTTGCTGCGCGCCAGTGGGCTCGCCCTTTGTCCATGTGGCGCCAGATACGGATTCAGTCCAGGTTCTGGAGAGATGAGCGCTGGCTGTGGCGCTGAAGGTGTGCACGCGGACGCTGAAGTCTTCTCCGGGATACACGCTGCGCGCCGTTTCGTCGGCCGATGCACCGCGGCCTCCGCCGTAGCCCTGGCTCCCGTCTCCTCCCGCCGTGAAGGCGATGAGGTCCAGACCGAGCAGATCTTTCAATGCGATTTGGAACTGGTTGATTTTTTCGCCCAGCTCGAATGCGAGATCGGATTTTGCCTGGGCGCTCAGGTCGCTGGTTTTTATGTGCGCGTAGAGATCGATGGTCTCGCGATAGATGGGGACGAGTTTGTGCGCACCGTCGACGCCGCCTTGATCGCGGCAGTCGGCGATGAAGGCATCGAGGTCGGACTGAGTTTTTTTCAGGCCATCGCTGAGCCAGGCGGGAGGAGCGTTTCCGGCTAGCCGTGTGAGGCCGGAGATGCTGGCGTCGATGTTGACTTTTTGATTGTGGAAGAGGCTGGTGTTGGTCGCGTTCGCGTTTGCGCTTGCCGCGGAAGGCGCGACTGCCCACAGGTGATAGCTCGACGAGTCGGGCGCGCTGAGCGCGGGATTGGCGCCGCCGTATTGCGACATCTGCTTGCCCCATCCCTCGCGCGCAATCTGCACATAGGTGCGGCCGAGCACCGGGTCCCATGTACCTACGGGAATCGTCACGTCGGCTTTGGGCGCACCCTCCGTCCACTCGCCGGTGACGTAGTTATGAAACCGGGCAGGCGCCCACTTGCCGGTGGCGTAGTCGAACATTTGACCGTTTTCGATGCGCGCGAACGGCGCACGCGAGTAGACGGCGAGCGGCTGCCAAGGCTCTAGTCCACCCTGCAACTGCTCGGGAAAGACTTTCGGATCACCCGCGACCTTGAAGGCTTCCTGCGCAACTTCGCCCGAGACCTGGTGATGGCCGTGGCCGTCGCTGGGTCCGCCGACAAAGGTGGAGAGGATGATCTGCGGCCGGACCTTGCGTACGGCCAGCACCGCGTCGTAAAGCACGCGATCGTGGCCCCACTTGGCGAAGGCCTCTTCCTGGGTCTTGGAGAAGCCGTAGTCGGCCTCAGTGCCCCAGAGCTGCTGCGCGCCGTAATGCTCGTCGGCCTTGAGCAATTCGTTGGTGCGGATGAGGCCCAGCGCATCGTAACTCTCGGCCGACATGGCGTTCTGCCCGCCTTCGCCACGCGTGAGGGTGAGCAGCGTGACGCGCACGCCGAGGCCGCGCGAGAGATAGGTCATGAGCGCGCCGTCTTCGTCGTCGGGATGCGCGACGATGACTAGCACACTGGCGGTGGTGCCGAGGCGTTTGAGCGTCTGCTCGACATCGGCGGCGCCGCGGTCTTCCGGCAGCGGCAGGGCTTCAACGGACGGTTCGGGTAACGGAATCTGCGACAGCTCGGTGTCTGGCGGCGACGGCGCTGGCTGCTGCGCGGAAAGCGATGCGGGGCGGGCGCTCAGCACAAGGGCGGCGATGGCGGTTACTACGGCCGCTGAATGCAGTTTGCGGGGCAACGAAATCATCATCGACAGTGTACAAGGTGGCGTACGACTCCACGATGTTTGATGCTCGGTTGGGGCGTGAGTTTAGGCTCGTGCCATCCCCGGTCCCCAAATGCGAGGGACCGGGGGCACCTAGGTTGTGCTGCACTGAAGAAAACGAAAAGCAACCGCAGGTCCTTCGACTCGTCCCGGCACGCCGGGACTCGCTCAGGATGACATCCGATTTTTGAAGGCTCAAGATGAAGGAAGGATGGGCACCGCGCGGGTCTGGAGATCCGCACTACCGCCGGTCAGGAGACCGGCTGTACCCCTCTACCGCCAGTCGTCGCGGGCGCTGGTGAGGCCCTGATTCATCAGCGCGTCAAAGCCGGCGTGCTTCTTGATGAAAATCTCGCTGAATTGGCGGTCCTGGCGGAGCAAAATGGCCTGCAGGCGGACGAGCTCAAGAAGCGCGAGAAACATGGCGATGAGCGCGCGCTCTGACTTGGTGTGGCTGAGCAGGCGGCGCAACGCGACCGGCTTATCTTCCATAGTGAGGCGGCGCGCCAGGAACTGGATCATCTGGCCGACCGTGACCGAGTCCTCTTCGACATCGAGGATAGGGCGATTGCGCGCGCGTTCGAGAATGTCGCTGAAGACGCGCACCAGGTCGGTGGTGTCGGCGGCGATCTCCGGCTCTGCGCCCAAATCTTGCTGGAACTCGCGGATGCCGGGATTGGTCCACGAGGCGGCTTCGAGCATTTGCTTTTCGTGCAGCATCTGCGCGGCGTTCTTGAAGCGCTCGTGCTCGAGCAGCCGCTCGACCAGCTCGCGGCGCGGATCTTCGGCTGCGTCGTCGGGCCCGGAAGGTGCGCGCGGCAAGAGCATCCGGCTCTTGATGTGGATGAGCAGCGCGGCGGTGTAGATGAAATCTCCAGCCACATCCATGTCGCCGGCGCGCAACTGGTCGACATAGGCCAGAAACTGCGCGGTGATTTTGGCGATGGGGATGTCGTAAATATCGATGTCCTGCTTACGAATGAGATCGAGCAGCAGGTCGAGCGGGCCGTCGTAGACCTGGTTCACGATCACGGAAAACGGCGACTGCTCGGCGTCTTCGCCGCGGGCCTTGAGCGCGGCGGCAACTTTTTCGGCAGTGGTGCGCTGAGGCTTTGCAGGAAAGGGCAGGGTGGGCGCGGCGTCTATCGGCACGGGAGCCAGCAGCGGGTCAATTCCGGGTCGTTCGGGCCCAGGTGGTTCGGTCACAGGGGGCACGGGTAGTGGTTCCGGCACGGGTGGCGGCGGTGGTTCGGGCGGTTCGGGTGCGGGTGGATCGGGCACAGTTGGAGGTTCGGTCACGGGCGGTTTGGGATCCGGCGCGGCGGCTTCTTCGGGAGCGGGTGGGGCGGCGATTTCGAGGAGTTCGGTCATTTCTTCTGCCGATGCGGCTTGGGCGACTTGAGTTGTTTCGCCGGCAGCCGCGGGAGTTGGCGCGGGAGGTTCGTCCGTTGACTTGGAGGCAGATGGAGCTTGCGGCGCGGTGCTGGGGAGGGCCGCGACGACATTATTGGCCGCAGCGGGTTCTGTGGCTGCAGTCGCTTCGGGATGGGGGGAAGATGGTTTCACTCGACTCTCTTCATTTTGCGCTTGCTTCTCGTCTCTTTCGACTTCGCGGCGTTGGACAGCGACCCCGGTCTGTCGAGCAGCCTCCGTGCCGGCGGCGGCTTTTCCGTTGCGCCGGAACAGACCGAATCCCGAGCGGATTCCGCCAAGGGCCACTGTAAGCGCCCTGCGCCACCACGGGACTGGTCGTTCCATCGTTCTTGCTTTCCCGGCCGCCTATGCCGCGCGCTTCCCGCGGTCAATTCCCGGCGGCCCTTGCTTCGCGTCCCGGCGGCCCTTGCTTCGCGGCCCGGCTCAGGCTTTCACGGTGCTGAGCGGCATTTTCATGGCTTCGCGCACCTCCACCATAGTTTGCTCGGCGCGCACTGCGGCTCGGCGCGAGCCTTGGTTCAAAATTTCGATGGCCTGCGAATCCGTGATGGCGGCGCGCCGCTCCTGAATGGGTTGCAATACTTTCAGGAGTGAGTCGGCCGCCCAGCCTTTGCACTCGATGCAGCCGATGCCCGCCGACCGGCAGCCTTCGTAGACCTTTGCCATGATTTCCGGCGTGGAGAAGACCTTGTGCAGATCGCCCACCGGGCACTTGTCGGGGTCACCCTTGTCGGTGCGGCGAATGCGCGCGGGATCGGTGACCATGGTTTTAAGCTTTTGGCGCACCACCGGCTCGGGGTCGCTCAAGAGGATGGTGTTGCCGTAGCTCTTGGACATCTTGCGGCCGTCGGTGCCGGGGAGCTTGGGCGAGGGCGTAAGGAGCACCCTGGGTTCGGGGAGCACGAGCTCCTGATCCAGCGCATTCGCGAGATCCTCAGCTGTGACGCTACGCCGAATCACGCCCCTACTGCTTGGGCTCATAAGTCGGGCAATCTCTTCACCACGTTCCGCCACAAGCTTCTCATAGCTAACAGCCTCCACCCCTGAGCTCATCGGCTTCTTGGGAAAGAAAAAGTTAAAGCGTCGCGCGAGTTCGCGGGTCAACTCCACGTGCGCCTGCTGGTCCTGGCCTACGGGCACGAAATCGGGCTGGTAGAGCAGGATGTCGGCGGCCATCAGCACGGGGTATCCGAGAAAACCGTAGGTGGTGAGATCGCGATTGGTGAGGTTCTCCTGCATCTCCTTATAACTGGGCACGCGCTCGAGCCAGCCGAGCGGTGTGCTCATGCCGAGGAGGAGGGCCAACTCGGCGTGCTGGGGCACGCGGCTCTGCAGAAAGAGGACGCTTTTTTCAGGGTCGAGCCCGGCGGCGAGGTAGTCGAGCAGAACCTCTTTGATGTTGTCCGTGATTTGGGAGGTGTCAGCGTAGTCGGTGGTGAGGGCGTGCCAGTCGGCGATGAAGAAATAGCACTCGTATTGATCTTGCAGCTTGACCCAGTTGGCGAGGGCGCCCATATAGTTGCCCAGGTGCAGCTTTCCTGTGGGCCTCATGCCGCTCAGAACGCGCGGCCGTTCGGATCGATTGGGGAGTTCAGACATGATTGCGGTTCGAATTCCTGGCGGCGTGAATAAAGGCCGCATGCATGGCAATGAAAGATCAAATAAAACGCTCATTCCATTGTAGCGGGAGGAGATCGGCGAAGGGGCTGGATTCTCAGTGCCGCCAAAGCAGCGAAAATACCAAGTCCAGCGCGGGCCAGAGCAGCAGGCGCAACAGGAATCCGCCGACAAAGATCATGAGCAGGTAGCTCAACCAGCCGCCGATCCCGTCGTAGACTCGAACCGCGTTGTAAGGCAGCATGTTGCGCACTACGCGGCTGCCGTCGAGCGGCGGAATGGGCAGCAGATTAAAGAAGAAGAGCGACAGGTTGATGAGGATGGCCAGGCTGAGGAGCAGGGCGACAGGCTGCGCTGCGCTGGGATCCGCGAGTTTCAACGCGGCCGCAAAGGATTGGGGCACCATCTGCCTGCCGTTGGGCATCGTGAATTCCATCACGATAAGGCCCAGGAGGGCCACGCAGACCAGAATGAGATTCGAAACGGGTCCGGCGAGCGTGGTGAGGTTGTCGTCGCGGACGATTTTCTTGAAGTTACGCGTGATGACCGGGGTGGGCTTGGCCCAGCCGATGAGGAATCCGCTGAAGAAACTGAATCCGATAAACGGCCCGAAGATGACCAGGGCGGGAAACAGCAGGGTTCCGATGGGATCGATGTGGTACATGGGGTTGAGCGTGATGCGCCCCTGCAGGCGGGCCGTCTGGTCGCCGAGGCGCGAGGCCATCCAGGCGTGGGCGCACTCGTGAAAACTGAGCGAAAAAAGGAGCAGGACAAACTCGAATATGGCAATAACAAACGCAGCGGGTTGCAAGCGAACTCCCCAAGGCTTCGACCGCTCCGGCGCATGGTGAAAACGCGCGGGAAAGGCCGAACTCAAAGATTCAGGGTAGCATGGCAGATTGCGGGGTTCGTGCGGTCAGCGGGCGGTTTCGAGGTTCGACCGGCCCTCCGGGGCGGGGGATAGGTTGGATGCTTTCCCAGGGTTCCACCCTCCACCCCACGGACGAGGACCCGTCCGTGTGGACCCCGACCTGGGCTATTTTCGACCCTCCTTCCGGGAGGGATCAAGACGGAAAACAAATGCAGGTCCTTCGACTCGTCCGCCACGGCGGACTCCCTCAGGATGACCGAGCTTTTCTTGTGCGCATGCAAGGAGCGAGACTTTAGCTCTCGATATATTCCCAGAAGGAGTCGGCCAGATCGGCGCCGAGTTCGGTGGTCATGCGGCGGGCGGCGCGTTCGGCTTCTTCCATGAGGCCGTGCAGGTAATCGCGCGAGCGCGAGATGGCGGCGACGCCGATGGTGGCCGATTGCCAGGTGACGGCCTCGTCGAGCTCGGCCACGGAGACGTTGAAGCCCTGGCGCAACTGGTCCTTGAGGGAACGCACGACCTGCCGGCGGTCCTTGAGCGACTGGGCGCGCTCGATGCGGATCTCGAGGGTGAGCTGAGCCACCGGCATAGCAGTCTCGGGGGATCACCGACAGTGTAAGACCGGTTTGGCCTGGCGGTGAAAGTTTTTTCGCGGGCCGGAACACCCCGGTGCAAGCACAGCCAATCGGGAGGCGTATCGTGGATCACGTGGAGCGGCCATTGGGGAAGTAGAGTCTGCCCAGAACTTTGCGAAGCGGTTACTGTTGCGACAATCAGGGGGGGGATTATGCCGTTAGAGCCCGGAAATGTAATTTCTAATCTGCGTGAACTTCGCGACCTGACGACCAACGCCGACGGGGCGCAGCGGGTTGCGTTTACACCCACATGGCTCAAGGCGCGCGAGTGGTTTGGGAGCAAGCTGATCGGACTTCCAGTGGAGCGTCACTTCGATGCCGCGGGAAATCAATGGATCACGTTGCGCGGAGCCAGCGAGAAGACGCTGGTTCTCGGCAGCCACCTTGACTCGGTTCCCAACGGCGGATGGTTGGATGGAGCGCTCGGCGTGGTCGCGGGACTTGAAGTGGTGCGGTATCTGGCGGAGAAATACCACGGGAAACCGCCGTTTACGGTGCGACTGGTGGATTGGGCAGATGAGGAGGGGGCGCGTTTTGGCCGCAGTCTCTTTGGATCGGCGGCATTTGCGGGAAAGCACACAATTGCGGCCGACAGGGGCCGGACGGATCGGGACGGGATCACGCTGGAAGCGGCCCTGAAGCAGGTGGGCATCGACATTGACCGGATTGGCGACGCAGCAGCCGAGCGCAAAAATATCGCTGCTTACCTGGAGCTGCACATTGAACAAGGACCGGTGCTGGAGAATGCAGGTTTGCCGCTGGGCGTGGTGACGGGGACGAAAGGTGTGGAGCGCTATGCCATCACCTTCACGGGGCAAGAGGCGCACTCGGGATCGACTCCCATGGCGGTGCGGCGGGATGCGCTGGCCGCTGCGGCGAAACTGGCGCTGGAGATACGGACGATTGCGGGAAAACATTCTGACTCAGTGTGCACGATGGGGAGCGTAAAAACCTTTCCCGGAATTGTGACGGCCGTGGTTGGCCGCTGCGAGGCGACTCTCGATCAGCGCGATCTGGACGCCGGCATTCTGGCCAATATGTTTGCGGAGGCGCAGGCTGCAAGCCGGCGCTTTGCCGCCGAAGAGCGCTGCGAGGTGGAGTGGTCGCGCATTTGGAGTATCGAGCCGGTTCCGTTTTCCGGGGAATTGATCGCGCTTTGCGAAGAGGCAGTTCTGGAGACGACGCCGGAGACGCGGCGGCTACCCTCGGGGCCGCTGCATGACGCTTCGGAGGTCTGCCGATCGGGGATTCCGACGGTGATGATGTTTGTGCAGTCGATCAAGGGCATCAGCCACAACAAAATCGAGGACACACGCACCGAGCACCTGGAGTTGGCTGTGAAGGCTTTCGCAGGGCTCGCCGAGAAGACGCTCGAGTGGATGGAGACGCATTAACGGCGTTGTCATGGGAGGGTTGGGGGGTCAATTCGCTAGTGTGATGAATCTGAAGCCCTCCGAAAAACAACCGCAGGTCCTTCGACTGCGTTTGCCGCAAAAAGCGCGGCAAACTCCGCTCAGGATGACAATTTCATTTTGATGCGAACTTCTCAATCGCCCCAGAGCATAAAATGGCCCGTTTTTCATTCCGCCACTTTCGCCAGTTGCGCGGGGGTGGGTTTGGGCGTGAAAACGCTGACCACGACGAACGCGGTGACGGCGGCCAAGAGCGCCGGGAAGATGGCGTCGCGGTCGGCGAGAATGGGCGGGAGATGCAGGAACGCCTTGACGCTGGGCGCGTCCCAGGCGAGGGTGACGGCGGTTCCGATGGCGATGTTGGCGACTGCTCCCCAGGCGGTGGCGCGCCTGGAGTAGAACGCGGCCAGCACTACCGGCGTGAGCGCGGCCGAATAGATGGAGTAGGCGTAGAGCATTTTGGCGAGAATGCTGGGCGCGTAGATGGCCTGATAGAGCGCCCAGGAACCGAGCAGCACCACGGCGAGACGGGAGAAGATGAGGACGCGCTTGTTCGAAGCGCCCGGAGCGATGTAGCGCACAAAGACGTCTTCAATTAGATTGCTGGCCGGCGAGAAGAGATAATTTGACGCCGTCGAAATGACCTTGGCGAAGACAGCACCCAGCAGCAGGGCACCCATCAGGGCCGGCAGACCATGGCGTGCCGTGTAGGGGATGATTTCATAGGGCTGCGCGGCGGCTTCGCCTGTCTTATACAGCGCGGAGCCAATGACTGCGATGGCGACGATGAGGGTTTCAAGCAGGACGGTGCCGAGAATCCAACCGACGACGGAGATGCGCGCGTCGCGCTCGGATTTAGCGGAGAAGAACTTCTGGTACATGACCTGATTGCCGAGCATCAGAAACAATGTGGGAACGAAAAGCTCGAGCGCCTGCACGAGCGTGAGGTTGCCGAGCACTTGAAAGTGTGTGGCAGGAAGCGCGGCGTGCAGCGCGCCCCAGCCGCCGGCCTTGGCCAGCAGCATGGGCGTGGCGATGATGCAGATGACGGTGACCAGCGAGCCGATGGCCACATCCATATATGCGACGGACGACATGCCGGCCATGGCCGTGGTGACGATGACGAAGATGGCGACGATCCAGGTTCCCTGCTCCGGCGTAAGCGTGTCGGGGAAAATGAGGTGCAGCACGTTGCCGCCGCCCTTGAACTGGTAGCTGGTGATGGCCACGTAAGCGAAGAGGATGGCGATGGTGCCGAGCACACGGGCGGTCTGGTTGTAGCGCGCCTCGAGAAGATCGGGCAGGGTGAACTGCGCGAATTTGCGCGCGCGCGGCGCAATAAAGTAGATGAGCAGCAGGCCCACCCAGCCGCCGGCCGCCAGCCAGAGCGCTGCAAAGCCGTTCTTGTAGGCATTTTCGGCGCCGGCAAAGAGCGATCCCGCGCCGATCCACGAAGTGAGCAGGGTGAGGACGAGCACTATAGCGGAAAGCGAGCGGCCGGCAACGAGGTAATCGGCCTTGGTTTTGACGCGCAGGGCGCGAAAAATGGCCACTGCCAGCAGCGCGGCGGCGATGACGACCAGTACCACAATATAGAGAAGGGACATTTGCGGGTTTCCTTGGCGGGACAGGAGGAATTTACAGCAGTGTAACGGACCGGGGCCCCCGTCGACCTGGCTCGGCCTGGCTGCGATGCGCCTTTCGCAGGCCTGGCCCGTATCTCCCTGGGCAACTGCTGCATCAAAAATAATGGAGCGCAGGTTGACGCGAAACCCGGCTCGCGCTAATCTCGCAATACTGGATTTGGACCTCAACCTCAATCCGCGGCCCTGCAGGACAGCCAAGACCATGGACCCGGTTGTGCCCTGCGCTCTTCGACTCCTTTCAAAATCAACCATTTGCCAGCGGGCGCCCGGGGGGCGCTTGCGTTCCAGTGGTGTGTTGCCTGTACACCTTAAATGCAATTCACTGTCCCGGAGGACATTGAACCCTTGAAGATCGCTCTGGAGATCACGCCCAACCTCGAGCCCCTGTTCGGGACCCGCGATGAAAACCTAAAACTGATGGAAGACTCGCTTGGCGTTCGCATCGACCTTCGCTCCGATGCCGTGCACGTGCAGGGACCGGAAGAAAGCGTGGTCCGCGTGCGGCGGATTTTCGAAGACTTTGAGGCGTTGCGCCGTCAGGGCATCAATCCCCACAACGGCGAATTGAACGGCATGTTGCGCCTGGTGGTGGCCGATGCCTCGATGACTCTGCGCACGGTGGCCGAGGCCGGCAAGCAGCGGTCAGCCGGGATCAAGCGCACCGTGCAGCCGCGCTCGCTCAACCAGAGCCGCTACGTGGAGGCCATCGAACAAAACGATATGGTGTTCAGCGTGGGCCCGGCCGGTACCGGCAAGACGTACCTGGCTGTGGCCATGGCCGTGGCGGCCATCAACGCCAAGCGCGTCAGCCGGATTGTTTTGGTGCGCCCCGCGGTGGAGGCCGGCGAACGGCTGGGCTTTTTACCCGGCACCTTGCAGGAAAAGATCGATCCCTATCTGCGCCCGCTCTACGATGCGCTCTTCGACATGCTCGACGTTGAGAAAGTGGACAAAATGCTGGAGCGCAACGTGATCGAGGTGGCTCCGCTGGCGTTTATGCGCGGGCGCACGCTCAACGATGCATTCATCATTCTCGACGAGGCGCAGAACACGACCATCGAGCAGATGAAGATGTTCCTCACGCGCATGGGCAACAATTCGAAGGCCGTGATCACGGGCGACATCACGCAGATCGATCTGCCCAACCCGCGCAAGTCAGGGTTGCTGGACGCGATCAACATTCTGGGCGGCGTAGAGGGCGTGGCGTTCTGCCACTTTGAAGAGGGCGACGTGGTGCGCCATCCGCTGGTGCAGCGCATTGTGCGCGCCTATGAAAGCGCCAAGCCGCAACAGCAGGAGCTGCCGCTCGAGGGTGCGATCGCAGTCGGAGCTGCAGAGAGAGAAGACCGGCAAGACGGGCAGCCGAAACATCCGGCCAAGCCGCAGTAAGACAGGGATTAGGGAACAGGGAACAGGAAACTCGGGCTGGGGTCGCCACAGGGCGATCCCAGCCTTTGCTGTCTCTGCGGCTGCTATGGCTTGGCCGGCGCGGCAGGCGCCGTCTGCTTGCCGAACACGTAGTGGCAGGGGCGGCCGTAGATGCCGAGCCCCGTGCTGCGATCGCCCTCGCCCTCCGTGGCTGTGAAATGCGACTTCACTTCGTAGCTGTATTGCTCGCCCGTACTCACGAGCGGGCCGTGCGCGTATTGCGTTGAGGCGACCAGGCCGGAAACCGTGAGCTTGGCGCTGCCGTCGCGATTGATTTTTCCATCGAGCGCCAGATAGCCGGGCTGCCCCGCGTCGCCGCGCTCGCCGTGCAAATTGCTGTTGGCTATGGTACTGATGAAATGCCAGGTGTATCCCTGGGCGCTGCCCTTGGCTTCGCAGGTCACCGTGGTATTCCACACGCCGTCAAAAGGGCCGGGCGCACCCTGGCCGCCCGCCGCCATGGTAAGCAGAAATAGTGCAGAAAAAAGGGTCTTGCGCATGAAAACTCCCTTCGGGACGGGATTCTACTCCCGGATCGCGGGCCCGTCAGTGACAGAGCGAGGCAAACTCGTTTTGAAGGCACGTTCTAAGGGCACGCCTTCCGGCACGCACGCTTCGCGTATCATCGAATCAGACACGGAACCGCGTACGCAGGAACCGCGGCCCCGCGCACGATGATCCTCATCGACCCAGAGCTGGACCTTTCCGCAGCGGCGGACGCGCTGAACCCGGTTTCGGCGAAGCCTTCTACTGGGCATGCCGCGAAACCCGGCGCGAAGCCGCTTCGGCTGCCATCCACACCAACCTTGGCGCGAACCCTGGCGCGATTTTTGACGCGGGCGCAAACCTCGGTGCGGCTGCGCGGGCAGGTGACGGTGCTGCTGACTAGCGACGCGGCGATGCGCGACCTGAACGCGCGCTTTCGCGGCAAGAACCAGCCTACGGATGTGCTGTCGTTCCGATCCGAGCATTTCGTCCGGGGCACAGAAAACGTCGCAGGCGACGTGGCGATCAGCGTGGAGACGGCGCAGAGACAGAGCGCGGAACAGGGGCACCCGCTGGCCACCGAGATCAAGGTGCTGATGCTGCACGGGCTGCTGCACCTGGCCGGCCACGATCATGAAACCGATGCGGGCGAAATGCGGCGGCGCGAGCGGAGTTTGCGCGAGCGGCTGGGGCTGCCGGTGGGGCTGATTGAGCGCACGGCCTCTCCCACCCTTTTCCGCCGCGGCGGACGAAAGGCACTGGGACGAAAAGCAACCACAGGTCCTTCGACTTCGGCCGCCAAGACGGCCTCCGCTCAGGATGACAAAGCAAAGAGAGCGTCGAAACCTAAGCAGAGCGGTCGCGTATCGGCGCGACAAAGAAAGTCGCGCCCCGATACAAAGCGGGAAAGCAAGCCATGACGCCGCTCCAGATCATTTTGGTTGCTGTGCTTGCGGTGGTGCAGACTCTGGCCTCGTACATCAGCCGCATCTACTCCGAGTTTGGCAAGATTCTGAGCCGCGAGGTGCAGGAAAATCTGGACGCGTGGGAGGAGCGGATCGAGCCGCATCTCGGCCTGAGCCGCGAGCACGCCGCTTTGTGCGCGGCGGTTCTGGTGCAGCTTTCGCTGGGGCTCATCGCGCTCGAATTCGGAGCTATCTTCTTTGGCCACGCTGCGCTTCCCGGCGAGCCGGACCCGACGGAGGTGGCGCAGGCGGTTCTGAGCGTGGTGCTGGTGGTCATTTTCTGCAACCAGCTGATTCCGTCGCTGCTCTTCAACCGCACGCGCGGGCTGTGGGCGGCAAGGTTGCTTTGGCCCATCTGTTTGCTGCTGTGGCTGGCGACGCCGGTCACGGTCTTCATCCGCTTCTTCTTTTCCGTGGCAGAGTTGGCCGAGGCGCCGGCCAATTCTGAGGAAGAACCCGCGCCCGACGTGGAAGCGCTGATCGAGGCGGGCGAGGAGGAGGGCATCCTGGAACAGAGCGACCGCGAGCTGGTGCGCTCGGCGGTGGAGTTTGGCGACATGCTGGTGCGCGAGGTGATGACGCCGCGGCCCGAGATCTTCGCGGTCTCGGAAGCGATCACGCTGGAGCGCTTTCTGGAGCTGCTGAAACAGCACAACTACTCGCGCGTGCCCGTCTACTCCGGTTCGCTCGACAACGTCAAAGGGCTGGCCTTTGCGCACGACCTGCTGCAGATTGCCGATGAGGAGGCACGCACGCGCACCGTGGCCACGATACTGCGCTCGGCGGCGTTTGTGCCTGAGACCAAGCGCGGCTACGAACTGCTGCGCGAAATGCAGCGCGAAAAGCAGCACATGCGCATTGTGATTGACGAGTATGGCGCCGTTGCGGGGCTGGTGACGATTGAAGACTTGCTCGAGCAGATTGTGGGCAACATCCAGGACGAGCACGAAACCGACACGCAGATCGAAGATCCGCAAAGGGAGCCCTCCGGCTCATGGCTGGTGCCGGGGAGCTTTCCTGCCGATCAGCTGGGCGATTTGCTGGGCGAAACGATGGAGCCGAGCGCAGACTACGAAGCGACGACGCTGGGCGGCCTGGTGAGCGAGATCGTGGGGCGCATTCCCAGAGCCGGCGAAACGGTGGTGCTGGAGCCGTTGGGTCTGCGCGTGGAGATTGTTGCGTCGACAGGGCGGCGCATCGAGCGCGTGAGGCTGTTTCCGCCGACGGCACGGCTGCCGTTTCCGCAGGACGTCTGAATTCTGCCGACAGTGGACTATTCCGTTTTGCCGGGAAGCGGTGGGAGACGGAATTCGCGCAGGGCGTAGCGTGCGCCATCTGGAGAGAGGTGACTGGAGTCGCCGTAGAGTAGCGTCTCTCCCCGGCGATATACGCATTGGTCTGGATTTGCGCACAACTCAGGCCGGGGATCGACCAACGACGCGCCTTTGACGCCTGCAACCGCTTCTTCGACGAGGGAAGTGGAGGCGGCGATGCTTTGATCTCTGGCGGGAGGCGCAAATCCGGGATCGGCGGCGTCGCGGATGCCCAGCCAGAGAGCCAGTTGACGACGGGCGGGGATGCGCTGAGAGCGGACTTTCCAGACAGGGTCGATCTCAAAGGAAGGCACGTCCTCCATGACGATGACCTGCTTGCCGGCCGCCTGCAATGAGCGGATGGTTGCCGTGAGAGATTGCGTGAGAAGAGCACGCGAGGCGTCGGGAGTGGGAATCTCGTTGACATGTGCGAGATCGGGCGCGAACCAGCCGTCCTGCCAGTTGCGATAGAGGGGCGCTGACCAGACCGCGGCCAGGATCACGATGCGAATGTTCCGGTCGCTTTGAAGAATGGCGATGGCTTTGCGATTGAAGCGGAGACATTCCGCTGCGAGGAGCGGAACGCGCGGAATGGTGTGCACGACGCCGATCAGCGGCGGGCAGGAGGCCTTGCTCAGTTGAAAAAATCCGTATCCCTGGGTCTGGGCTAGGGGGCGCAGAGCCGGCGTCAGGGCTGCGGCATGACTGTCTCCCCAAAGCGCGACGGTTGGATTGGCGGCCGAGGCAAGGTAGCAAGGTGGCGAAAGGATCGGTTGGTCACCGGTGTATCCCGCGAGACAAGGGTCGTCTCTGAGCTCGAGGGCTGACGCATCCATCCTGGCCAGTGCGGGAAAACGCTGCGGGAGGCCGTGGCTCAACCACAGAACCACGCACAGAGCGACCATGACGGCACTGGCAACGCCGTAGCGGACAAGCAGCGAAACGGCGGCGCGGGACGAGCGACGGAAGGGCTGTTCGATGAAGCGGTAAGACAGAACCGAGGATGCAAAAGATGCCGCAATGGCCGCCACGCGAGCCCCTGCCGGTGGGTCGCCGCCGTACAAGATGCGCAGAAAGGCCAGGATGGGCCAATGCCACAGATACCAGGAGTAGGAGACCTTGCCGATGAAGACGAGCGGGGACAAAGCCAACAGCCGACGGTTGATCCAACTGCCGGGGACCGCGAGGAGAATTGCCGCGCCGAGGACAGAGGGCAGAGCTGACGGGCCGGGAAAGGGCGTGCCCGCGGTGAGCAGGAAGATGGGTGCAAGCATCAAGCACAAGCCCGACGCGCCAAGCAGGGGCGCGAACCATGACGGCATGGGCCTCGACTTCAGGTTGCCTTCGGCCACCGCGAGAACTACGCCCATGCCCAGCTCCCACGCGCGCGCGGGAAGCAGATAGAACACGATCATCGGGTAG